>QFCS01000181.1_pt1 | contig 98511 bp, 87 predicted proteins | sample 3576561 | NCBI WGS metagenome assembly QFCS01 | reverse complement strand
CGGGGACGCTACCGGGATTGTCCAGGTAGTTTTCGTACATCTCTTCCACGTACGGCGCGTTGCCGCCGAAGAGGTAGGAGTTGCCTTTGTAGGCAACATAGACGTTGCCCCCGTTCGATTGGGAATCGCTCATAAATCCGCTGACCTCCGTTTCCCTTCGGGAAACATAAGCTGGTTAAGACAACCTTCCGCGGCACGGCTGAACCGTTAGGCGGATGCGACAGTGACTGTGGAAGGACCTGACTGCAGCCCGCGATTGTGCCACCGCGGGAACAGCCCTGTGTAAAAAGATGCGATGCGGGGGCCGTTCGTCAAGACGCGACGCGGGGCGAGAGGCGCTCGGAGGCCGGCACCGAGCTCGGCTCGTCCATCTCGATCGCGATCTGGGTGCAGACCGTGCGGCACAGGGTAACGGCCTTTTCGCTCTGCACGCGGTAGATCACCTGCGTGCCGTCCTTGCGCTTGGCCAGCACGCCTGCGCGGTAGAGCAGGTTCAGGTGCTGCGACAGATTGGGCTGGGTGGTGTCGATTTCCTGCAACAGCTGGGAAACCGACTTCTCCTTGTCACAAAGCGCACTGAGGATGCGCAGCCGCATGGGGGTGGCGAGCACGCCGAAGAGTTCGGCCGCGAGTTCAAACACGCGGACTTTTTCCACTTGGCCTTCGGACGCGATCATCTGTTCCATGGCGGTCGTTGCTCGTGTAAATATAAGCATGAATTGTACTTACAAACACCCCGAACCACCATGCCTTGCCAACGCGACCGGAACGCCGGCAAGGCCTCCCCTGCGTTTCAGGCCAGCAGATCCTTGATCTGCTGCAGCGCGGCGGGATCGTCCATGGTCGTGAGGTCGCCCGGATCGCGCCCTTCGCAGACCGCCTGGATGGCCCGGCGCAGCAGCTTGCCGCTGCGCGTCTTGGGCAGCACGGTCACGAAACGCACCCGGGCCGGGCGGGCCACGGCACCGAGCTGCTCGTCCACCCGCTTCATGATCTCGCCCTCCAGCTTGAGCTTCGAGGCCTCGTCACCGAGCGCCGAGGTGTCCTTGGCGACCACGAAGGCCATGGCCACCTGCCCCTTGAGCTGGTCGGCCACGCCCACCACCGCCACCTCCGCCACGTTGGCGTGGCTGGAGATGCTCTCCTCGATCTCCCGCGTGCCCAGCCGGTGGCCCGCCACGTTGATCACGTCGTCGGTGCGGCCCAGGATGTAGAAGTACCCGTCCTGGTCGCGGATGCCCCAGTCGAAGGTGCTGTAGACCAGCTTGCCCGGGATGCTCTTCCAGTAGGTGTTGACGAAGCGCGCGTCGTCCTTCCACACAGTCTGCATGAAGCCGGGCGGCGTCGGCCCCTCGATCACCACCACGCCCTTCTCATCGGCACCGGTGAGCTCTTCACCGGTGGACTCGTGCAGGAGCTTGACGCTGTAGCCGTACATCGGCACCCCCGGGCTGCCAAACTTGCTGGGCTTCTTCTCGACCCCGTTGGCGATGGTGAGAATAGGCCAGCCGCTCTCGGTCTGCCAGTAGTTGTCGATGATGGGCACGCCCAGGCCGTCGCTGATCCAGCGCGCCGTGGGCTCGTCCAGCGGTTCGCCGGCGAGGAACAGCGCCTTGAGGCTGGAGAGGTCGTACTGCTTCAGGTAGGCCGGGTCCTGCTTCTTGAGCACGCGCACCGCGGTGGGCGCGCTGAACATCACCGTCACCTTGTACTTCTCGACCAGCCGCCACCAGATGCCCCCATCGGGCCGGATCGGCAGGCCTTCGTACAGGATGGTCGCCATGCCGGCGATCAGCGGGCCGTAGACGATGTAGCTGTGGCCCACCACCCAGCCAATGTCGCTGGTGGAGAAATAGGTCTCACCGGGTTCGCCCATGAAGATGTGCTTCATGCTCGCCGCCAGCGCCACCAGGTAGCCTCCGGTATCGCGCTGCACGCCCTTGGGCTTGCCGGTGGTGCCGCTGGTGTAGATCGTGTAGCTGATGGCGGTCGACTCCATCCATTCGCAGGACACCTGCGCGTTCAGGTGCTGCTCGCGCAGAGCGGTGTAGTCGTGGTCGCGCCCGGGCACCAGGGACATCGGCGCCAGGCCCCGATTGACCAGGACCACCGACGCCGGCTTGTGGCTGGACAGGCGAAGGGCTTCGTCCAGCAGCGGCTTGTACTCGACCACCTTGCCACCGCGCGACCCTGCATCGGCGCTCACGATGGCCACGGGGGATGCATCGTCAATGCGGTTGGCCAGCGAATGGCTCGCGAAACCGCCGAACACCACCGAGTGAATGGCGCCGATGCGCGCGCAGGCCAGCATGGCGAAGGTGGCTTCGGGAATCATGGGCATGTAGATCAACACCCGATCGCCCTTCTTCACGCCCTGCCCCAGCAGCACCGCCGCCATGCGCTGCACCTCGGCGTGCAATTCGCGAAAGCTGTAGGTGCGCTCGGTGTCGGTCTCGGTCGACACGTAGATCAGCGCGTTCTGATCGGCGCGATCCCGAAGGTGGCGGTCCACCGCGTTGTGGCACAGGTTGGTCAGCCCGCCCTCGAACCAGTGCGCGAACGGCGGGTGGTCGTGGTTGCAGACCCGGTCGAAGGGCTTGTGCCAGTCCACCAGCGCGGCCTGTTCGGTCCAGAAGGCATCGCGGTCCTCGATGGAGCGGCGGTAGAACTCGGCGTAGCCCTGACTCATATGAATGTCTCCTGCAGCTGATGGACCTAAAGTCGCGCACTAAAGTGAATTCATAATTATGCTGAGCCCGCTTGCGCGAGGCTGACACGGCGCAAGGCCGCCGCCCTGCGCCGCTGCACGCTTCTCTTATTTGATCAAGGCCTGGATCTCGCGGAACGCGGGGTGCTCGGCCGTGCGCAGCCACTCGAAGGCCACCATCTCCGTGGTCACCAGCTCGGCGCCCGCGCCGGCCAGGCGGTCGAAGGCGGCGTCTCGGTTGCGCTCGGTGCGCGAGCTGCAGGCATCCGTCACCACCCAGACGTCGAACTCCTGCTCGATCAGCTCCAGCGCGGTCTGCAGCAGGCACACATGCGCCTCGCAGCCCGCCACGACGACAGTCTGGCGCTCCGAGGCTGGTGCCGCCGCCGGCTTCTGCAGGTGCTTGGGCAGGCTGCGCGCGTTGCCGGACGCCTGCTGACGCACGGGAGGGCGCAGCCAGTCGGCCAGGCCATCGGAGACGGCGCCGAAGTGCATCTTGGACAGGGTCTTCTGGCACAGCTCGCGCAGCTCGGGCGGGTTGGGTCCCAGTTTTTCGGGGTTCTGCTCGGTGCCCCAGGTGGGCACCCGCAGGGCCTGGGCCATGCGCGCCAGGCGCAGGGCATTGGCCAGCACTTGAGGGCCTTCGAAGATGGCGGGCATCAGGCGGGCCTGGTAGTCCACCAGCACCAGTTGGGAATCGGAGGCGTCCAGCAGCATCGGTTTGTCTTTCACGTCTAAGGCTTCGGGGAGAAGCGGGGATTTTCGCAGGGCCGGTCGGGGTGGCCGCGAATGCCCTCAACCCCCGAACAGATCGGCCTGCCCCGGTTCACCCGCTGAAGCGCCATCGCCCGGGCTCAACCGGGCCACGAGCTGGTCCACATAGGCCTGGAACAGCGCATCAGGGGACTGCCCGAACATGCGGATGCGGCCGGTGTGCTGCAACAGCAGCAAACCCACCCCATGGGCGAAGAGCGCGGTGTTCTCGCGCAGCGCGGCTTCGGGCGAGAGCCCCATGGCCTGCAAGGCCTGTTCGCAAGGATGCAGGGCGTCGTGCAGGCGGCTGTTGAGCTGCTGGTTCAGTTCGCTGGTCAGGCCCCGTGGGGCCAGCCCCTGCACCAGGTAGAAGCCCAGATCCAGATCGCGAGGGTTGCGGGCGTAGAAGCCGAACCAGGCCTGCGCCTTGGCCGCGAGCATCGCCTGGGGTTGGGGTTTGGGCGGCTTGGCGGCAGCCACCTCCTGGTTCAGCCGCTCCAGCGATTCGGCCAGCAACGCGGCGTAGATCGCCTCCTTGCTCTCGAAGTAGCTGTAGATCGCCCCTGGTGTGTACGCCGCCCGCTTGGCGATTTCCCGGATGCTGGCGCCTTCCACGCCCTTTTCGGCGAAGACACTGCGCGCCGCTTCCAACACCAGGGCGCGGCGGGAATCCGACTGCGCCGCCTGGCGCAGCTGCCGTTGGCGTTGTTGTTCTCGCGCGGCCTCTGCCTCGGCCTCCGAGGGCACGGGGATCAGTTCATGCAAATGGACGTCCATGCGCGCAGTTTATCGCCCTGACGAACATGGATCGCTGAAATTAAACATTTGCACAAATTATTGAACATTGTTTAAATCAATGCTCGAGAGGCAAAAAATACGTCGACCGTCAATCTATCCACGAGGCATCCATCCCATGAACAACTCACTGGCTCACCCACCCACGCTCATGAGCGGCGAGGATTTCCGCGAATCCCTGCGCGAGCGCAAGCCGCGCGTGTTCGTGGACGGGCGCGCGGTGGACAGCGTGGCCGATGAACCGGGTTTGCAACCCGGGATCAACGCCATTGCCCTCACCTATGACTTGGCCCTCCAAGCCCGGTACGCGCCGCTGATGACGGCGGTCCAGCAGACCAGCGGCCGCCGGGTGAACCGCCTCAGCCACATCAACACCAGCAGCGGCGACCTGCTCAACAAGCTGGAAGCCGTGCGCCTGGTGTGCCAGGAGACCGGTTGCGCCCAGCGCTACCTCACCCACGACGCGCTCAACGCCATCGGCCAGGTCTCGGCCCGCATCGACGATGCCCGTGGGACCACCGAGCACACCCAGCGCTTCCTGAACTACCTGCACCGCGTGCAGGATCAGGACCTGACCCTGGGCGTGGCCATGACCGATGCCAAGGGCGACCGCAGCCGCCGTCCGCATGAGCAGGCCAACGTGGACAGCTACGTGCACGTGGTGGAGAGAAACGCACGCGGCATCGTCATCAGCGGCACCAAGGCCATCGTCACCGGCGCGCCCTATGTGCACGAGCTGCTGGTGATGCCGTGCCGCCACATGGGCCGCGAGGACGCCGACTTCGCCGTCTGCTGCGCCGTGCCCATCGACGCACCGGGCCTGACCATCGTCGCCCGACCCGCCGGCCGGCCCGGCGAAAAGGTCGAACATGGCGAGGCCCTGTTCAGCCGCAAGTACGGGCAGAGCACCGGCGTCTGCATCTTCGACCGGGTGTTCGTGCCCTGGGACAGCGTGTTCTACGCCGGCGAGTGGGAGCACTCCAGCCACCTCACCTACAGCTACGCCACCCACCACCGCCACACCTGCATCGGCGCGCGCGCCGGCTTTGGCGATCTGCTCATCGGCGCCGGGGCGCTCATGTGCGAAGCCAACGGCTTCGACCCGGGCCGGGAAACCCACCTGCGCGAACAAATGGTGGAACTGATCACCATCACCGAGGGCTTCTACGCCTGCGGTGTGGCGGCCAGCGTCTATGGCAAGGCCGACCCGCACAGCCAGACCTTCATGCCCGACCCCGTGTTCTCCAACATCGGCAAGCTGCTGCTGGCCACGCAGATCTACGACATGCACCGCATCGCCCACTACGTGAGCGGCGGCCTGATCGTCACCCTGCCCGGCCCGGACGAAGACCACAACCCCGAAACCGGCGCGAAACTCTCGGACGTGCTGCGCGCCAACCCCGACGTGCCTTACGAGCAGCGGATCCAGACGGCGCGTTTCCTGGAAGACCTGACCGCTGGCTACCAGGGTGGCTGGTACAGCGTGATCAGCCTGCACGGCGGCGGTTCGCCAGCCGCGATGAAGCAGGAAATCTGGCGCAACTACCCGGTGGGCAACAAGGTCGAGCTGGTCGAACGTCTGCTGGAACGCGGCGTGGCGGCCGACGGCAGCGCTGCCGCATCGCCTCACGACCCGGCACGCGCCATCACGAAAAACCGCCAACCCGGCAAGTGCTGCGACACCGGCTGCACCGCGCCCGGTCAGCCCGTGATGGTCGATCTTCCGTCGGTCACCAGCAGCCTTCCGTCGCGAGCCGCCCCGCTGGCCAGGAAGTGAATACGAAAGTGGTTGTAAATCAAGGGGTTGGCGCTCGATTCTCGCTTGACTTCCAGCAGCAGCGCCGATACCCTCACGCCCTATGTCGCGTTGGCTCCCCATTCTTCTGCTGTGCGGTTCGGCCGTGGCCCACGCCGCGCCGGGCACCACCAACGGCTATGAAGACATGGACTCGCTGCTCAACGACAAGGGCCTGATGGCCCGCATCGGTCAACAAGTGCAGCATGCCCGCGAGACGGTGAGCGACCAGGCCTCCAGCCTCGTGATCAACGCCATGGCCTTCCTCGACGTGCCGTACCGCTACGGCGGCAACAGCGCCGAAACGGGCTTCGATTGCAGCGGCTTCGTGCGCGCGGTGTACGAACAGTCGCTGGGCAAGATCCTGCCCCGCCGTTCCGACGAACAGGCCGCGGCCACACAGACCATCGACCGCAGCGAACTCAAGCCGGGCGACCTGGTGTTCTTCAACACCATGCGCCGGGCCTTCAGCCACGTCGGCATTTATGTGGGCGACGGCAAGTTCATCCACTCCCCGCGCAGCGGTGCCCAGGTGCGCATGGAAGACATGCGCATGGCCTACTGGAACAAGCGCTTCAATGGCGCGCGCCGCGTGCCGGTGGCCGACAAGGCTCCCTGAGCCATCACGGCCACCGCGTCGCCGCCCCGACGCTCACTCCATCTTGATGTTCGCGCCCTTGAGCTGGCGGTTGCTGCGCCATTCCTCGGCAATGCGGCGCGCGAAGGAAGGCCGGTCGCCGAGCGCGGGCAGGTTGTCCGACGCCAGCAGCCGCTCGCGGATGGGGGGCGTCTGCACCGCCGCGTTGATTTCCGCATTCAGCCGGTCCAGCACCTGCGGCGGCGTCCCACCCGGCGCGAACAGGCCGAACAGCGAAGTGACATTGGCCTGGGGCAACCCCAGCTCGGCAAACGTGGGCACCTGCGGCAAGACCTCCAGGCGCTGCGGCGCGCCCACGGCCAGGGGCTTGAAACGACCGGCCTCGATGTGGGCCAGCTGCGCCGGAGCCACGTTGGTCGACAGCAACTCGAACTGCCCGCCCAGCGCGTCGGTGAGCTGCTGGCCACCGCCCTTGTACGGAATGTGCGTGACCACCACGCTGCTGCCCAGCTGCACCTGTTCCAGCACCAGATGGCCGGCGGTGGCCAGGCCGGAGGTGGCCCAGCGCAGCGCGCCTGGATGGGCTTTGGCTTGCGCGAGCAAGTCCGCAAAGCCCCGGCCCATGAAGGTCGGCGTGCCCACCAGCAGCACGGGTGTGTACATCACGCTGGCCACCGGCTCGATGTCTCGAAACGGGTCGTAGCCCACCGCACCGAGGTGCGGGCGCAGGGTCAAGGGGCTGACCGCCGAGAAGGCCAGCGTGTGTCCGTCGGCCGGCGCGCGCGCCAGCGCCTGCAGCCCCACGCTGCCGCCCCCACCACCCCGGTTTTCCACCCGCACCGCCACGCCGAGTTGCCACGACAGGCGCTCGGCCAGCGCACGCGCGACGCCATCGCTGAGCCCGCCCGGTGGGTACACGACGATGATGCGCAAGGGCTGAGAAGGCCACGCGGGCTGCGCATGGCTGGCCCGTGGACCGACGACGCCCGCCAGCGCCAGCAGCGCCGGGATCGCTTGCCGACGCGACAGCCCTTCTCTCATGCCACGGTGCGCCCCCGTCGCGCGCGCGCCTGGGCCTTGCGCGCCGTGTCCCGGGCGATCTTGAGGAAATGCGAGGCCGGGCCGGAGGCTTCGGCCGAGCGGTACACCAGGGTCAACGGCGCATCCAGCGGCGTGCCTTCGCGCAAGGGCAGATAGACCACCGCGTGGGGATGCAGCCCGCTCATGGAGGTCGGCACGACCGCGATGCCCGCGCCCGCGGCCACCAGGTTCAGGCTGGTCACCATGCGCTCGACCTCGGCGGCGATGCGCGGACGAAAACCATGGGCTTCGCACAGCGCCAGCAGGTTGGCGTACAGCCCCGGGGCACCGGGTTGCCGCACCAGGATGAAGCCCTCCTCGCGCAGGTCCGCCAACGCCAGCGCGCCCGACCGGCGTCGCGCCAAGGCGTGGTCGCCGGGCAGCGCCACCAGCACCGGCTCGCGCAGCAGCACCTCGAAGGTCAGGCTCTCGGGCTGCGACACCGGCACGCGGATCAGGCCGCAATGCAGCCGCCCCGCCTCCACCGCCTCGGTGATGCCGGCCGCGTGGTCTTCGCGGATCGACAGTGCGATGCCGGGCCAGGCCCGCCGGCAGGCGCGCAAGGCCTCGGGGGTGAAAGCATGCGCGGCGGCGGAGCTGGTGAAGCCGACATGGAGCACACCGAGTTCGCCGCGCGCCACGCGCGCCATGCGCTGCTCCATGGCCGCCATGTCGTCCACCAGCTGGCGCGCTTCCCGCTCGAACAGGCGCCCGGCGTCCGACAACGCCACGCCCTTGGGATGGCGGTGGAACAAGGCAACGCCCAGCTCCTTTTCCAGTGCCTTGATCTGCAGGCTCAGTGGCGGCTGCTGGATGCCCAGGCGCTCGGCCGCGCGGGTCATGTGGCCGGCCTCGGCGACGGCCAGGAAGTAGCGCAGGTGCCTGATTTCCATATCTGAAAGGTATTGAAATTCGGGTTTCAGTATATTTGACATGGGGTGGCGGCGCACCTATCGTCCGCGTGGATTCGAACAACCACAGGAGACCTTTCATGCCCCTTCGCCCCATCGCGCTGCTGGCGCTGGCGGCCCTCGCCGGCCACAGCGGCGGCGCCATCGCCCAGGTGCCCACCGACCCTCAGCCCCGCGCCTGCCCCGCCGAAGTGCCGGCCGGTGCCACCTGCCACACCGGCGAGGACGGGCTGGGCGGCTTCTACTGGATCGCCCTGCCCGCCGGGTGGAAACCTGAGACCGGCGTGCTCGTGGTGCATGCCCATGGCGGCCCCGCCGACACCGGCCCGGCCACGCTGGCGCGCGGCGAGGAAGACCTCAAACGCTGGGCCGTGACCGTCAAGGCCGGCCACGCCTGGGCGGGCGCCACCTACCGCCGGGGCGGCTTTGGCGTGAGCATGGCGGCCGAGGACACCGAGCGCGTGCGCCGCGTCTTCGTGAAGCATTTCGGCCCGCCCCGCCGCACCATCTTGCACGGGCAAAGCTACGGCGGCTCGGTCGCCGCCAAGGGCGCCGAGCTGTACGCCATGGTGGACGGCCCCAACGGACCCGTCAAAGGCCCTTACGACGGCATGCTGCTCACCAGCGGCATGCTGGGCGGCGGCACCCGCGCTTACGACTTCCGGATCGACTTGCGCGTGGTCTACCAGTACGTGTGCAAGAACCACCCGAAGGCAGACGAGCCCCAGTACGCGCTGTGGCAGGGCCTGCCCATGGACGCCAAGCTCACGCGCGCCGAACTGGCCAACCGCGTGGACGAATGCACCGGCGTGCGCAAACCCGCCGCGCAACGCACCGAACAGCAGAAGACCAACCTGGCCAACATCGTCAACGTCATCAAGATCCCCGAGCGCTCGCTGATCGCCCACCTCAACTGGGCGACCTGGCTGTTCCGCGATCTGACGCAGCTGCGCCTGGGCAACCGCAACCCGTTCAACAACGCCAACGTGCGGTACACCGGCTCCACGGACGACGCGGCCCTGAACGCGGGCGTGCTGCGCTACACCGCCGACCCGGCGGCCGTGGCCGAGCTGGCGAAGGACAGCGACCCCGAAGGCCGGATCAACATGCCCGTGCTCTCGCTGCACGCCGTCAACGACCCGACCGCGTTCGTCGAACTCTCTTCCGCCTACCGCGAGACACTGGATCGCGCGGGCAAGGGCAACCTGCTGGTGCAGACCTTCAGCGACGAGTCCGAGCACAGCTACCTGAGCGATCCGCAGTACCCCGCGCTGTTCACCGCGCTGCTCAACTGGATCGACAAGAACGAGAAGCCCACGCCCCAGACGGTGGCCACACTCTGCAAGGGCTACGAGGCCGCGTATGGCGACACCTGCAAGCTGCTGCCCGACTACCGGAGCGCGCCGCTGGCCAGCCGCGTCCCGGCTCGCTGAACGCGGCCCATGAAAAAAGCCGCCGACCCGTGAGGGCTGGCGGCTTCTTCTTTGGCCGGCGTCCCGGCGCTTACTTGCGCTGCGGCGGCACGTCCGTGCAGGAGCCGTGGGCGATCTCGGCCGCCATGCCGATGCTCTCACCCAGCGTGGGGTGGGGGTGGATGGTCTTGCCGATGTCCACCGCGTCCGCGCCCATCTCGATGGCGAGGGCGATCTCGCCGATCATGTCGCCTGCATGCGTGCCCACCATGCCGCCGCCCAGGATCTTGCCGTGGCCATGGGCCTCGGGCGAGTCGTCGAACAACAGCTTGGTCACGCCTTCGTCGCGGCCATTGGCGATGGCGCGGCCCGAGGCCGTCCAGGGGAACAGGCCCTTCTTGACCTTGATGCCCTGCGCCTTGGCCTGGTCCTCGGTCAGGCCCACCCAGGCCACCTCGGGGTCGGTGTAGGCCACGCTCGGAATGACGCGCGCGTTGAACGCCGCGCTGGCCAGTTCCTTGTTGCCCTGCAGTTCACCCGCGATCACCTCGGCCGCCACGTGCGCCTCATGCACCGCCTTGTGCGCCAGCATGGGCTGGCCCACGATGTCGCCAATGGCGAAGATGTTGGGCACGTTGGTGCGCATCTGGATGTCGACGTTGATGAAGCCGCGATCCGTCACCGCCACACCGGCCTTCTCGGCGCCGATCTTCTTGCCGTTGGGCGTGCGGCCCACGGCCTGCAGCACCAGGTCGTAGGTCTGCGGTGCGGGCGCCGTGCCACCCGGCTCAGTGCTCTCGAACGTCACCTCGATGCCGGCCGGCGTGGCCTTGGCCGACACCGTCTTGGTCTTGAGCATGATGTTGTCGAAGCGCGGCGCATTCATCTTCTGCCAGATCTTCACCAGGTCGCGGTCGGCGCCCTGCATCAGGCCGTCGAGCATCTCCACCACGTCCAGGCGAGCGCCCAGGGTGCTGTAAACCGTGCCCATTTCCAGGCCGATGATGCCGCCGCCCAGGATCAGCATGCGCTTGGGCACTTCCTTGAGCGCGAGCGCACCGGTGCTGTCCACCACGCGCGGATCGTCCGGCATGAAGGGCAGGCGCACGGCCTGCGAACCGGCGGCGATGATGGCCTTCTTGAAGCCGATCACCTGCTTCTTGCCCGTCTTCTCCTGGCCGGTGGCCCCCGTGGTCTCTTCCACTTCCAGGTGGTTGGCGCCCACGAAGGAACCGACACCGCGAACGGTCGTGACCTTGCGCATCTTGGCCATGGCGGCCAGGCCACCGGTGAGCTTGCCGATCACCTTTTCCTTGTGGCCGCGCAGCTTCTCGATGTTGACCACCGGGCGGCCGAACTCCACGCCCAGCGCCGCCATGTGGCTGACCTCGTCCATCACCGCCGCCACGTGCAGCAGCGCCTTGGAAGGAATGCAGCCCACGTTCAGGCACACGCCACCCAGGGTGGCGTAGCGCTCGACGATGACGACCTTCAGGCCCAGGTCGGCCGCGCGGAAGGCCGCGCTGTAGCCGCCAGGACCACCGCCGAGCACGACCACGTCGCACTCGAGATCGGCGCTGCCGCCGAAGCTGGCGGCGGTCGGCGCAGCCACCGGGGCCGCAGCCGGCGCCGCGGCGGGTGCCGCTTGTGGCGCGGGTGCCGGTGCGCTGGCGGCGGGCGCGGCGGCGGCCTCACCCGCGGCTTCCAGCGTCAGCACCACGCTGCCCTGCTTGACCTTGTCGCCCAGCTTGACCTTGAGCTCCTTGACCACGCCCGCCTGGGGAGACGGAATCTCCATCGAGGCCTTGTCGGACTCGACCGTGATCAGGCTTTGTTCGGCCTTGACCGTGTCGCCGGGCTTGACCAGCAACTCGATCACCGCCACTTCGTCGAAGTCGCCGATGTCGGGAACTTGAATGTCGATCAGTGCCATCTGCGTGGTCCTTTACAGCAACACGCGACGGAAGTCGCTGAGGATCTGGCCGAGGTACACGTTGAAGCGGGCGGCGGCGGCGCCGTCGATCACGCGGTGGTCCCAGGTCAGCGAGAGCGGCAGCATCAGACGCGGCTGGAAGGCCTTGCCGTCCCACACCGGCTCCATGGTGCTCTTGCACACGCCGAGGATGGCCACTTCGGGCGCGTTGATGATGGGCGTGAAATAACGCCCGCCAATGCCACCCAGGCTGGAGATGGTGAAGGTCGCCCCGCTCATCTCGGCCGGGCTCAGCTTGCCCTCGCGCGCCTTCTTGGCAAGTTCGCCCATTTCCTGGCTGATCTGCAGCACGCCCTTCTTGTCGGCGTCCTTGATCACCGGGACCATCAGGCCGTTGGGCGTGTCGGCCGCGAAGCCGATGTGCCAGAACTGCTTGTAGATCAGGGCATCGCCGTCGATCGAGCTGTTGAACTCGGGGAATTTCTTGAGCGCGGCCACGCAGGCCTTGATCAGGAAGGCGAGCATGGTGACTTTCACGCCGCTCTTCTCGTTTTCCTTGTTGGTGGACACGCGGAAGGCTTCGAGGTCGGTGATGTCGGCGTCGTCGTGGTTGGTGACCGCCGGGATCATGACCGCGTTGCGCAGCAGGTTGGCACCACTGATCTTCTTGATGCGGCCCATCTCCTTGCGCTCGATCGGGCCGAACTTGGCGAAGTCGACCTTGGGCCAGGGGATCAGGCCCAGGCCCGCGCCGTCGCCACCACCGCCGGCCGGGGCCTTGGCCGCCTGCGCCTTGGTCTGCATGGCGCCGGCCATCACGGCCTTGGTGAAGCCTTGCACGTCGTCCAGCACGATGCGGCCCTTGGGACCGCTGCCCTTGACCTCTTCCAGCGGCACACCGAGTTCACGGGCGAACTTGCGCACCGAGGGCGAGGCGTGGGGCAGGCCCAGCGGCGCCGTGGCGGTGGGGTTGTGGGCCGGCGCGGCAGCGGCGGGCGCCGATGCCGTGGCGGCCTGGGGTGCTGCCGCAGCGGCAGCAGGTGCCGCGGGCGCGGCCGTCGGTGCGGCGGCGGGCGCCGGCGCTGCGGCCGGGGCGGCGGCAGCGGCGCCTTCCAGAATCGCCAGCAGGTCACCGATGTTCACGGTGTCGCCGATCTTGACCTTGAGCTCCTTGAGCACGCCAGCGGCCGAGGACGGGATTTCCATCGAGGCCTTGTCGGACTCGACCGTGATCAGGCTCTGCTCCACCGAGATCTTGTCGCCGGGCTTGACCAGCACCTCGATCACCGCGACGTCCTTGAAGTCGCCGATGTCGGGCACACGCACCTCCACCGGGCCGGCGGCCGCAGCGGGCGCCGCCGCAGGCGCGGCAGCCGGTGCCGCAGGGGCCGAGGCCGAGGCCGGTGCAGCGGCTGCAGCCGGTGCGGCCGCCGCCGGGGCCGAAGCGGCTGCGGCCTCTCCCGCCGCCTCCAGCACCAGCGCCACCGAACCCTGCTTGACCTTGTCGCCCAGCGCGACCTTGAGTTCCTTGACCACGCCGGCCGTGCTGGAAGGGATCTCCATCGAGGCCTTGTCGGACTCGACCGTGATCAGCGACTGCTCGGCCTTGACCGTGTCACCCACCTTCACCAGCAGTTCGATGACCGCCACTTCATCAAAGTCCCCGATGTCCGGGACCTTCACATCAATCAGTGCCATGTTCTTGTCTCCGGATTACGCGTACAGCGGGTTCACTTTGTCGGCGTTGATGCCGTACTTCTTGATCGCCTCGGCCACCTTGGCCACCGGCAGCTTGCCCTCTTCGCTCAAGGCCTTGAGCGCGGCGACCACGATGTAGTGGCGGTTGATCTCGAAGTGCTCGCGCAGCTTGCTGCGGAAATCGCTGCGGCCGAAACCGTCCGTGCCCAGCACCTTGTACGTGCGCTCCTTGGGAATGAAGGGGCGGATCTGCTCCGCGTAGTTCTTCATGTAGTCGGTGGACGCGATCACCGGGCCGGTGGTGGCGCTCAGCTGCTGCGCCACGAAGGGCACGCGCGGCGTTTCGGCCGGGTGCAGCAGGTTCCAGCGGTCGGCGTCCTGGCCGTCGCGGGCCAGTTCGTTGAAGCTCGGGCAGCTCCACACACCAGCGCTCACGCCCCAGTCCTTCTCCAGCAGTTCCTGCGCGGCGATGCTTTCGCGCAGGATGGTGCCGCTGCCCAGCAGTTGCACACTGGGCGCGTCCTTCTTGAGGGCCGGCGCCTGCTTGCAGTAGTACATGCCCTTGATGATCTGCTCCTCCGTGCCGGGCTGCAGGCCGGGCATGGGGTAGTTCTCGTTGAGCAGCGTCAGGTAGTAGAAGACGTTGTCCTGCTTCTCCACCATGCGCTTCAAGCCGTGGTGCAGGATCACCGCCACTTCGTGCGCGAAGGTCGGGTCGTAGCTGATGCAGTTCGGGATCGTGCCGGCCAGGATGTGGCTGTGGCCGTCTTCGTGCTGCAGGCCTTCGCCGTTGAGCGTGGTGCGGCCCGAGGTGCCGCCCAGCAGGAAGCCACGCGCCTGCATGTCGCCCGCCGCCCAGGCGAGGTCGCCGATGCGCTGGAAGCCGAACATGGAGTAGTACACGTAGAACGGCACCATGATGCGGTTGCTCGTGCTGTAGCTCGTGGCCGCCGCGATCCAGCTGCTCATGCCGCCGGCTTCGTTGATGCCTTCCTGCAGGATCTGGCCGGCCTTGTCTTCCTTGTAGTACATCACCTGGTCCTTGTCGACCGGGGTGTACTGCTGACCGTGCGGGTTGTAGATGCCGACCTGACGGAACAGGCCTTCCATGCCGAAAGTGCGGGCTTCATCCACCAGGATGGGCACGACGCGCGGGCCCAGGGCCTGGTCGCGCAGCAGCTGGGTGAGGAAACGCACGTAGGCCTGCGTGGTCGAGATCTCGCGGCCTTCGGCCGTCGGGTCGAGCACGGCCTTGAAGGTGTCGAGCGAAGGCACGGTGAAGCTTTCGTCGGCCTTCACGCGGCGCTTGGGCAGGTAGCCGCCCAGGGCCTGGCGGCGCTCGTGCAGGTACTTCATTTCCGGCGTGTCTTCGGCCGGCTTGTAGAACGGGATCTTGGAGAGTTCGCTGTCCGGGATCGGCAGGTTGAAGCGGTCGCGGAAGATCTTGATGTCCTCGTCCGTGAGCTTCTTGGTCTGGTGGACCGTGTTCTTGCCCTCGCCCGCCTTGCCCATGCCAAAACCCTTGACGGTCTTGATCAGCAGCACGGTGGGCTGGCCCTTGTGGTTGACCGCCTTGTGATAGGCCGCATAGACCTTCTGGGGGTCGTGGCCGCCACGCTTGAGGTTCCAGATGTCGTTGTCGCTCAGGTGGGCGACCATCTCCAGCGTCTTGGGATCGCGGCCGAAGAAATGCTTGCGCACATAGGCGCCGTCGTTGGCCTTGAACGACTGGTAGTCGCCGTCGACCGTGTCCATCATGATCTTGCGCAGCGCGCCGTCCTTGTCGCGCGCCAGCAGCGAGTCCCACTCGCTGCCCCACAGCAGCTTGATCACGTTCCAGCCGGAGCCGCGGAACTCGCCTTCGAGCTCCTGGATGATCTTGCCATTGCCGCGCACCGGGCCGTCCAGGCGCTGCAGGTTGCAGTTCACCACGAAGATCAGGTTGTCCAGGTTTTCACGGGCGGCCAGGCTGATGGCGCCCAGCGACTCGACTTCGTCCATCTCGCCGTCGCCGCAGAACACCCATACCTTGCGGTTCTCGGTGTTGGCGATGCCACGGGCATGCAGGTACTTCAGGAAACGCGCCTGGTAGATCGCCATCAGCGGGCCCAGGCCCATGGACACCGTGGGGAACTGCCAGAACTCGGGCATGAGCTTGGGGTGCGGGTAGCTCGACAGCCCCTTGCCGTTGACTTCCTGGCGGAAGTTGAGCAACTGCTCTTCGGTCAGGCGACCTTCCAGGTAGGCGCGGGCATACACACCGGGGGACACGTGCCCCTGGATGTAGAGGCAATCGCCGCCGTGGTTCTCGCTCTCGGCATGCCAGAAGTGGTTGAAGCCGGCGCCGAACATGTGGGCCAGCGAGGCGAACGAACCAATGTGACCGCCCAGGTCGCCTCCGTCCTCGGGGTTGTGGCGGTTGGCCTTGACCACCATGGCCATGGCGTTCCAGCGCATGTAGGCGCGCAGGCGTTCTTCGATCTCGATGTTGCCCGGGCAGCGCTCTTCCTGGTTGGGCTCGATGGTGTTGACGTAACCGGTGGTGGCCGAGAACGGCAGGTCGATGCTGTGCTGACGGGCTTCTTCCAGCAGCTGTTCGAGCAGGAAGTGCGCGCGCTCGGGGCCCTCACGTTCGATGACGGCGGCCAGCGCCTCCATCCACTCACGGGTTTCCTGGGAATCCGCATCGGCGGCACCACGGGCATTGAGAGCGTCATTCGCTGACATTGTTGTCTCCTGTTGGTTTGAATCGAGCTTACGGAGGTCCATCCGCACTGTCACTGATTTTTCCACAAAAGCTTTTCATTTTCAACATATGCTTTATGTTTTTATATTGTGAAAATTCAAACGATTGACGAGACAGGCCTTGGGCGCGACAAAACACGCGTTTCTCCAGCCCCTCCGAAGGGCGTGGAGCACCCACTCACGTAGACTCTCGAGTTCATGATTCCCCTGCCCCAAACCACGCCACCCAACAGCCCGCCTGCCCAGGCCGTCTGGTGGAAGCGCTGGTGGCGCCGCCTGCCGCCGTCCCGCCAGGATCGCTTCGCCACCCTCGGCCCCTTGCTGGCCGTGCTCCTGTTCCTCTCGGCCATCGTGGTCGCCATCACCTACCTGCGTTACGAGGAACTCGAACGCGAACAGGAGGCCGTCACGCGCGACGTGGAGTACGCCCAACAGCGCCTGCGCCTGCGCCTGCTCGAACGGCAGGAGCAGCTCATGCGACTGGCCCGTGAAGTAGGCAACAAGGAGATCGAGAGCGAGGAGTTCGAGTTCCAGGTCGAATCCCTGGTGAGCCAGTTCCCCGAGATGCTGGCCATCAGCTGGATCGATGGCCGTCGCAACGTGCTGGCCACCTACGCCTCGCCCAGCGCGCCTGCGGCGCTGGTGCGCCCCGTGGGCACGGTGCTCTCGGCCGGCGAAACCGACGGCTCCTTCGACCTGGCCCGGGACCTGCGCCAACCCATCTACTCGCGCCCGCTGGGCGAGGACGCGCGCAATTCCACGCTGATGCTGCACGTGCCGCTGAGCGAGCAGGGCCGCTTCTCCGGCACCATCATGGGCGAGTACTCGGTCGACGGGCTGATGCGTTTCGGCATCCCGCCGGAAATCATGGCCCGCTATGCCGTGGCCTTGGTGGACGACCGCGGCCGCGTGCTGGCCGGCAGCCTGCAGACACCCACCAGCGTGCTGCGCCTGCTGCCGTGGTCCAACCCGCCGCTGGAGCACGAGGTGCCCGTCTCACCGGTGGGCAACGGCCTGATCCTGAAAGCCCAGGGCTACCGCACGTCGCAGGACATCGTGGGCAGTGGTTTCTTCTGGGTCATCGGCGCACTCTCCGCGCTCACGGTCTGGATGCTGCTCGGCACCTGGCGCCACACCCGCCGCCGCGTGCAGGCGCAGCAGGCGCTGGTGGCCGAGACCAACTTCCGCCGCGCGATGGAAAACTCCATGCTCACCGGCATGCGCGCCCTCGATATGCAGGGGCGCATCACCTACGTCAACCCGGCCTTCTGCTCGATGACCGGCTGGACCGAAGGCGAGCTTGTCGGCCGCACCGCGCCCTTCCCCTACTGGCCGGAAGAGGAACATGATCAACTCGCCGCGCGCCTGGAAGACGAGCTGCGTGGCCGCTCCACGCCCGGTGGCTTCGAGGTGCATGTGAAGCGCCGCGACGGCAGCATCTTCGACGCGCGCATGTACGTCTCGCCCCTGATCGACCCCAAGGGCCACCAGACCGGCTGGATGACGTCCATGACCGACATCACCGAGCCCAAGCGCATCCGGGAGGAGCTTTCGGCCTCCTACGAACGCTTCACCACGGTGCTGGAGTCTTTGGACTCCGCGGTCTCGGTCGCGCCCCTGGGCAGCGACGAGATGCTGTTCGCCAACAAGATGTACCGCCTGTGGTTCGGTACCCGCGGCCAGGGGCACCGCCACCTGGTTGATCTGGCCGGCAACCAGCCCTCCCCCAGCCCCGACGACGGTGACGCCGTGGACGCCTTCGCCGGCATGCCCACCGAAACGCTGACCGACGCTGGCGCGGAGAACGCGGAAGTGTTCGTGGAAGAGCTGGACCGCTGGCTGGAGGTGCGCACGCGCTACCTCACCTGGGTCGACGGCCGACTGGCGCAGATGGTGATCGCCAGCGACATCACGCCCCGCCGCTACGCGGAAGAACAAGCCTCTCGCCAGGCCGAGCGCGCGCAGACCGCGAGCCGCCTGATCACCATGGGAGAGATGGCATCGAGCGTGGCGCACGAACTCAACCAGCCGCTGACCGCGATCACCAACTATTGCAACGGCATGATCTCGCGCGTGACCGAGCAGCGCATCACCACCGACGAGTTGCTGGGCGCGCTGGAGAAGACCTCGCGCCAGGCCCAGCGCGCGGGGCAGATCATCCAGCGCATCCGGGCCTTCGTGAAGCGCAGCGAACCCAATCCCACGCTGTCCGACGTGGCACAGATGGTGAGCAACGCGATCGAACTCGCCGACATCGAGTTGCGCCGGCATCAGGTGCGCCTCTCGCCCTACGTGGCCGCGCGCTTGCCGAATCTCATGGTCGATCCCATCCTGATCGAGCAGGTGTTGATCAATCTCCTGAAGAACGCGGGCGAAGCCATCGCCCAAGCGGGGCGCGCGCCTGGCGAACGCTACGTGGAGCTGCGCGTCGGGCCACGCCGCCTGGACGACGTGGATGTGGTGGAGTTCTCGGTGCGCGACTCGGGCAATGGCGTGCCCGACGAAATGATCGAGCGCATCTACGAAGCCTTCTACAGCACCAAGAGCGAAGGCATGGGCATCGGCCTCAAACTGTGCCGCAGCATCGTCGAATCGCACCACGGCCGGATGCAGGTTCAGAACATCTACAATGGTGAAGAGGTGGTGGGCTGCTGCTTCAGCTTCTGGATCCCCGTGATCTCTCGGCTGCAGAATCTCAGCGCCGCGGCCGGGCCCGCCACAGAGCCGCTGACGGACACTGAAAGAGCGAGATGAGTTTGATCCCCAAAAAAGGCAGCGTCTACGTGGTCGATGACGACGAGGCGGTGCGCGACTCTCTGCAATGGCTGCTCGAAGGCAAGGACTTCCGGGTCCGATGTTTCGAATCGGCCGAAGCCTTTCTGAGCCGCTACGACGCACGCGAAGTGGCCTGCCTGATCGCCGACATCCGCATGGGCGGCATGACCGGCATGGAACTGCAGGAACGCCTGATCGAGCGCCAGTCGCCCCTGCCCATCGTCTTCATCACCGGCCACGGCGATGTGCCCATGGCGGTGGAATCGATGAAGCGCGGCGCGCTCGACTTCATCCAGAAACCCTTCAAGGAAGACCAGCTCGTGGCCCTGGTCGAGCGCATGCTCGAACACGCGCGCGAAGCCTTCGCCACCCACCAGCAGGCGGTCAGCCGCGATGCCCTGCTCTCCAAGCTCACCAGCCGCGAGGCGCAGGTGCTCGAACGCATCGTCGCCGGCCGGCTGAACAAGCAGATCGCCGACGACCTGGGCATCAGCATCAAGACGGTGGAGGCGCACCGCGCCAACATCATGGAAAAGCTCGGCGCCAACACCGTGGCCGACCTGCTCAAGATCGCGCTGGGGCAGACCCCGACCAAGGCCTGAACCCCTTCATCAGCCACACCCATTCCCCCTAACGCCCGCCGCTCTCCCGGCGGGCGTTTGCATTTCAACCGCAGACACTCTCCAGCCATGACCGCCCAACTCATCGACGGCAATGCCCTCTCCCGCCAACTGCGCGCCGACGTCAGCGCCCGCGTCACCGCCCTCAAGGCCAAAGGCATCACGCCGGGCCTGGCCGTGATCCTGGTCGGCGAGAACCCGGCCTCGCAGGTCTATGTGCGCAACAAGGTCAAGGCCTGCGAAGACACCGGCATGCACTCGGTGCTGGAGCGCTGGCCCGCCACCCTCAGCGAAGCGGAGTTGCTGGCGCGGGTCGATGCGCTCAACCACGACGCGACGGTTCACGGCATCCTGGTCCAGCTGCCCCTGCCCGCCCACATCGACGCCCAGAAGGTGATTGAAGCGATCTCTCCGGCCAAGGACGTGGACGGCTTCCACATCGCCAGCGCGGGCGCTCTGATGACCGGCATGCCCGGCTTCTGGCCCTGCACGCCCTATGGCTGCATGAAGATGCTGGAGAGCATCGGCTGCGAGCTCAAGGGCAAGCACGCGGTGGTGATCGGGCGCAGCAACATCGTGGGCAAACCGATGGCCCTGATGCTGCTGCAACAGAACGCCACCGTGACCATCTGCCACAGCGGCACCAAGGACCTGAAAGCCCTGACCCTGCAGGCCGACGTGATCGTGGCGGCCGTGGGCAAGCGCAATGTGCTCACGGCCGACATGGTCAAACCCGGCGCCGTCGTGCTCGACGTGGGCATGAACCGCAACGACGAAGGCAAGCTCTGCGGTGACGTGGATTTCGACGGCGTGAAGGAAGTGGCCAGCTGGATCACGCCCGTGCCCGGCGGGGTGGGCCCCATGACCATCACCATGCTGATGGTCAATACGCTGGAGTCGGCCGAGCGTCTGGCGGCCTGAGGCCTCAGCGAGCCGGCGATGCCCGGCTCAAGCGCCAGAGCACGGCACCAGCACACAGCCACTGGCCCAGCACCATGGCGGTGCCCACGCCATGCCACAGACGCAGGTTGCCGCCGCTGGCGCGCGCGGTGACGATGTTCTGCGCCACACCGAACTCCTGCAGCAGCGCCAGCAACATGCCCAACACCACGATGCCCAGCGTGGTCATGGTGGCGCCATTGGGCGGGCCACCCTGCTCATTGCCGCGCCGCAACATCACCAGCAGCGCCAGGCCCAGCAACAGGCCCGCGTAACACTGCAGGGAAAAGAGCTTGGCGGCGACCGGCCCCGCCATGGCGGGATTGCCCAATTGGGCGAACAGCGTCGGCACCGCGAGAAAACTCAGCGCCGTGATGCCACCCCACCACAGCGCGGCGATGAAGATGGATACACGGTGCAGTGGCATGGCCTATCAGGCGTAACGCACCGCGACGATTTCGAAGCGCTTGGTGCCACCCGGCGCCTGCACTTCGGCCACATCGCCCTCTTCTTTGCCGATCAGCGCGCGCGCGATCGGGCTGCTGATGTTCACCAGGCCCAGCTTGAGATCGGCCTCGTCCTCGCCCACGATCTGGTAGGTCACGGCCGCGCCGCTGTCTTCGTCTTCCAGCTCCACCGTGGCGCCGAACACCACACGGCCGCCCGCATCGAGTGCGGCCGGGTCGATGATCTGCGCGGCCGAGAGCTTGCCTTCGATTTCGGCGATGCGGCCTTCGATGAAGCCTTGGCGGTCTTTCGCGGCGTCGTACTCGGCGTTCTCGCTCAGGTCCCCCTGCGCGCGCGCCTCGGCGATCGCATTGATCACCCAGGGGCGGTCCACGGTTTTCAAGCGCTGCAACTCTTCCTTGAGTTTTTCGGCGCCGCGTTTGGTGATCGGAATGGTGGCCACTGTGATGTTCTCCTACTGCTTCCGGCTCTGCGCCGGCACAAAAGCAAACCGCCGGGCGTTGCCGCTCGGCGGTGTTCATGAAAGGGCATTATGCCGCGAAAGAAAGCGGTGTCCACACGCATCGGCCGAGTCGATGCGCGGGCCAGCCTCAGAGTTGCGCGTGCATCTCCTGCACCGAGATCACACCCAGCTTGTCCAGGTACTGCATGCCCTCCACCGCGGCTTCAGCGCCAGCGATGGTGGTGAACGTGGTCACGCGCGCCAGTAAAGCCGAGGTGCGGATGGCCCGCGAGTCGGCGATGGCATTGCGGCGCTCTTCCACGGTGTTGATGACGAGCACGATGTCGCCGTTCTTGATCGCGTCGACGATGTGAGGGCGGCCCTCGGTGACCTTGTTCACCGTCTGCACCGCGACCCCAGCGGCGGCGATGGCCGCCGCCGTGCCGCGCGTGGCGACCAGCGAGAAGCCCATCTCGACGAGCTGGCGCGCGATCTCCACCGCGCGCGGCTTGTCGCTGTTCTTCACGGTCAGGAAGACCTTGCCCGAGGTCGGCAGCTTGGTGCCGGCGCCGAGCTGGCTCTTCACGAAGGCCTCGCCAAAGGTCTTGCCCACGCCCATCACCTCGCCGGTGGATTTCATCTCGGGGCCGAGGATGGTGTCCACACCGGGGAACTTCACGAACGGGAACACCGCTTCCTTGACGCTGAAATACGGCGGCGTCACTTCGGCGCCGATGCCCTGCTGGTCGAGCGACTGGCCGGCCATGCAGCGCGCTGCCACCTTGGCCAGCTGGATGCCCGTGGCCTTGGACACGAAGGGCACGGTGCGCGAGGCACGCGGGTTCACTTCGAGCACGAAGATCACGTCCTTCTTCACGCCGTTCTCTTCCACCTCCTGGATCGCGAACTGCACGTTCATCAGGCCGACCACGTTCAGGCCTTCGGCCATGGCGGCGGTCTGGCGCTTGAGCTCATCGACCGTCGCCTTGCTCAGGTAGTACGGCGGCAGCGAGCAGGCGGAGTCACCGCTGTGCACACCGGCCTGTTCGATGTGTTCCATGACGCCGCCGATGAAGACGCGGCCGGTGGCATCGCGCACCGCGTCCACGTCGCACTCGATGGCATCGTTCAGGAAGCGGTCCAGCAGCACGGGCGAATCGTTGCTGACCTTGACGGCCTCGCGCATGTAGCGCTCGAGGTCGCGCTGCTCGTGCACGATCTCCATGGCGCGGCCACCGAGCACATAGCTCGGGCGCACCACCAGCGGGTAGCCCAGGGCAGCCGCCTTCTCCAGCGCCTCCGGTTCGGCGCGGGCGGTGGCGTTGGGCGGCTGGCGCAGGCCCAGGGTGTGCAGCAGCTGCTGGAAGCGCTCGCGGTCTTCGGCCGCGTCGATCATGTCCGGGCTGGTGCCGATGATGGGCACTCCCGCGGCCTCCAGGCCCAGCGCGAGCTTGAGCGGCGTCTGGCCACCGTACTGCACGATCACGCCCACCGGCTTCTCCTTGTCCACGATCTCCAGCACGTCTTCCAGCGTGAGGGGTTCGAAGTACAGGCGGTCGCTGGTGTCGTAGTCGGTCGACACGGTCTCGGGGTTGCAGTTGACCATGATGGTCTCGTAGCCGTCCTCGCGCATGGCGAGCGCGGCGTGCACGCAGCAGTAGTCGAACTCGATGCCCTGGCCGATGCGGTTGGGACCGCCACCCAGCACCATGATCTTCTTCTTATTGGTCGGCTCGGCCTCGCACTCACCGTCGCCATGGCCTTCGTAGGTGGAGTACAGGTAGGCGGTGTCGGTCGCGAATTCGGCCGCGCAGGTGTCCACGCGCTTGTAGACCGGGCGGATGTTCTCGGCGATGCGGCGCTCGCGCACGGCCTGGTCGTTGGTCTTGAGCAGCTTGGCCAGGCGGCGGTCGGAGAAGCCCTTCTTCTTCAGGCCACGCAGCGTGTCGGCGTCGATCGCGTCGAGGCTGGTCTTTTCCAGCGCGAGCTCGATCTTCACGATCTCCTCGATCTGCACCAGGAACCAGGGGTCGATCTTGGTGAACTGGTGCACCTCCTCCAGCGTCCAGCCGGCGGCGAACGCGTCGCCCACGTACCAGATGCGGTCCGGACCGGGTTCGCCGAGTTCGCGTTCCAGCGTCTCGCGGTCCTGCGTCTTCTCGTTCATGCCGTCCACTCCCACTTCCAGGCCGCGCAGGGCTTTCTGGAACGACTCCTGGAAGGTGCGGCCCATGGCCATGACCTCGCCCACGCTCTTCATCTGCGTGGTCAGGCGGCTGTCGGCGGTGGGGAATTTCTCGAACGCGAAACGCGGGATCTTGGTGACCACGTAGTCGATGCTGGGCTCGAAGCTCGCGGGCGTGGCGCCTCCCGTGATCTCGTTGCGCAGTTCGTCCAGCGTGTAGCCGATGGCCAGCTTGGCCGCCACCTTGGCGATCGGGAAGCCGGTGGCCTTGGACGCGAGCGCCGAAGACCGCGAGACGCGCGGGTTCATCTCGATGACGACCATGCGGCCGTCCTTCGGGTTGATGGAGAACTGCACATTGGAGCCCCCGGTGTCCACGCCGATCTCGCGCAGCACGGCCAGCGAAGCGTTGCGCAGGATCTGGTATTCCTTGTCGGTCAGCGTCTGGGCAGGCGCCACGGTGATCGAATCACCAGTGTGCACACCCATGGGGTCCAGGTTCTCGATCGAGCAGACGATGATGCAGTTGTCCGCCTTGTCGCGCACCACTTCCATCTCGTACTCTTTCCAGCCGAGCAGCGACTCTTCGATCAGCAGCTCGTTGGTGGGCGAGGCTTCCAGGCCGCGCTTGCAGATGGTCTCGAACTCTTCCGGGTTGTAGGCAATGCCGCCGCCCGTGCCGCCCAGCGTGAAGCTGGGGCGGATCACCACCGGGAAGCCGACGGTCTTCTGCACGCCCCAGGCCTCTTCCATGCTGTGCGCGATGCCCGAGCGCGCCGACCCCAGACCGATCTTGGTCATGGCGTCCTTGAACTTCAGGCGGTCTTCGGCCTTGTCGATGGCCTCGGGCGTGGCGCCGATCAGCTCCACGTCGTATTTGGCGAGCACGCCGTTGCGCCAGAGGTCGAGCGCGCAGTTCAGCGCGGTCTGACCGCCCATGGTCGGCAAGATGGCGAAGCCACCCTGGGCCAGCGGGCGTTCCTTGGCGATGATCTTCTCGACCGTCTGCCAGGTGATGGGCTCGATGTAGGTGACGTCGGCCGTGGCCGGGTCGGTCATGATGGTCGCGGGGTTGCTGTTGATCAGCACGACCCGGTAGCCCTCTTCGCGCAGGGCCTTGCAGGCCTGCACGCCAGAGTAGTCGAACTCACAGGCCTGGCCGATGATGATCGGGCCGGCGCCGATGATGAGGACGGTTTGAATGTCGGTTCTTTTGGGCATGGTTCGCTGGGGATGTGCGCCGGCTCAGGCGGTGGCGGGCACGCGGGCCTGCATCAGGTCGATGAAACGGTCGAACAGGTAACCGATGTCGTGCGGGCCGGGCGATGCCTCGGGGTGGCCCTGAAAGCAGAAGGCCGGCTGGTCGGTGCGTGCCAGGCCTTGCAGCGTGCCGTCGAACAGGCTCACGTGCGTGGCGCGCAGCGTGGCGGGCAAGGTCTTTTCGTCGACCGCGAAGCCGTGGTTCTGGCTGGTGATGCTCACGCGGCCGTTGTCGAGGTCCTTCACCGGGTGGTTGGCACCGTGGTGGCCGAACTTCATCTTGAAGGTCTTGGCCCCACTGGCCAGCGCCAGGATCTGGTGGCCCAGGCAGATGCCGAAGGTCGGCACGCCCGCTTCGATGATCTCGCGCGTGGCGGCGACGGCGTAGTCGCAAGGCTCCGGGTCGCCAGGGCCGTTGGACAGGAACACGCCGTTGGGCTTGAGCTTGAACACGTCGGAGGCTGGCGTCTGCGCCGGCACCACGGTGATCTTGCAGCCCCGCTCGCTGAGCATGCGCAGGATGTTGTACTTCACGCCGAAGTCGTAGGCCACCACGTGGAAGCGCGGCGCGATCTGCTCGCCATAGCCGAAGCCGAGTTGCCACTCGGTCTGCGTCCAGGCGTAAGGCGCCGTGGCCGAGACCACCTTGGCAAGGTCGGTGCCGGCCATGTTCGGCGCAGCCTTGGCCGCAGCCAGGGCCTGGGCGCGGTGCGCCTCGGTGATGGCTTCGCCGGCCGGCAGGGCCAGGATGCAGCCGTTCTGCGCGCCATGCGTGCGCAGGCGGCGCGTGAGCGCCCGGGTGTCGAGGTCGGCGATGGCCACGGTGCCTTCGCGCTGAAGGTACTGCGAGAGCGTTTCGTTGCTGCGGAAGTTGGAGGCCAGCAGAGGCAGGTCTTTGATGATCAGGCCAGCGGCGTGGACGCGGCTGGCTTCCACGTCTTCGGCATTGACGCCGGTATTGCCAATGTGCGGATACGTCAGCGTGACGATCTGCTGGCAGTAGCTGGGATCGGTGAGGATTTCCTGGTAGCCGGTGAGCGAGGTGTTGAACACCACCTCGCCCGTGGTCTGACCGGTGGCGCCAATGGAAACGCCTGTAAAGACCGTGCCGTCGGCGAGCGCGAGAAGGGCTTTCGGGTGGACGGGAAGCACGGAATTCTCCAGAGTGGGGCGGCAACGTCTTCGCGCCGGCGGCAGGTGCCGCGCAGGCCTCGCACCCGCCTCGCGCCGGCCGGAGCCGGGGCAGAAACGGAGCAAAAACCTGGGGTGGTGAGCCGGGGCGCGCAGGGTTGCGCTGATTGCGGGTAAACCGTGGAATTATAGCCCGGGTCGGTCAATCGACCGACGGGTCACGAAGCCAATCCGGCTGCGCTGGCGTGCAGGCAAATGGCGGCGGCGGCGGCCACGTTGAGCGACTCTTCTCCGCCGGGCTGGGCAATGCGCACGAAAGCCCCGGCACGGGCCATCAGGGCCTCGCCCACGCCCTGCCCTTCGTGACCCAGGACCCAGGCGCAGGGCCACGGCAGCCGGGCCTGATGCAGCCAGTCGCCCTGGTGGGAACTGGTCACCAGCATCGGCACGTCCAGCGCCGCGAGATCGTCCGCTGCCAGGCCTTCGATCAAGCGCAGCCCGAAATGCGCCCCCATGCCGGCACGCACCACTTTGGGCGACCACAGCGCGGCAGTGCCCTTGAGGGCCAGCACCTGACCAAAACCGAAAGCCGAGGCGCTGCGCAGGATGGAGCCCACATTGCCCGCGTCCTGCAGGCGGTCCAGCACCACGGTGGCCGTGCCGCCCTGCACCGCCAAGCCGGGCGGCAAGGACCAGACAAAGCCCACGCCGGCGGGCGACTCCAGCCCGCTGATGCCTGCCATCAGGGCGTCGGGCAGGGTGACCACGTGATCGGTGGCATCGCGCAGGTCGAGCGGGGCCTGCGGCCAGAAGGATTCGGTGAACACCGCGGTGAGCGGACGCTGCCCGCGCGCCAGCAAGGCCCGGCAAAGGTGATCCCCCTCCAGCCAGACCTGGCCTTGCTTTCGGTAGGCGGTGCCATCCTGCACCAGCAGGCGCAGGCGTTTGAGCAGAGGGTTGTCGCGCGAAGTGATGGCCAGGGGCGATGCCGTCATGGCTCACCGCCCTCGTCCGCTGCGGGCACCACCAAGGCACGCGCGACCGGCGCGAACGAGCGCCGGTGCACAGCCAGGGCGCCATGCACCCGCAAGGCCTGCATGTGTTGCGCCGTTCCGTAGCCCTTGTGCTGGTCGAATCCGTACTCGGGGTGCTGCAGGTGCAGCTCGCACAACAGGCGGTCACGCGTGACCTTGGCCAGGATGGACGCGGCCGAAATCGACGGCACCAGCGCATCGCCCGACACGATGGCCTCGGCCAGCACGTCCAGTGTCGGCAGCCGGTTGCCGTCCACCAGCACCTTGGCCGGCTTCAGGCGCAGGCCCATGACCGCCCGGCGCATGGCCAGCATGGTGGCCTGGAGAATGTTGAGCTGGTCGATCTCCTCCACCGAGGCCTGCGCCACACTGCAGCACAGCGCCTTGGCGCGGATTTCGTCATACAGTTTTTCGCGGCGCAATGCGGTCAGTTGCTTGGAGTCCGCCAGACCCTTGATGGGCGAGCGGTCGTCCAGGATCACGGCGGCGGCCACCACCGGCCCGGCCAGGGGGCCGCGCCCGGCCTCGTCCACGCCCGCGAGCAGTCCGGGCACGTCCCAGATCAGCGGGGCCTGTTCAGCCTTCAAGAACTTGTTCGATCGCATCGGTGGCCAGTTGGGCGGTGTCTCGTCTCAGTGTGTGGTGCAGGTCGGTGAATCGCTGCTGGAGTGATGCGATTTTCGCAGGTGCGTCGAGCCAGTCCAGCACCGCCCGCGACAGCGCCTGGGGTGTGGCCGCGTCCTGCAGCAGCTCGGGCACCACGAATTCGCCACACAGGATGTTGGGCAGGCCCACCCAGGGCTGCAGCTGCTTGCGCCGCATGATCTGCCACGAGAGCCAGTTCATGTTGTAGGCGATCACCATGGGCCGCTTGAACAGCGCGGCCTCCAGCGTGGCGGTGCCGCTGGCGATCAGCGTCACATCGCAGGCGGCCAGCGCGGTGTGCGACTGACCTGGGATCACCGTCAACGCGCCATCCAGCCCGGCGGCACGGGCCGCGGCCTCGATGCGCTCGCGCAGCGCTGGCACCGCCGGCACCACGAATCGAATCCCCGGGCGCTCGCGCCGAAGCCGCACGGCCGCTTCAAAAAAACGGGCGACCAGGTACTGCACCTCCGACGCGCGACTGCCCGGCAGGATGGCGACCACCGCGTCCTCCTCGCGCAGGCCCAACTGGGCGCGCGCTGCCGCGCGGTCTGGCTCCATGGGGATCACATTGGCCAGCGGATGGCCGACGTAGGTCGCCGCAATGCCATGCCGCGCCAGCAGCTCGGGCTCGAACGGAAAAATACAGAGCACGTGGTCGGCGCTGCGCCGGATCTTGTCGACCCGGTCCGCGCGCCAGGCCCAGATGGACGGGCAGACGAAGTGCACGGTGCGAATGCCCCCCGCCTTCAGGTTGGCTTCCAGATCCAGATTGAAATCGGGTGCGTCCACGCCGATGAACACATCGGGGCGCGTCGATGTCAGCAAGCGCTGCTGCAACTCGGCACGGATGCCCACGATCTCGCGGTAATGGCGCAGCACCTCGACATACCCACGCACCGCGAGCTTCTCGCTGGGCCACCAGGGGTCGAAGCCCTGCGCCACCATCTGCGGGCCACCGATGCCGAACGAGTGAAGATCGGGCCAGCGCTGCCGGACACCACCCAGCAACAGACCGGCGAGCAGGTCGCCCGACGTCTCGCCCGCCACGAGGACAAAACGCTTGGACGGGTGCATCAAGGCCTCAGCGGACGATGCCGCGCTGGGGCGACACCTGCCCGAGGAAGTCCAGCATCATCGCCACATCGGGCGCCGCCTCGGGCGTCTTGTCGGTCAGCCCGTGAATGCGCGCCACGGCCTCTTCCAGCTTGAGATCGTCCCGGTACAGCGCCTTGTGCATGGCCTTCACGGCCGAAATGCGCTCGGGCGAAAAGCCCCGGCGGCGCAGGCCTTCGAAATTCATCGAACGCGCCTGGGCGGGCTGGCCCTGGCACATCACAAACGGGGGCAAGTCGGCAAACAGCAGCGAGCACATGGCGGTCATGGCATGCGCACCGATGCGCACGAACTGATGCGCCACGGTGAAACCGCCGAGGATCACCCAGTCATCCACCACCACGTGGCCGGCGAGCTGCGAGTTGTTGGCAAAGATGGTGTGGTTGCCTACCACGCAGTCGTGCGCCAAATGCACATAGGCCATGATCCAGTTGTCGTTGCCGACCTGGGTCACCGCACGGTCGCCCGGCGAGCCGATGTTGAAGGTGCAGAACTCGCGGATCGTGTTGCGGTCACCGATGACCAGTTCGCAGGGCTCGCCCGCGTACTTCTTGTCCTGTGGAATCGCCCCCAGCGAGTTGAACTGGAAGATGCGGTTGTCGCGGCCGATGGTGGTGTGGCCTTCGATCACGCAGTGGGCGCCGACCGTGGTACCGGCACCGATCTTCACGTGTGGCCCGATCACGGTGTACGGCCCCACGCTCACCGAGCTGTCGAGTTCGGCGGCAGGGTCGACCAGCGCAGTGGGATGAATCAGAGACACGAGGCGCGCTCTCCCACGTTCAGGCGATGGTGCGCATGGTGCACATCAGTTCGGCTTCACACGCAATCTGATCGCCCACGCGCGTCACACCCTTGAACTTGAAGATGCCGGCCTTGGCGCGCTCCAGGGTCACGTCCATGATGAGCTGGTCGCCGGGTTCAACGGGGCGCTTGAAACGCGCGCCATCGATGCCCGCAAAGTAGTACACCGTCTTGTCGTCGGGCGTGACGCCCATGGTGTCGAAGGACAGCAGCGCCGCGGCCTGGGCCATGGCTTCGAGCATCAGCACCCCCGGCATGACCGGGCGATGCGGAAAGTGGCCCACGAAAAACGGCTCGTTGATGGTCACGTTCTTCAGTGCCTTGATGCTCTTGCCCTTGTCCAGCTCCAGCACGCGATCCACCAGCAAAATGGGGTATCGGTGCGGCAACTGCTTGAGAATCTGGTGGATGTCCATCATGGCTTTGAATTGTTTTGAAGGGCTTGTTCGATCGCCTGCTCCGCGGCCTTGAGGCGCTCGCGCAGGCGGTTGAGCTGCTTGAGGGAGGCAGCGTTCTTTTCCCAGCTGGCATTGTCGTCGATGGGGAACATGCCGGTGTAATGTCCTGGCTTGAGCAGGGAGCGCGTGACCACCGAGGCCGCCGAGACGTGCACACCATCAGCCAGCCGGAGGTGCCCCAGCACCACCGCGCCCCCGCCAATGGTGCAATGCGCTCCGATGGTCGCACTGCCCGCCACGCCGACACAACCGGCCATGGCGGTGTGCGCTCCCACATGCACGTTGTGGCCGATCTGGATCAGGTTGTCCAGCTTCACGCCGTCCTCGATCACGGTATCGTCCAGCGCGCCACGGTCGATGCAGGTGTTCGCACCGATCTCCACGTCGTTGCCGATGCGCACCGCACCCAGTTGCTCGATCTTGATCCATTCGCCCTGATGAGGCGCGAAACCGAAACCATCGGCCCCGATCACCGCACCGGAATGCACCACACCACGCGCGCCGATGGTGCACCGCTCACCCAGGGTGACCCGCGGATGCAACCAGGTGCCTTCGCCCACGCGGGCGCCGTCACCCAGCACGGCGTGGGCGCCTACCCGGACACCGCGCGACAAATGAACATCGCGCCCCACGACTGCAAACGGCCCCACGCTCACCCCCTCGTCCACACGGGCCGAAGGATGGATGCTGGCCAGTGGATCAATGCCCTGCGCAGGCGCAGCATCGTGCTGCTGCTTCCACCACTGGGTCAGCCTGGCGAAATAGAGGTAGGGGTCGTCCGTGACGATGCAGGCGCCACGGGCCATGGCCTGGTCCTGCAAGGCCGGAGGAACGATGAGCACCTCGGCCGCCGTGCTGGCAATCTGGCCTGCGTAGCGTGCCTGTGCCACGAAGGCCAGCTCGCCCGGGCCGGCCGTGGCCACGGGGGCCAAGCGGTGAATCAGCAGGTCGGGTGAGCCGTGCCGCGCGCCGCCCAGGGCTTCAACGATGTCGCCCAGTGGCCTCGACACGGGTCGCCCTGGCGTGAACTTACTTGCCGCCGTTCAAGCCGCTCAGCACCTTGTCGGTGATGTCGTGCTTGGGGTTGATGTAGACGGCTTCCTGGATCACCAGGTCGTATTTCTCGGCCTCGGCCACCTGCTTGATCACGCGGTTGGCGCGCTCGAGCACGCTTTGCAGCTCCTCGTTCTTGCGCAGGTTGAGGTCTTCCTGGAACTCGCGCTGCTTGCGCTGAAAGTCGCGATCCTGCTCGACGAGCTGGCGCTGGCGCGCCGCGCGCTGGGCATCCGGCAACGTGGGGGACTCACGTTCGAATTTCTCCGAAGCGGTCTTGAGCTGGGCTGCCAGCCCCTGGACTTCCTTCTCGCGCCGCGAGAACTCCTGCTCCAGCTTGGTCTGTGCCGCCTTGGCCAGGTTGGCCTCGCGGAAGATGCGGTCGGTGTTCACGAAGCCGATGCGGAAGTCCTGCGCCGTGGCGGCAAAGGCCAGCAGGCCCAGCCCAGCGGCCAGCAGGAGGCGTCGGTTGAAAAGTCGGGAGAAAGTCTTCATCAAAAGGAGGTTCCGATCTGAAACTGGAATTTCTGGATTCTATCGCCAGGGAATTTCCGGATGGGGTTGGCGATGGCGAAGCGCAAGGGGCCGACGGGCGAGATCCAGCTCAGGCCCACACCCACGGAAGCGCGCAAATCAGTGGCATTTGCTCGGGTGTCATTTTCGCCGTACACGTTGCCGACGTCGATGAACCCGAACATGCGCAGGGTACGGTCATTGCCCGCGCCTGGGAAAGGCGTGATGAACTCGGCGCTGAAAGCCATGCTGCGATTGCCACCGATGTTGACCAGCTCGCCGGCCTGAACGCCCGACATGATGGGCGAGGTCGGACCCAGGGTGCCTTGGTCGAAGCCGCGCACCGAACCCAGGCCCCCCCCGTAGAAGTTCTTGAACAGCGGGAACGGACGGCCGCCCAGGCCCTTGCCATAGCCCAACTCACCGTTGAACGCGAGGGTGTACTGCTTGGTCAGCGGAATGTACTGCTGGATCTGGTAGTTGGCCTTGAGGTAGCGGGTGTCGCCGCCCACCCCGATCTCGGTGTTGAAGCGCTGCAACCGGCCCTGGGTCGGCACCAGCGCGCTGTCGCGACCGTCCCGTGACCAACCGATGGTCAGGGGCACCGAGGAGCTGGTTTCCCCGAACGTGTTCGAGTACTGCTGGTAGGCCTGTGGCAGACCCGTACCGGGTTCGATCTTGGTCTGCTCGATGCCAATGCCGAAGAACACCGTATCCTGCTCGGTGAAGGGCACGCCGAACTTCACGCTCACACCCGGCGTGATGAGGCGGTAGTCACCACCCTGCTCGGTGTACGGCTGGGTCGTGCGGTAGTAGACGTCGAAGCTGCGCGACACGCCGTCCGGCGTGAAATACGGGTCCACCGTGCTGATCACGACCTGGCGGTTGTAGTCGCTGGTGTTGACGTCCACCCCCAGGTAGTTGCCCGAGCCGAACACGTTTTCCTGGCGGATGCCGGCAATGATCGAGAGCTTGTCGGCCTGTGAGTAGCCCGCACCCAGCGTCAGGTTGCCGGTGGGTTTTTCGGCCACGGTGATGGTCATGTCCACCTGGTCGGGCGTGCTCGGCACCGGCTGGGTATCGACCTCCACGGACGTGAAGAAGCCCAACCGGTCGACCCGGTCGCGCGACAGGCGGATGCGATCGCTGTCGTACCAGGCCGATTCCAGCTGGCGGAACTCGCGACGGATGACTTCGTCGCGGGTGCGGTTGTTGCCTTCGACGTTGATGCGGCGCACGTACACGCGGCGTGCGGGCTGCGCCCGCAGCACGAAGGCCACCTGTTTGTTCACCCGATCGATGTCGCGACTGGCCTCGACCTGGGCGAAGGCATAACCGAAGGCGCCGAAGTAGTCGGTGAAGGCCTTCACCGTGCTGGTTTCGTCTTCCGCGTTGTAGGCCTCGCCAGCGCGCAGCGTCACGAGCGACTTGAACTCCTCTTCCCGCCCCAGGTACTCGCCCTCGAGCGCCACCGACTTGACCACGTAGCGGTCGCCTTCGGTGATGTTCAGGGTGATGGACATGCTCTCCTTGTCCGGCGCGATCGCGACCTGGGTGGAGTCGATGCGGAATTCGAGGTAGCCGCGCGTGAGGTAGTAGGAACGCAGGGTTTCGATGTCGGCGTTGAGCTTGGCACGCGAATAGCGGTCGGACTTGGTGTACCAGCTCAGCCAGCCACCGGTGTCGAGGTCGAACAGGTTGCGCAGCGTCGACTCCGAGAACGCGCGGTTGCCGACGATGCGAATCTCCCGGATCTTGGCCACGTCGCCTTCGACCACGCTGAAATTGAGGTTGACGCGGTTGCGCTCGCTCGGGGTCACGGTGGTGACGATCTGCGCGGCGTACATGCTGCGGTTGATGTACTGGCGCTTGAGCTCCTGCTCGGCGCGATCCGCCAGCGCCTTGTCGAACGGCCGGCCATCGGTCAGGCCGATGTCTCGCAGGGCCTTCTTCAGCACGGTGTCGTCAAACTCCTTGATGCCAGAGAAGCTGATGTCCGCGACCGTCGGCCGCTCTTCGACGATCACCACCAGCACGTCGCCATTGACCTGCAGGCGCACGTCGCTGAACAGGCCCAGGCCGAACAGCGAACGGATGGCGGTCGACCCCTTGTCGTCGTTGTACTGGTCACCGATGCGAAACGGCAAGGAGGCGAACACCGTACCGGGCTCGACACGCTGCAGGCCTTCGACACGGATGTCGCGCAAGGTGAAGGGGTCGACAGCCCAGGCGGGCAGGGCCGCAAGAAGGGTCGTCGCGAGCGCCGAAAGGGTCAGGCCGCGAAGTCCGAAGGATTTTATTTTCATGGAAAAGAAGCGTTCAGCCAGCCAGGCGGGCCACATCATTGAACAAGGCGACGGACATGAGCGCCATGAGAACCACGACACCCCCTCGCTGCAGGCGCTCCATCCAGACATCAGACACGCTGCGCCCAGTGACACCCTCCCAAAGATAATACATCAGGTGCCCCCCATCGAGGACCGGCAGCGGCAGCAGGTTGAGCACACCCAGACTCACGCTGATCAGAGCGAGAAACAGCAGGTAAGAGGTGATACCGAGGCTGGCCGATTTGCCTGCGTAGTCCGCGATCGTGAGCGGGCCGCTGAGGTTCTTCACCGATGCTTCACCAATCAGCATCCGCCCCATCATCTTGAGCGTCAGCCAGGACACCTCCCAGGTCCGGACAACCCCGTTGACCAGGCCATCGACCGCGCCGTGGCGCACGGTCGTCATCTCCGGCATGGCGCCGATGTACGCCCCGACACGCCCCACCCAGATGCCGGCCTGCTGCTCGGGCATGGGTTTGACCACCAGATGCACGACCTGCCCTGCGCGCAGCACCTCCCAGCGCTGCTCGACGGGCTGCCCGGCCGGGCCGACGGCTGCCCGGATCAGGGCCCGCAGGCTTTGCCCGTCACCCAGGGCCTGGTCGTTGACCTTGCGCACGGTGTCGCCTTCCCTCAGTCCGGCAGCGGCCGCCGCCCCACCCTCCATGACCTCGCCCACCACCGGCGCGCTCCACGGGCTGGTGATGCCGATGCGCTGGAACAGCGCAGCGTCGGCTTCCCGCACGTCCAGCTCGCTCAAGGGAAGCGTCACGGGGCGCGTCGCATCGCCTTCGCGCGACGACACCCACAGGGTCAAGTCCTCGCTCGACAGAGCGGCCTGCGTCAGGCGCCAGCGCAGGTCCTCGAAAGACGCCACCGCACTGGCTTCGGCGTCGGCCACGGCGGTCTGCGCCACCCACTCACCGCCGCGCAGGCCCGCACGCTCGGCGATCGAACCCGCCACCGGACTGGCCAGCACCGGCTTGGGCTCTTCCACACCGGTCCAGTTGACGACGGCATAAATCGCGATCGCCAGCAGCAGGTTCGCCGCAGGGCCGGCCGCGACGATGGCGGCACGCGAGCGCAGCGGCTGGGTGTTGAAGGCCAGATGGCGCTCGGCCGGGTCGACCGGTGCCTCGCGCTCATCGAGCATGCGCACATAGCCGCCCAGGGGCAACGCGCAGAGCACGAACTCGGTGGGACTGCCCTTTTTGCGCCAGGTCAGCAGCGGTTTGCCAAAACCGACCGAAAAACGCAGCACCTTCACGCCGCAGGCCACGGCCACCCGATAGTGGCCGTACTCGTGCACGGCGATCAGCAGACCGAGGGCCACGACGAAGGCAACGAGTGTGAGCATGGCGAATTCGGTTGAGAGGTGAACGGACGGGGTGGCGGCCGTCGGGCCGTCAAGCCGCCAACCGGTCGATCTGGACTTGCGCGATGGCGCGCGTTTCCGCGTCGATCGCCAGCAGGTCGTCCAGGCCCTGGGGCTTCGAGGGGGTCAGGGCCTGCAAAGTTGCATGGTTGACGACGTGGATCTGGTCGAACCGCAGCCGATGGTCCAGAAAGGCCGCCACGGCGACCTCGTTGGCGGCATTGAGCACCGCCGTCGTGCCCGCCGGGCCGCCCAGGGCATCCCAGGCGAGGCGCAGACCGGGAAAACGCCGGTCGTCCGGCTTTTCGAAACTCAGAGCCCCCAGTGAAGCGAAGTCCAGTGCGGCCGCACCCGAGACGATGCGCTCCGGCCAGGACAGGCCATAGGCGATGGGCCCCCGCATGTCGGGGGTACCCAGCTGGGCCACCACGGATCTGTCGGCGTACTGCACCATCGAATGGATCACGCTTTGCGGATGGATCACCACTTCGATCCGCGAAGCGGGCAATCCAAACAGATAGCAGGCCTCGATGACTTCCAGCGCCTTGTTCATCATGGTCGCCGAGTCGACCGAGATCTTGCGGCCCATCACCCAATTGGGATGCGCACAGGCCTGCTCCGGCGTCACCTCGTGCAAGGTCTGCGGATCGCGCGTGCGGAAAGGACCACCGGAAGCCGTGAGCACGATCTTGTCGACCCGGCGCGACCAGGTCGTGGGGTCTTCGGGCAGCGACTGAAAGACCGCCGAATGTTCGCTGTCGATGGGCAGCAGCGTCGCACCGCCTTCGCGCACCGCCCGCATGAACAGCTCGCCGCCGACCACCAGCGCCTCCTTGTTCGCCAGCAGCAGCTTCTTGCCCGCCTGCGCGGCCGCCAAGCTGGGCGAAAGACCGGCGGCTCCGACGATGGCGGCCATCACGGCATCCACCTCCGGATCGCGGCTGACGTCGCACAAGGCCTGCGCGCCCGACAGCACCTCGACCGACAGGCCGAGCTCGCGCACGCGGCCGGCCAGTTGCTGCGCATGCGCCGGGCTGGCCATGACGGCGTAGCGGGGAGCAAAGCGCTGGCATTGCGCCAGGATGGCCTCCACCTGCGTGGCGGCAGTCAGCGCAAACACGGTGTAGCGCTCAGGGTGGCGGGCGATCACGTCCAGCGTGCTGACCCCGATCGAGCCTGTGGAGCCCAGAATGGTGATGGCTTGGGGGCGGGTCATGGCAATCAGACGGTGATGAGCATCATGGCCAGCGGCAACACGGGCAGCAAGGCGTCGACGCGATCGAGCACGCCGCCATGGCCGGGGAGCAGCTGGCTGGAATCCTTGGCTCCGGCACTGCGCTTGACCAGCGACTCCACCAGATCACCGACCACGCTCATGGTGACAAGAAACACCAGCGACAGCACCGCCAGCGCCGGCCCCAGAGCCCAGAGCCGCGCATACAGGCTGGTGCCTTGCGCATCGGCCCAGAGCCAGCAGGCCGCCAACACAAAGACCCCCAGCAATCCACTGATGGCGCCCTCCCAGCTCTTGCCCGGGCTGATGGTGGGAGCGAGCTTGCGCCGCCCCAGGGCCTTGCCACCAAAATAGGCGGCGATGTCGGCCGTCCAGACCAGCAGCAGCACGGAGAGCAGAAAGCCCAGACCTTCCAGGCGCGCGTGCACCATGGCCAGCCAGGCACAGGCGATGAGTGCCAGCCCCACCCAGAGGCGCAGGCCGACCGGCCATGCGCTCCAGCCTTTCACGCCACGGCCCAGCATCACGACAGCGAGCAACACCCAGGCGGCCCCCACGGCCAGCCAGAGCGGGCGCAGCGACAGGTTCAGGCCACCGGCCCACCAGACCACCGCCATCAGGACACCCAGACCCAGGCCCAGACCCAGCGAGAGCGAAGAGCCGCAGCCATTGAGGCGAGCCCATTCCCAGCCGCCCGCCACGATCAGCAGCAGGGTCAGGGCGGCAAAAGGCTCGATCGAGGGGTTAAACAGCGCGGGCAGCAGAACGGCCAGCAACAGCACAGCCGTGATGATGCGCTGCTTAAGCATGTCGCTGGCCCACCGCGACCACCTCGGGCTCGACCTCGGCCCGTTGCTCGGCGGTCTGGCCGAAGCGGCGCTCGCGCCGGGCGAATTCGGCCAATGCGCGGTCCAGTTCGGCCGCATCGAAATCGGGCCAGAGGCAGTCGGTGAACAGCAGCTCCGTGTAGGCCGACTGCCAGAGAAGGAAGTTGCTGATGCGCAGCTCACCACCGGTGCGGATCAACAGATCCGGGTCGTCCACGTGGGCCAGCGCCATCGCACCTGACAAGCTTTGCTCGGTGATCTCCACGCCTTGCTGGGCGAGGCGCCGGGCGGCCTGGGCGATGTCCCAGCGCCCGCCATAGTTGAAGCACACGTTCAAGACCAGGGTGTGGTTGTGCGCGGTCTCGCGCTCGGCCGCCTCCAGGCCTTGCACCACCCGCGTCGACAGGCCTTCCCGGTTGCCTGGGAAATGCAGTTGCACGCCACTCTTTTTCAGGCTGGGAACCTCGCGCGACAACGCCATGGCGAGCAAATCCATGAGGCCCGAGACCTCTTCCACCGGGCGGTTCCAGTTTTCGGACGAGAACGCGAAGACGGAGAGCACGGGCACGCCTCGCTCGATGCACGCCTTGACCACCCCGCGCAGCGCGTCCACGCCCTGCTTGTGCCCGGCCGCGCGCGGCAGCCAGCGTTTCTGCGCCCAGCGGCCATTGCCGTCCATGACGATGGCCACATGGCCAGGCAGTTTCGCCGGCACGGAGGGGTGAGTTGCAGCAGATGCCATGGCCAGGGTCGATGGAAGGGGCGGATCAGACCGCCATGATGTCCTGCTCTTTGGACGCCACCAGCCGGTCCACCTCGGCAATCATGCGGTCGGTGAGCTTCTGGATGTCTTCCTGCGAGCGGCGGTCGTCGTCTTCGGACGCCAGCTTTTCCTTGACCAGCTTCTTCACCGATTCGTTGGCGTCGCGCCGGAGGTTGCGCACCGCGATCTTGGCGGCTTCGCCCTCACCCCGGACCACCTTGGTGAGCTCCTTGCGGCGCTCCTCGGTCATGGGAGGCATGGGAACGCGGATCAGGTCGCCCTGGCTGGAAGGATTCAGGCCCAGATCCGACTCGCGAATGGCCTTCTCGATCTTGGCGCCCATGCCTTTTTCCCACGGCGACACGCCGATGGTGCGCGCGTCGAGCAACGTCAGGTTGGCGACCTGGGACAGCGGCAGCATGGAGCCGTAGTAATCCACGTGCACGGTGTCCAGCAGGGCGGGGTTGGGCCGGCCGGTGCGGACCTTGGTCAAACTGTTCTTGAGCGCTTCCACCGATTGAAGCATCTTGTGCTCAGCGGTTTTGCGGATGTCGTCGGTGCTCATGAAAACTCCTCAATGCAGCAGAAAATGGAATGCCGTGTGGGCATCAGACGTGAACCAGCGTGCCCTCATCGCCTCCCAGCACCACCTTGCGCAGCGCGCCGGGCTTGAAGATCGAGAACACCTTCACGGGCAGTTTCTGGTCGCGGCACAGGGCAAAGGCGGTGGCGTCCATCACCTGCAGGTTCTTGCTCATGGCCTCGTCGAAGGAAATGGTGGTGTAGCGCGTGGCGCTGGGGTCCTTGTTCGGATCGGCGGTATAGACGCCATCGACCTTGGTGGCCTTGAGCACGATCTCGGCGCCGATCTCGGCTCCGCGCAGCGCCGCGGCGGTGTCGGTGGTGAAGAAGGGGTTGCCGGTGCCGGCGGCGAAGACCACGACCTTGCCCTCTTCGAGGTATTGCAAGGCCTTGGGGCGAACGTAGGGCTCGACCACCTGCTCGATGGCAATGGCCGACATCACGCGGGCGACCAGGCCGGCCTTGTCCATGGTGTCGGCGAGGGCCAGCGAATTCATCACGGTGGCAAGCATGCCCATGTAATCGGCGGTGGCGCGGTCCATGCCGACCGAGCCCCCGGCCACGCCGCGGAAGATGTTGCCGCCACCGATGACGATGGCCACCTGGACGCCCAGGCGGGTGACTTCGGCGATTTCTTCCACCATGCGCACGATGGTGGCTCGGTTGATGCCGAAAGCGTCATCGCCCATGAGGGCCTCTCCCGACAGTTTCAACAGAATCCGTTTGTAGGCTGGCATGAGGCAACTTTCAGGAAATCGATAAACAAAGATTCAACCGGCAAGTGTAGCGAGGAGCCCGCATTCACCTGCCGCTTCGGGGCGTAAATAAGCCCCATACGGCACAACGGGCCTTGCGGCCCGTTGTCTCGTCCAGTCTCGGCAGGATCAGGCGCCCTTGGCGGCAGCCACTTGCGCGGCCACTTCCGCCGCGAAGTCGTCGACCTTCTTCTCGATGCCTTCGCCCACCACGAACAGGGTGAAGCCCTTCACGTTGGTGCCAGCGGCCTTGAGCATCGCGCCCACGGTCTGCTTGCCATCGGCGGCCTTCACGAAAACCTGGTCGAACAGCGACACTTCCTTGAGGTACTTCTGCACCGAGCCTTCCACCATCTTGGCGACGATGTCGGCAGGCTTGCCCGATTCGGCGGCCTTGGCGGCGGCCACCGAGCGCTCGCGCTCGATCAGCTCCGCAGGCACGTCGGCCGAGGTCAGCGACACCGGCTTCATCGCGGCCACGTGCATGGCGACGTCCTTGGCCGCCACGGCATCGCCTTCGAACTCCACCACCACGCCGATGCGGGTGCCGTGCAGGTAACCAGCGAGCTGGCCGCCGTTGGCCCAGTGCTTGAAGCGGCGGAACGACATGTTTTCGCCGATCTTGCCGATCAGGCCCTTGCGCACGTCTTCCAGCGTGGGGCCGAAGCCGTCCTGGCTGTAGGGCAGCGCGCCCAGGGCTTCCAGGTCGGCGGGGTTGTGTGCCGCCACCAGCTGGGCGGCCGCGTTGGCCAGCGCCAGGAAGCTGTCGTTCTTGGTGACGAAGTCGGTTTCGCAGTTGACTTCGATCAGCGCGCCGGTGGTGCCGTTGATGGAACTGGCCACGACGCCTTCGGCGGTGACGCGGCTGGCGGCCTTGCCGGCCTTGGTGCCGAGCTTGACGCGCAGCAGCTCTTCCGCCTTGGCCATGTCGCCGTCGGCTTCGGTCAGGGCTTTCTTGCACTCCATCATGGGTGCGTCGGTCTTGGCGCGCAGTTCGGCGACCATGCTTGCGGTAATTGCCATTTCAGTTTCTCCGTTCGCCGTTGTGCCCCGGCGGGCAGAACGGTCTGTTTCAATGATCGGGTGGCCTTATGAAAAAGGGGCTACAGGAGCCCCTCTTTCATGCAAGAGTCAGGCTCAGGCGGAAGCGTCTTCCTTGACTTCCACGAATTCGTCAGCGCCTTCGGCGGCCACGGCCTTGACGACATCGTTCACCGCGTTGCTGCGGCCTTCGATGATGGCATCGGCGATGCCACGGGCGTACAGGGCCACGGCACGGGCCGAGTCGTCGTTGCCGGGGATGACGTAGTCAATGCCCACGGGCGAGTGGTTGGTGTCGACCACGCCCACCAGCGGGATGCCCAGCTTCTGGGCTTCGAGCACGGCGATCTTGTGGAAGCCCACGTCGATGACGAAGATGGCATCGGGCAGCGCATTCATGTCCTGAATGCCGCCGATGTCCTTCTCGAGCTTTTCCATTTCGCGAGCAAACATCAGCTGCTCTTTCTTGGTCATGCTGTCCAGACCGGCTTCCTTCTGGGCTTGCATGTCCTTCAGGCGCTTGATGGAGGTCTTGACCGTCTTGAAGTTGGTCAGCATGCCGCCCAGCCAGCGCTGGTCCACGAAAGGCACGCCGGCGCGGCGGGCTTCCTGGGCCACGATGTCGCGCGACTGGCGCTTGGTGCCCACCATCAGGATGGTGCCGCGGTTGGCGGAGAGCTGGCGCACGAACTTGGCAGCCTCTTCGAACAGGGGCAGCGTCTTTTCGAGGTTGACGATGTGGATTTTGTTGCGATGGCCGAAGATGTACGGTGCCATCTTGGGGTTCCAGAAGCGGGTCTGGTGTCCAAAGTGGACACCGGCTTCCAGCATTTCGCGCATGGAGATAGACATGAGTTAACTTTCCAGAGGTTGAGTCTAAAATCCAGCCCCGATCACCTGTGCATTGAACGGACCGCTGACGGTCCTGGTGCTTCAGGCAACACCCGGTTGGGCTGGTTTGCGATTTCGCCCTGCAAAGGCGGCAAGAACGGTGTTCGAGCCAGCCATCTGCAAAGCCCGTCGATTATAGCAGCCCGACCGATCCCGTCCTACTTTCGCTCTCTGGACCGCGCTCCGAATGGAATCGCGTCCGGGGTGTTTCTGCGCCACAACCCATGCCCGATGTCCCGTTGACCGTCGATTGCCCACCCCCTTCCCACCCAGGGGCGCCCTCTGCACCCGTCGGGGGCGCATCTTGAGGGTCGCGGTGGTGGGCGCGGGTGTGATCGGCACCACAACCGCGTTCGAACTGACGCGCGACGGCCATGAAGTCACGGTGTTCGAGCGCCGCAGCACCGTGGCCGAAGAAGCCAGCTTTGCCAGCGGTGCGCTCGTCGCCGCTGGTTGGACGGCCGCTTGGAACCGGCCGGAACGCAGCCTGCGCATGCCCTGGGTCTCGCGCCCGGGAGGACTGAAACTGGCCCGGTTGCCCCGTGGCGGAGAGTGGCGCTGGATCTGGCGCTGGCTGCAGGCGGGCCAAGGCCCACGCCAGGCCGAACACCACCGGCAGATGCACCAATGGGTGCAGTACAGCCAGCAGCGCCTGCTGGAAATCACCGAGGAACGGGACCTCGACCATGACCGCAGCCAGGGCATGCTGGTGCTCTGGCGCCATCCGCGGGAGGCGGAGCAAGCCCAGCCCGCCCTGCAACAGATGAAGGACCTCGGGATCGCCTGCCGTGAACTCTCGGCCGATCAGGCCCGCGCGCTCGAACCCGCCCTGAATCCTGAAACGCCGTTGCACGGTGCGGTCGAACTGGGCGGGGAAGCCGCGGCCAATTGCCGGGAATTCGCGCTGTCGATCCGCGTCGAGGCCCAGCAACTCGGTTGCCGCTTCGTGTTCAGCACGTCGGTGGACGCCATCGAAACCCTGGGCCCCACGGGTGGTGTGAACCTGCGGCTCTCGAGCGCGGGCACCCCGGATGCCAACGACGTGCAACGCTTCGACGCGGTGGTGGTGTGCGCGGGGGTGCACAGCGCGCGCCTGCTGCACCCACTCGGGCTGCGCCTGCCTTTGCAGCCCGTCTACAGCCACTCGCTCAGTGCTGCGGTGCGTGAGCCGCTGGACGCCCCGCAGTCGGCGGTGCTGGACGCCGGCCATGGCATCTCGATCGCCCGACTGGGCCAGCGCATTCGCGTGGCCGGCGGCAGTGAGTTCGGCGCCACGCCCGGCCAGCCTTCCAAAGCCACGCTGAAACGGCTTTACGGCGTGCTGGCGGACTGGTTTCCCGGTGCCGTGCGTCTGGGTGGCCCCCGGGGCAGCGTGCAGGAATGGCAAGGCGCCCAGGCCACACTGCCCGATGGCCCTCCAGTGCTGGGTGCCACGCGCCAACCCGGCGTGTGGCTGAACCTGGGCCACGGCGGCGCCGGCTGGGCGATGGCCTGCGGCACCGCCCGGGCGCTGGCCGATCAGCTGTCAGGGCGTTCAGCCGAGATCGACATCACCGGCAGCTCGCCCCAGCGCTTCGGTCTCTGAAACCATCCGCGGGCGGTCAGCGCCCGCGCGCAAACATGTTGAAATGCGCCCATTCCTTGAGAGGAGCGAGACCTTGGACACGCGCAGCTTCAACACAGGCACCCGCCTGCACCCGGTGTCCGGCACCGGCCGCGCTGCCTTGTACGGCAGCGCCGCCACGCGGCAGATCGAGCAGCAGGCCGCTTCCACCCTCCCCCACCACACCTTGATGTCGCGCGCCGGCCTGGCGGTGGCGCGGCTCGCACGCGCGCTGCAACCGCACGCGCGGTGCATCTGGGTCGCCTGCGGGCCCGGCAACAACGGGGGCGACGGCCTGGTCGCGGCCACCCACCTGCACCAGTGGGCGCAGGAACGGGGTGGCTTTCCCGAAGTGGTCGTGACACATGCGGTGCGGGATGAGACCCGGATGCCGGCCGACGCCCGTCAGGCCCTGCAGGCCGCGCGCGCCGCCGGCGTGCCGTTCAGCGACGGGCCGCCGACGCGCTTCGATCTCGCCATCGATGCCCTGTTCGGCATCGGCCCGCAAAGGGCGTTGGAGGGAGCTCTCGCCCCATGGCTGGACCTGCTTCGCTCCTGCGCCCAGCCCGTGCTCTGCGTCGATGTCCCCAGTGGGCTGGACGCCGACACAGGCGTCCTGGCGGCCCTGAACGCCCCGTCCCTGGCACCGCCGGGGCCGCGCCACACGCTGTCGCTGCTCACCCTGAAACCCGGTTTGTTCACCGGCACCGGACGCGATGCCGCCGGCAGCGTCTGGTTCGACGACCTGGAGGTCCCGCCAGCGACCGCCGTGCCTGTGACCGCCTGGCTGGCCGGGCAGCCCCAGACCACGGGCACACGGCCGCATGCCAGTCACAAGGGCAGCTTCGGCGACGTGCTGGTGCTCGGTGGCCAAGGCATCGCCGTGCAGGGCGCGGGCATGACCGGTGCCGCCGTGCTCGCCGCTCGGGCCGCGCTGCACGCCGGCGCGGGCCGCGTGTTCGTCGGTCTGCTCGAAGGTGATGCAAGCAGCCCGACGCCTTGGGACCCCGGCTGCCCCGAACTCATGTTCCGCCGTCCGCAGCGGCTGCTGGAGCCCGGCGTCCTCGAAACCGCGAGTGTCGTCTGCGGTTGCGGCGGCGGTGCCTCGGTGGCTGCTCTGCTGCCGCGCGTGCTCTCGGGCGCCCGAACGCTGGTGCTCGACGCCGACGCGCTCAATGCCATCGCCACCGACACCGCGCTGCAAACCCTGCTCGGCCGCCGCCACGGCCGGGGCAGGACAACGGTGCTCACCCCGCATCCCCTGGAAGCCGCGCGCCTGCTGGGCACCACGACCCCCGAGGTCATGGCCCATCGATTGAAGGCTGCACAGGCGCTGGCCGATCGCTTCGGCGCGTTGTGCGTGCTCAAGGGATCGGGCTCGGTGTTGGCCTCGCCCGGCGAAGTGCCGCTCATCAACGCCAGCGGAAACGCCGCCCTGGCCACCGCCGGCACGGGCGATGTGCTCGCCGGCATGATCGGCAGCGCGATCGCGCCAGCCGGGCTTTCGGGCGAAGGGGTGCGGGACAGGGTCGCTGCGGCCGTGCATCAGCACGGCTGGCTGGCCGACCGCTGGGACGATGGCGCTGCCCCTGGGCTCACGGCCGGGCGCCTGGCGGCGCGGGTGCGGCCACCGGGCTGAAAGCCCGATCAGCCCAGCAGCATCAGGCCGACCTGCAGCAGGATGATCACCACCAGCACCGACAGGTCCACCCCGCCGATCAAGGGCACGACCCGGCGCACCGGGCGCAGGATGGGCGCGCACAGGCGGTCGAGCGTGCCCATCACCGGCGATTGCGGCTGCACCCACGATAGGATGGCGTAGCCGATCAGCAGGATCATCAAGCCCTGCAGCAAGGTGCGCACCAGCAGGCGCACCGCCATGGTGAAGACGATCGTCACCACTCCGGCGGCCGAGCCGGGGGCCGCAGACACGCTCGCCGCCAGCAACCACCACAAGACGCCGAACGCCAACGAAAGCAGCACGGCCGCACCCAGGCTGCCCCAGTCGATGCGGCTCTGTGCCAGCGAGCGTGGCAGCACCCGGCGCAGGGGTGCCACCAGCCAATCGGTCACCGCGATCGCGAAGCGCCCCGGCTGGCCCGACATGTTGATGCGCAGGTGGTTCATCCACGCCCTCAACAGCGCCGCCGCCACGAGGAAGAAGAAGAAGGTTTCGAGCAGGAAGAAAACAATGCGCATGGCGTGAGAGCAGCGGAAGACGGAGGGGACAGAGTGTAGGCTCAGGCGCCCAATCGCAAGGGCGCCCGCGGCGTGCGCGGATCGGGTTCGTGCCCGCTGGCCAGCCGCTCCAACGCGGCGGCCCGCGAGGCCTCCAGAAAGTCCAACATGATGGGCGAGCTGTCGGCCAGCGCATCGCGCCCATGGTGGAACTCGGGATGCCATTGCACGCCGCGCGCATAGGTCCCGCCGGTCCAGCGAATGGCCTCGACCATGCCGTCCAGCGTGGACACGGCCTCCACCACCACGCCCTTGCCCAGTTCCGCCACCGCCTGGTGATGGATGCTGGTCACTCGCAGCTGCGAGGCATTCGGATACAGCTTGGTCAGTGCCGTGCCCTGGAGAAAGGTCACGTCGTGCTCCAGTTGGTCGTACAGATCGGTGTCGACGTGGGCATGGGCCGCCGGGCATTGCGTCGGGATGTCCTGGTACAGCGTCCCGCCGAAGGCCACGTTGAGCAGTTGCGCGCCCCGGCAAACCCCCAGCACCGGCTTCTTCTGAGCGAGAAAGGTGCGCAGCAAGGCCAGCTCATAGCGGTCGCGCACCACGTCGCCCTGCCAGCGTGGGTCCATCGGGGTCTGCCCGTAACTCTGGGGCGCCACGTCGGCGCCACCCTGCAGCACCAGGGCATCCAGCTCCTGCACCACCTGCTCCACCTTGAGATGGCGCGCCGCGTGTTTGCTGTCGTGCGCCACGGCCGGCACCATGAAGGCCACCGCCCCGTGCTCCATGATCCAGTGGGCCAGCGACTGTTCGATGTACTGCAGGATCTTGTTTCGAAACCCCAGTTCCTGCGGCGCCTGGTGCAGCAGGCGCGCCGAGACGCCGATGCGCAAGGCCCGGTCGGTGGGCACGGCCGCAGGCTCGCGCCGGCGCACCACGGTGGCCTTGGCTGGCTTGGCCGCGGGGCTTTTGGTCAGGGCGGCGGAGTTGGGCATGGCGAAGTCGGGTAACGACCGGTTCAGCGCCGGCTCTTGCGAGACTGGCTCGCGGTGCTGCGGGCACCGCCCCGCTCGCCCTTCTTGCCCGCCGCCTTGCGCACGGCGGCCTTGACGTCCATGGCGGGCGCCTGGCGCCCCTGCGGCGCGCCCTCGCTCCGGTTGCGGCGCGACTTGCCCCCCCGGGCAGGCGGCGCCTGATGGTCGGGAGAGGAAGGCAAACCGGTCTTGTCGCGCATGGCCCGCAACACGAGGTCGTCTTCACCGCTGACCAGCCGGAAGTCGATGCGCCGGCCATCCAGGTCCACCCGGCTCACCTGCACCTGCACCCGGGTGCCCAATGCATAGCGAATGCCGGTGCGCTCGCCACGCAGCTCCTGGCGCGCCTCGTCGAACCGGAAGTACTCCCCGCCGAGTTCGGTGATGTGCACCAGCCCCTCGACGTACATCGCATCGAGCGTGACAAAGAGGCCGAAGCTCGTGACCGCGGTCACCACACCGCTGAACTCTTCGCCCAGGTGTTCGCGCATGTACTTGCACTTGAGCCAGGCCTCCACATCGCGGCTGGCCTCGTCGGCGCGGCGCTCGTTGGCGCTGCAGTGCAAGCCTGCGGCTTGCCAGGCCAGCGTGTCGGCCGACGGTTTCTTCACCACCTCGCCCGCCACCGGCGGCTTCACACGGCTCGCCAGCCGCTTGCTCAACTTGGCGTGCGCCTCGCCCGGCGTGGGCAGGTTCGGCAGCTCATAGCGCTTGCGCGCCAAGATGGCCTTGATCACGCGGTGCACCAGCAGGTCGGGGTAGCGCCGGATCGGGCTCGTGAAGTGCGTATAGGCCTCGAACGCCAGACCAAAGTGCCCGCTGTTGATGGGCGTGTAGATCGCCTGCTGCATGGAGCGCAGCAGCATGGTGTGGATCTGCTGGGCCTCGGGGCGGTCTTTGGTGGCGTTGGCGATCGCTTGGAAATCGCCCGGTTTGGGGTTGTCGCCGATCGTCTGCGACACACCCATGGCCTTGAGGTAGTTGCGCAGGATTTCCTGCTTCTCCGGTGTGGGACCTTCGTGCACGCGGAACAGACCGGTGTGCTTGCCCTCCTGGATGAAATCGGCCGAGCACACGTTGGCCGCGAGCATGGCTTCCTCGATCAGCTTGTGCGCGTCGTTGCGCGTGCGCGGCACGATCTTCTCGATGCGGCCCGACTCGTCGCAGACGATCTGCGTCTCGGTGGTTTCGAAATCCACCGCACCGCGCTCGCCGCGCGCCATCAGCAGGGCGCGGTACACGTCGTGCAGATTGAGCAGGTAAGGCACCAGCGCCTTGCGCTGCGCGGCCTCCGGCCCCCGGGTGTTCTGCAGGATCGCAGCCACCTCGGTGTAGGTGAAGCGCGCGTGGCTGAACATCACCGCCGGGTAGAACTGGTAGGCGTGCACCTCGCCCTTGGCATTGACCAGCATATCGCACACCATGCACAGGCGTTCGACACCGGGGTTCAGCGAGCACAGGCCGTTGGAGAGCTTCTCCGGCAGCATGGGAATCACGCGGCGCGGGAAATAGACCGAGGTGGCACGGTCATACGCATCGACGTCGATCGGTGAACCGGTCTCCACGTAGTGGCTCACGTCGGCAATCGCCACCAGCAGGCGCCAGCCCTTGCCCTTGCCGACCTTCGCCGGCTCGCAATACACGGCGTCGTCGAAGTCGCGCGCGTCTTCGCCGTCGATCGTCACCAGCGGCACGTCGCGCAGGTCGACGCGGTGCTTGTGGTCGGCGGCGCGCACGTGGTCCGGCAGCGCGCGCGCCTGGGCGAGTGCGGCATCGGAAAACTCGTGCGGCACGCCGTACTTGCGCACCGCGATCTCGATCTCCATGCCGGGGTCGTCGATCTCACCCAGCACCTCCTTCACGCGCCCCACCGGTTGACCGTACAGCGCCGGCGGCTCCGTCAGTTGCACCACCACCACCTGGCCGGGCTTGGCCGATCCGGTGGCGCCCTTGGGGATCAGCACGTCCTGCCCGTAGCGCTTGTCCTCGGGGGCGACGAGCCACACACCGCTTTCCTGCAACAGGCGCCCGATGATGGGGGAGTCGGAGCGTTCGACGATTTCGGTCACGCGCCCTTCGGGGCGCCCCTTGCGGTCCAGCCGCACGATGCGGGCCTTGACCCGGTCCTTGTGCAACACCGCGCGCATCTCGTTGGAGGGCAGGTAAATGTCGGCCTGGCCATCGTCGCGGATCACAAAACCGTGTCCATCGCGATGTCCGGAAACGACACCTTCATATTCGGCCAACAGGCTGTTTTTTTCGTTCACTTTTTGGATCGCTTTTTTTCTCTGCTATACTTCTGGTTTTCCTGAAAGCCCAGGTGGCGGAATTGGTAGACGCACTAGTTTCAGGTACTAGCGAGTAACATCGTGGAGGTTCGAGTCCTCTCCTGGGCACCAATCATAAAGGGCTTGCAAACGTGATGTTTGCAAGCCCTTTTCTTTTGCCTTATCAAGATGCAAAGCCTGCAAGCAGGCTTTGCGCATACGGTTGAGTTGCTTCACATTCTGAAGCACCCGATGTGGCCGGCGAGTGTGCAGTCCGGCCATCGCAGTCACCGTCAAACCGGGACCGCCAACAGGTCGTGTCCCTGTGCCGCGACCACACGGGCCTTGGTGAATTCGCCGACCTTCATGGTCTTGCTGATCTTCTCTGGCGACAGCAGCCGCACCACACCATCGATCTCCGGCGCATCGGCGTAACTGCGTCCGATGCCGCCCTTCTTGCCCAGGCTCGGCGCGGAATCCACCAGCACCTGCATGGTCGCGCCCACGCGCTGCTGCAGCTTCTCGGCCGACACGGCCTCGGCCACCGCCATGAAGCGCGCCCGGCGTTCTTCCCGCACGGCATCGGGCACGGCGTCCGGCAGCTCGTTGGCCGTGGCACCCGGCACCGGCGAATAGGCGAAGCAGCCGGCGCGGTCGATGCGCGCCTCGCGCACGAACTCCAGCAAGTGGCCGAACTCGGCCTCGGTCTCGCCAGGGAAGCCGGCAATGAAGGTGCTGCGCACCACGATCTGCGGGCAGAGCTCGCGCCAGCGCGCGATGCGCTCCAGGTTCTTCTCACCACTGGCGGGCCGCTTCATGCGGCGCAGCACGTCCGGATGGCTGTGCTGCAACGGCACGTCCAGGTAAGGCAGGCACAGGCCGTCGGCCATCAGCGGAATGATCTCGTCCACGTGCGGATACGGGTACACATAGTGCAGCCGCACCCAGGCGCCATAGCCCTGGGCCAGTTCACCCAGCGAGCGCACGAGATCGAACATGCGCGTCTTCACCGGCTTGCCATCCCAGAAGCCGGTGCGGTACTTCACATCGACGCCATAGGCCGAGGTGTCCTGGCTCACCACCAACAGCTCCTTCACGCCAGACTCGAACAGCTTGCGCGCTTCGGTCAGCACGTCGCCGATCGGTCGGCTCACCAGATCGCCGCGCATGGACGGGATGATGCAGAACGTGCAGCGGTGGTTGCAGCCCTCACTGATCTTCAGGTAAGCGTAATGGCGCGGCGTGAGCTTGATGCCCTGCGGCGGCACCAGGTCCACAAAGGGGTCGTGCGGCTTGGGCAGGTGCTCGTGCACCGCCGTCATCACCTCGTGCGTGGCATGCGGGCCGGTCACGGCGAGCACGCTGGGGTGCATCTGCCGCACCAAGTTGCCGCCGCCCTCGCCTTCGCGCGCGCCCAGGCACCCGGTCACGATCACCTTGCCGTTCTCGGCCAGGGCTTCGCCAATGGTGTCCAGGCTCTCGCGAACGGCGTCGTCGATGAAGCCGCAGGTGTTGACGATCACCAGATCGGCACCGGCAAAGGTTTTGGAGGTTTGGTAACCCTCGGCGCTGAGTTGCGTGAGGATCAGTTCGGAGTCGGTCAGCGCCTTAGGGCAACCCAGGCTGACGAACCCGACTTTGGGTGTTTTGGCGGCGGAGGCGGTGTCGTAAGTCATTGTTTCCATTTGAATTCCGCCGGGCTACCTGGCTGAAGAGCGTGGTCCGTTATTGTAAGGCGGCGCGTCGATTTGGCTGACAGCACATTCCTTGGCCCCTCGCCGGCAGCGGTCGGCCAGACAGGCACGGGCACCGGCACGCGGATTGCCACACACGAGCGGCATGACACGGACCACACCTTCCCTCCACATCGGCACCGCAGGCTGGGGCCTACCGCGAGCGGTGGCCGAGGCATTTCCGGGCGACGGGGCGCTGCTGGAGCGCTATGCACGGGTGCTGGGCTGCACGGAAATCAACACCACCTTCAGCCGCACCCACCGCACGGACACCTTCGAGCGCTGGGCGATGCAGACACCGACCGGTTTCCGCTTCTCGGTGAAGCTGCCCAAGGCTTTCACGCACGTGGCGCGGCTGAAGGTTCCACCCGAGGAGGTGGGCGCCTTCGTTTCGTCGCTGGCGGGACTCGGCGAGCGCCTGGCGGTGCTGCTGGTGCAACTGCCACCGTCGTTGGGATTCGATCCCGAGGTGGCACGCGACTTCTTTCGCTCGGTACGCGCGGAATACCCGGGTGCGGTCGTCTGCGAACCGAGGCATCCCACCTGGTTCACGGCGGTGGCCGAGCGCTTGCTGGTGGAGCAGCGCATCGGTCGCGTGGTCGCGGATCCGCCCAAACCTGCCGGCGCCGGGGAGCCAGGCGGCTGGCTCGGCGAGCGCGGAGACGGCCAGGGTGCCGTCGTCTACTGCCGTTGGCACGGCTCGCCACGCATGTATTGGTCGGCTTACGACGACGACTGGCTTGAGGCCAGGGCGCGGGAGTTGTTGAACTGGCCAGCGACCACCCAAGTCTGGTGCATCTTCGACAACACGGCGGCGGGCGCAGCAGCCGACGACGCGCTGCGGCTGGCAGCGAGAATGGCGAGACTCAGCGCTTGAGCCCCAGCGCCGCCAGCATCTGCTCGCTGTTCTTCTGCATCTGCTCCTGCATCTGCGTGAAGGCCGTGCGCGACTGCTCCAGGTAGGTGCCCATCATGCCCTGCATCATGGGCGACTGCACGTTCATGAACTGCTTCCAGGCTTCCGGGTTGACGCCCGTGGACTGCTCGGCCATCTTGTGCTGCAGGTCCATGAAGATCTGGACGTTCTTTTCGAGGTAGGCGCCCATGAAATCCTGCATCGCATGGCCATAGAACCGGATGATGTTGGCCAGCACCTGCTCGGTGAAGATCGGCACGCCCGCCGTCTCTTCTTCCAGGATGATCTGCAGCAGGATGCTGCGCGTGAGGTCGTCGTTGGTCTTGGCGTCCCGAACCACGAAGGGCTCGTTGTCCATGACCAGCGACTTCACTTCGGCCAGCGTGATGTACGACGAGGTGTCGGTGTCGTAGAGACGCCGGTTCGGGTACTTCTTGATCACACGCACGGCGGGCGCACGTTCGCTGCCGCTACCGGCCTTGGTTTTTTGCACTGCGGGACTTTCTGGAAGGAACGGGCGAACAAGGCCCGTCGTCTGCGGGAAGGATACGGCACATTCTAAAAACCCGCCCCTGGGCCGCAAGCATGGGTTTTCCCTGTGCGGGGAGCCTTGCGAGACAGCGTCCGGCGATGCCCTGGCGCCGGACAGACGAAAAAAAAGCAGACTGCGGGATCTGCTTTCTGTTTCCGGGGCCTGGTTGACCCCGAAGAAGTTTGGTAGGCGCGATTGGACTCGAACCAACGACCCCCACCATGTCAAGGTGGTGCTCTAACCAGCTGAGCTACGCGCCTACAAACGATTCGAAGCCTCGCAGTATAGCAGTGTTCCGGGGCACTTCTGGTCGCCCCATCACATCATTTGCGGCGCACCACCCGCACACCCGGCACATCGCCCACCACGGACATGGCCCGCAACACCTGTCGGGCGTCCGACACCTCGATGGTGAAGGTCATCCAGGCCACGTCCTTGACCGACTGGGTCTGCACCCCGATCACGTTCATCTTCTCGCGGGCGAACACGTCGGAAATGTCGCGCAGCAGGCCCTGGCGGTCCTGCGCCTCGATGGCCACGTCCACCGGGTACACGGCCGCGCGGCCATCCCGATCCGGAGCGACCTGACCACTCCACTGCACCTCGATCACGCGGTCTGGGTTCTTGCGCTGCAGGTGGGCGAAATCGCTGCAATCGGCTCGGTGGATGCTCACGCCCTTGCCGCGCGTCACGAAACCGCCAATGTCGTCCGGCGGCGCCGGCTTGCAGCACTTGGCCAGTTGCGTCATGAGCGAATCCACCCCGACCACCAGCACCCCACCGCTGGGCTGGCTGGAGGACTTGCGCGGCTTCTTGAGCCACACGGGAATTTCGGACGGCGCCTCGGGCTCGGGCGGGCGCAGGTGCGTCTCGATGGCCCGCAGCGACAGTTCGTCCTTGCCCACCTGCTCGAAGAGCTCCTGCGCGGAAGCCAGGCCCATGGAGACGGCAAGGTCGTCGAACTTCAGCGCGGTCTTGCCCTCGCGCTGCAGCAGTTTTTCCACCGCCTCGCGCCCGCGCGCCATGGTCTCCTCCATGGCCTGCGCGTTGAACCACGCGCGCACCTTGCTCTTGGCCCGGTGGCTGACGAGGTAGCCCAGTTCGGCATTGAGCCAGTCGCGCGACGGCCCGCCCTCTTTCGCGGCGGTGACTTCCACCGTCTGCCCGTTCTGCAGGGGCGTGTTGAGCGTGACCATGGCGCCATCGACGCGCGCGCCCCGGCAGCGGTGGCCCAGGTCGGTGTGCACGCTGTAGGCGAAGTCCACCGCCGTGGCACCCTGGGGCAATTCGACGATGGCCGCATCGGGCGTGAGCACGTAGATGCGATCGTCGAACAGCCCCTGCGCGGTGCCGCTCAGGTCGCGTTCCCAGGCCAGCAGCTGGCGCAGCACCGCGATCTTGGCGTCGTACTCCGAGCTGGCCGAGACGCCGGCATAACCCTTGGCTCCCGCCTCCTTGTACGCCCAATGCGCGGCCACGCCGTGTTCGGCATGGTCGTGCATGGCCTGGGTGCGGATCTGGATCTCGAAGGCCCGGCCCTGCTCATCGCGCACCACCGTGTGCAGCGACTGGTAGCCGTTCGGTTTGGGTTTGGCGATGTAGTCGTCGAATTCGTCGGCCACCGGCACATAGTTCGCATGCACATGGGCCAGCGCGGTGTAGCAATCATCGCGGCCGGGCACGATCACGCGCAGCGCGCGGATGTCGAACACCTGGTCGAAGTCCAGCGACTTGCCGCGCATCTTCTTGACGATGCTGTAGATGTGCTTGGGCCGTCCCTGCACGGAAGCGGCCACGCCCTGGCGTTGCAGCTCGGCCTCGAGCTGCTGGCGCACCTGCTCCACATGGGCTTCGCGTTCGGCGCGTTTCTCGTCCAGCAGCCGGGCCACGTGCTTGTAGGTCTGCGGCTCCAGGAAACGGAAGGCCAGGTCTTCCATCTCCCATTTGATCTGCCAGATGCCCAGGCGGTTGGCCAGCGGCGCGAAGACGTGCAGCGACTCGCTGGCCAGCGCGTCGCCAGGCTCGCCCTTGCAAGCGGCGAAGTAGCGCAGGGTCTGCAGCCGGGACGCCAGGCGCAGCATGACCACGCGCAGGTCGCGCGAGAAGGCCAGCAGCATCTTGCGCACGTTCTCGGTCTGGCTCGCGGCCAGCTCGGACACCGGCGCCTTGCCGGGCGTGGCCACGGGCAGGGCCTGCTCCTGCGCCGCCTGGCGTTCCTCTTCCTTCTTGGCCAGCACCTCGGCCGACTTGATCCGGGCCTGGCGCTGCAACTGCACCAGCTTGGTGGTCTCCAGCGCCAGCGCCGCGAAGTTGTCGCCAAACGCCTTGGCGATCACCTCTTGCGGGCGGTTCAGGTGCTGGCAGGCGTACACCAGATACGCCGCCGCCTGCATCGCCTCGGAGCCGCCGATGTCGTGCAGCACGCCGGCCACGGCATCGGCATGCGCCAGGGTGTTCTCGCCGGTGTCGAGCTGTTCGCTGCCCAGCAAGGGTTCCGCGAACGCGCGCGCGCGGGCCAGTGCGTTGGCCTGCTTGGGCAGGCTGTCGGAAGTGGCCGCCACGATCGCCGAGGGCACGGCCGGCGCGCGCTCGATGAGGGTGGCCGCATGGGAGGCCTCGGACGAGGTCGGGGAAATCACACGTTTCATGAATCGCTCAACAACCAACCGCTCAGTTGGACCAGAGGAAGTCCCGGACGGCGGCCACCTGATCATCGGCCACCAGCGTTGGCGCGTGGCCCACGCCGTCAAAAACCACACAGCGCGCCCTGGGACCGCGCCGCCCCATCTCGGCGGCGGTGGCTTCGGAGAGCAGGTCCGACTGCCCGCCGCGCAGCAGCAGGGTGGGCACGGTGATGGTGTCGTACAGCTGCCAGAGGGTGGCCTCGCCGTCGCGGGCGATCTGCCGGGCCTGTGCCTCGTCGGCCATGCCGGTCAGGGCCTTGACGGGCATGGCGATGGCCGGGTCGTAGTGCAGCCACCAGCGCCCGTCGCGCTCGCGCAGCAGCGGCAGGGACAGCGCCCGCCATTGCGCCGGCGTGTGGGGGCCGAAGCCGGTGGAAATCGAGGCCAGGTAATCCAGGGCCGCCTGCTCGCTGTCGAACGAGGGGTTCTGCCCCAGGTAGGTGCTGATGCGCTGCAGTGCCTCCCACTGGATGGCCGGCCCCACATCGTTGAGCACCAGGCGGCGTGGTGCCAGGGCGGGCTGGGCCGCGATCGCCATGCCGATCAGACCGCCCATGCTGGTGCCGACCCAGTCGATCACGGCCTTCGGGTTCGCTGCGCGCACATGCATCAGCAGCGCCGCCAGGTCGGCCGCGTAGGTGGGCACCTGGTAGGCCATGGGATCGGCCAACCAGTCGCTGTGGCCGCGCCCGGTCACGTCGACCGCGATCACGCGGCAGCGGTCGACCAGGGCGCGCGCCAGGGTGTCGAAGTCGCGCCCCTGGCGCGAGAGACCGTGCACGCAAACCACCACATGGCGGCTATCGCCCGAAGCACTGGCCCAGTCCCAATAGGCCATGCGGCGCGGTTCGCCGGTGCGGGCCACGGGCCCGGTGACGGGAAGGTATTGGAGGTTCGGTTCTTGCATGGTGTGACAGTGCGAAGCGGGCGCCTGGAGGCGTCCGTGATAATGCCTTGAGCGCTTTTCAACCCATCGTACTGGAACTGGAGTTCACTTCATGCTTGCCAACAAGACCGCCCTCGTCACCGGCTCCACCAGCGGCATCGGCCTGGGCATTGCCAAGGCCCTGGCGCGCCAGGGTGCCAACATCGTGCTCAACGGTTTCGGCGATGCCGAAGGCCCCAAGGCGGAGATCGCGGCGCTGGGCGCCAAGGTCGCCTACCACGGCGCCGACATGAGCAAACCGGCGGAGATCGAGGCCATGATGGCCTTCGCGGCCAGCACCTTCGGCCAGGTGGACATCCTGGTGAACAACGCCGGCATCCAGCACGTCGCGCGCGTGGAAGACTTTCCCGTCGAGCGCTGGGACGCGGTCATCGCCATCAACCTCAGCAGCGCCTTCCACGCCAGCCGCCTGGCCCTGCCCGCGATGCTCAAGTCCAACTGGGGCCGCATCATCAACGTGGCGTCGGTGCATGGGCTGGTGGGTTCGGCCGAGAAGTCGGCCTACGTCGCGGCCAAGCACGGCATCGTGGGCCTGACCAAGGTCACGGCGCTGGAGAACGCCACCACCGGCGTCACCTGCAACGCGATCTGCCCGGGCTGGGTGCTCACCCCGCTGGTGCAGAAACAGGTGGACGCCAAGGCCGTGGCGCAAGGCATTTCCAACGCGGACGCCACCAAACAGCTGCTGGGCGAAAAAGAGCCGTCCATGCAGTTCACCACCCCGGAAGAACTGGGCGAGCTGGCGGTGTTCTTCTGCTCGGCGGCCGGCAACAACGTGCGGGGCGTGGCCTGGAACATGGACGGCGGCTGGGCCGCCCAGTAACAGCAGCCCCCCCCGCCGCGCTTCGCGCGTCCCCCTCCAGGGGGGGCGCCAGCGGCCCGGCAAAGCCGGTTCCGCGGCACCTCTGGACCGCGCCGTCTCAGGCGCAGAAGTTGTCTATTTCAGCTGGATCGAGCCCGACACGGTGACGTTGACCGTGGACTTGCCGGCTTCCACCGGCACGGCGGCGTCCGACATCGCGGCCTTGGCTTCCATGGCCATGGCGCGCGGCTGGAACGGGCGCACTTCCTGGTCGGCCGAACTCACATTGATTTCGCGCAGGCTGTAGCCGGAGAAACCGAAGCCCTTGCTGACTTCATCGGCCCGGGCCTTGAAGCGCTCGATGGCCAGCGCCTGCACATCGGACTCGAGCTTGCGGCGTGCGTCGCGCGAGAGCGAGAAGCTGGTGCCCGACATGGTCAGGGTCTGGATCTTGCCGGCCGTGGCGCTGATGAGGGCGAAGTCGCGCCCTTCGAGCACCAGTTCGGTGCTGCCCTGCCAGCCGTTGATCTTGCCGTTGCTGCTGTAGCGCGGATACAGGCTGAACTGGCCGGTGCGGACCTCCAGCTGCTGCGGCTTGGCGTTGGCGCGGGCCACGGCCAGCGCGGCGTCGAGTGCCTGCTTGAGCTGGTTCTGCACCGTCACGGCGTCGCTGCCCTCGCGCGTGGTGTTCAGGCTCATGCTCAGCCAGTCCTGGGGCACCTCCAGGAAACCGCTGGCGGCGATGTTCACCACGTTGGCGGGCACGGGCACCGTGACCTGGGCCATCGCCGAAGCGCTCAAGCCCAGCCCGAGGGCCAGCACGGAGGAGAGAAGAAAGCGGGAAGAAGAAGAGGGACCGGAGAAACGACGCGAGGAAGACAGGGTCATGGTTTGAACTTGAAGTCGTGATGCGGCTGGTCGCGAAGCTGTTCGCGCAGACGCTGGCGCTCTTCCACCGAAAGTCGGTAGGGTTTGCGGCTGTCGTCCATGTCATCGAAGGGCTGTCGCAGCGCATCGCGCAAGCGCATCGTGCTGCGTGGGTCGCTTTCGTCGGCCGAGATCGGCATGACGGCCACCGGCGCATCCGAGGGCATCGGATGCACGCGCTGGTCGCCCGGCGCGGCATAGGCCGAACCCAGGGTGACTAGCAACAAACCACTCGACAGATACGATTTCATGGTGCACTCAAGTATGGTCAATTCGCCGATTGTGTGATGTGGGCGAGGTGAAGCGGCGGAGTATGCGGGCAACATCTGTAACAGCGTGTCATAAAAATAAAAAATGAGTGCTGACAAGCACTTGGCGCTGCCACAATCGAGTTTGTTACATTTAACGGAAGTTGCTCCCATGCCACAAACCACTGTCCGTCCCAACAAAGTGCTGGTCGTCGACGACGACGTCCGCATCCGCGACCTGCTGCGCCGCTACCTCATGCAGGAAGGCTTCGAGGTCATGCTGGCCGAAGACGGCAAGGCCCTCAACCGGGTTCTGCAACGCGACTCGGTCGACATCATCGTGCTCGACCTGATGATGCCCGGCGAAGACGGCCTGTCGATCTGCCGCCGCCTGCGCGCCAATGGCGACCGCACGCCCATCATCATGCTCACCGCCAAGAGCGAGGACGTGGACCGCATCGTGGGCCTGGAGGTCGGCGCCGACGATTACCTGGGCAAACCCTTCAACCCGCGCGAGCTGCTGGCCCGCATCCACGCCGTGCTGCGCCGCCGCCCGCCCACCGAGGTGCCGGGCGCACCGTCGCAGGACCAGGAAGTGGTGAAGTTCGGCCCGTTCGAGTTCGACCTGAGCCTGCGCACCCTGCGCAAGGAAGGCGCCGACCTGCCGCTGACCACCGGCGAATTCGCCATGCTCAAGGCCCTGGTGCGCCACCCGCGCCAGCCCCTGTCGCGCGAAAAACTGGCCCAGCTGGCGCGCGGCCGCGAGTTCGAGCCCTTTGACCGCAGTCTGGACGTGCAGGTCTCCCGCCTGCGCAAGCTGATCGAAGAGGACGCCGCGTCGCCGCGTTACCTGCAGACCGTCTGGGGCGTGGGTTATGTCTTCGTGCCCGATGGCAATGCCTGATGTCCGACGAGTCACGCGTTCCGTTCGAGACCCAGCCGGCCTCGCTGGAGACAGCGCCCGCCCCGCTGGACATGCGTCCTTCGCGGGGCGTGAGCCTGTTCTGGCGCACGTTCTTCTTCCTTGCCCTGCTGCTGGTCGGCTGCACCGTCGCCTGGCTGCAGACCTTCCGCGCGCTGGAGTACGAGCCGCGGGCGCTGCAGAGCGCGAACCAGCTGGCCTCGCTGGTCAACCTCAGCCGGGCCGCCCTGGTGCACTCGGACGCCATCGCCCGGGTCTCGCTGATCAAGACCCTGGCCAGCGAGGAAGGCCTGCGCATCGCACCGCGTGAGCCCACCGACACCTTCCGCCTCTACAACACCGATGCACTGAGCCGCAACGTGGCCGAGCGCCTGCGGGGCCGCCTCGGGCCCGACACCCTGGTGGCGCGCGAAGTCAATGGCGCGCCAGGCCTGTGGATCGGCTTCACCATCGACGGCGACCCCTACTGGCTGCTCACCGACCCCTCGCGCATCGGCCCGGTGGCGGGCACCACCTGGCTGATCTGGCTGGGCACCGCCGCCCTGCTCTCGCTCACGGGCGCGGCGCTGATCGCGCGCCTGATCAACCGGCCACTGAAGAAGCTCTCGTTCGCGGCCAGCCGCGTGCGCGAAGGCGATTTCAACGCGAGCCAGCTCAACGAAGCCGTGGCCACCAGCGAGATCCGCGAGGTCAACATCGGCTTCAACCGCATGGCCCAGCGGCTCTCCAAGATCGAGCAGGACCGGGCCCTGATGCTCGCCGGCATCTCGCACGACCTGCGCACGCCGCTGGCCCGCCTGCGCCTGGAAACCGAGATGAGCGTGGACGACGCGCAGGCGCGCGAACACATGGCGGCCGACATCGACCAGGTCAACGCCATCATCGACAAGTTCCTCGACTACGCCCGCCCCGACCACCTCAAGCCCGAGCGCGTGAGCCTCAACCAGGTGGTGGACGCCGCGATCTTCTCGGTCGGCCAGGACCCGAACACCTACATCACCACCAACATCCCGCGCGACACCGCCGTGATGGGCGACGCGGTGGAACTGCAGCGCGTGTTCTCCAACCTGATCGAGAACGCCATGCGTTACGGGCGCGACCCGGAAACCGGCATCGCCAAGATCGACATCGCGGCCAAGGCCAAGGACGACGACGTGCTGGTCAAGCTGCGCGACCACGGGCAAGGCGTCAACCCGGAGCAGCTCGAACAGCTGACCCAGCCGTTCTACCGGGGCGACGTCTCGCGCAGCGCGGCCACCGGCACCGGCCTGGGCCTGGCCATCGTGGACCGCGCCATCGCGCGCATGGGCGGCCGTTTCGCGCTGGCCAACAGCAGCACCGGGGGCCTCGCGGCCCACATGAAACTGGTCAAGGCGCCGTCTTGACGAGCAGCGCCACCGCGCGCGCCTCGATCGACAGGCCCTGCCCCACGGGGCCGATCTTCTCGGCCGTCTTGGCCTTCACGTTGACCTGACCGGTCGCCAGCCCCAGCGTGCGGGCGATGCCTTCGCACATGGCGGCGATGTGGGGCGCGAGCTTGGGCGCCTGCGCGATCACGGTGCTGTCGATGTTGCCGATCTCGAAACCCGCCTCGCGCACCCGGCGCGCCGCCTCGGCCAGCAACACGCTGGAGTCGGCGCCTTTGAAACGTTCGTCGGTGTCGGGGAAATGGCGGCCGATGTCGCCCAGCGCCGCCGCGCCCAGCAGCGCGTCGGTGATGGCGTGCAGCAGCACGTCGGCATCGGAATGGCCGAGCAGCCCCTGGCTGTGGGGAATGCGCACGCCGCCGATGATGAGCGGCCGCCCGGGCACCAGCGCGTGCACGTCCCAGCCCTCGCCGATGCGGAACGACGGAACGGTGTTGGGGTTCATGAACGGCTCCTGAGCACGGCTTCGGCGAGCGCGAAGTCTTCGGGGTAGGTGACTTTGAAGTTCTGCGCGCTGCCACGCACCAGCAGCGGCCGGTGGCCCGCCATCTCCATGGCGCTGGCCTCGTCGGTCACACCGGCGAAGCCACCGGGCGCCGTGGCCGCCAGCGCGGCCTGCAAGGCGCCCAGGCGGAACATCTGCGGCGTCTGCGCCAGCCACTTGTCGGAGCGCTCCACCGTGGCCGCCACGCGCCCACCGGTTTCGGCCTTGAGCGTGTCCGGCAAGGGCAGTGCCAGCAGGCCGCCCACGGCATCGTTCCTGCAGGCGTCGATCAGGGCATCCACCTGGGCCGGCGTGACGAGGCAGCGCGCGGCGTCGTGCACCAGCACCCAGTCGTCCACCCCCGCGCCCTGCTCGCGCAAGGCCTGCAGGCCGTTGAACACGCTCTCCGCGCGCGTGGCCCCGCCGCAGCGCGCCAACGTGGTGCCCACGGGCTGCGAGGTCCAGAAGCCATCGTCGGGCGCGATGACGACCACGCAGCCTTGCAGGCGCGCCACGGCGCGCAAGGCCGCCAGGGTGTGCATCACCATGGGCTGGCCGGCGATCGGCTGGTACTGCTTGGGGATGTCGGTGCCGGCCCGGGTGCCGGTGCCCGCACAGGGCAGCAGCGCATGGCATCGGGGAGCGCCCGGGCGGGTCAATTCGGTGTCGGCATGGGGCATGGTGTGCCTGCATTCTAAAATCAGCCCTCACACCCCCGCCCTCCCGGTCGGGGGTGTTCGTCATGGCCGCATTGGCCCACCACGCACTCAAGTCCACCCCGCACGCCCCTCCATCTCCCATGGACTTGCCCAAACTCACCCCCGGCAAACGCCACACCGTGCCGCATCCCGGCGGCTCGGCCGATGCCCTGATGCTGGCCCAGCTGGGCGAGCGCGAAAAAGCCGCCGGCCGACTCACCGCCATCGTCACCGCCGACGCCAACGACGCGCAGCGGCTGATCGACGAGATGGCGTTCTTCGCGCCCGGCCTGCGCTGCGCCCTCTTTCCCGACTGGGAAACGCTGCCCTACGACACCTTCTCGCCGCACCAGGACCTGATCAGCGAACGCTTGGCCACGCTCTGGCGCATCTCGCAGCGCGACAAGGACACCGGCGCCGACGTGGTGCTCGTCCCCGCCACCACCGCGCTGTACCGGCTCGCGCCGCCGTCCTTTCTGGCCGGCTACACCTTCCACTTCAAGGTCAAGCAGAAGCTCGACGAAGCCAGGCTCAAGGGCCAGCTGACCCTGGCGGGTTACCAGCACGTGACGCAGGTCGTGAGCCCCGGCGAGTACGCGGTGCGCGGCGGCCTGATCGACCTATTTCCCATGGGCAGCCTGGTGCCCTACCGGGTGGACCTGTTCGACGACGAGATCGACAGCATCCGCACCTTCGACCCCGACAGCCAGCGCAGCCTCTACCCGGTGAACGAGGTGCGGCTGCTGCCCGGGCGCGAGTTCCCGATGGACGACGCGGCGCGCGCCAAATTCCGCAGCCGCTGGCGCGAGCTGCTCGAAGGCGACCCGACCAAGAGCCGCATCTACAAGGACATCGGCAACGGCGTGGCCACCGCCGGCATCGAGTACTACCTGCCGCTGTTCTTCGACGACACCGCCACCGTGTTCGACTACCTCGGCGCGGACGCGACCGTGGTGCTGCATGGCGACCTGGAGCCCGCCTTCCAGCGCTTCTGGCAGGACACCAAGGACCGCCACCGCCTGCTGCGCGGCGACACCGAGCGGCCGGTGCTGCCGCCCGAAGCCCTGTTCCTGGGCACCGAGCAGTTCTACACCCGCGCCAACCAGCACGCGCAGTACGTGGTGCGCCCGGCGCAGCAGGAGATCGAACACGGCGCGCACGTGCAGAAGCTGGGCGACCTGTCCGTGGTGCGCGGCGCCGAAGACCCGCTCTCGCGCCTGCAGGCCCACATCCGCAACACCGCGCACCGCGTGCTGCTGCTGGCCGAAAGCGATGGCCGGCGCGAGAGCCTGCTGGACTTCCTGCGCGCCAGCGGCGTCAACCCGCCGGCCTTCGACTCGCTCGCCGAGTTCCAGGCCAGCGAAGAAAAGACCGGCATCGCCACCGCCGCGCTCGCGGTCGGCTTCTCCTGGCTGGACGACGGCATCGACTTCGTCACCGAGACCGAGCTCTTCGCCGCCGGCCCCACCACGCGCCGGCGCAAGAAGCAGGAACAGGTCAGCGACGTCGACGCGCTGATCAAGGACCTGTCCGAGCTCAACCTGGGCGACCCCGTGGTGCACAACGCGCACGGCATCGGCCGCTACCGCGGCCTAGTGAACATGGACATGGGGGAGAAAAACCCCGACGGCAGCCCCGCGCTGCAGGAATTCCTGCACCTGGAGTACGCCGACAAGGCCGTGCTCTATGTGCCGGTGAGCCAGTTGCAGCTGATCGGCCGCTACACCGGCGTGAGCGCCGACGAGGCGCCGCTGCACAAGCTGGGCAGCGGCCAGTGGGAAAAGGCCAAGCGCAAGGCGGCCGAGCAGGTGCGCGACGCCGCCGCCGAGCTGCTCAACATCTACGCCCGCCGCGCCGCGCGCCAGGGCCATGCGTTCCGCTACTCGGCGCAGGACTACGAGGTGTTCGCCAACGACTTCGGCTTCGAGGAGACCGCCGACCAGCGTGGCGCCATCCACGCCGTGATCCAGGACATGATCAGCCCGCGCCCCATGGACCGCCTGGTCTGCGGCGACGTGGGCTTCGGCAAGACCGAGGTCGCCCTGCGCGCCGCCTTCGTGGCCGTCACCGGTGGGCGCCAGGTGGCCTTCCTCGCGCCCACCACGCTGCTGGCCGAACAGCACTTCCAGACCCTGTCCGACCGCTTCTCCAAGTGGCCGGTGAAGGTGGCCGAGATGAGCCGCTTCCGCTCGGCCAAGGAAATCACCGCCGCCGCCAAGGGCCTGGCCGACGGCTCGGTGGACATCGTGGTCGGCACGCACAAGCTGCTCAGCGAAAGCGTGAAGTTCAAGGACCTGGGCCTGCTCATCATCGACGAGGAACACCGCTTCGGCGTGCGCCACAAGGAAGCGATGAAGGCCTTGCGCGCCGAGGTCGACGTGCTCACGCTCACCGCCACGCCGATCCCGCGCACGCTGGGCATGGCGCTCGAAGGCCTGCGCGATCTCTCCGTGATCGCCACCGCGCCGCAGCGCCGCCTGGCCATCAAGACCTTCGTTCGCAACGAGGGCAACGGTGTGATCCGCGAGGCCGTGCTGCGCGAACTCAAGCGCGGCGGGCAGGTCTACTTCCTGCACAACGAGGTCGAGACCATCGAGAACCGGCGCCAGAAGCTGGAGGAGATATTGCCCGAGGCGCGCATCGCCATCGCCCACGGCCAGATGCCCGAGCGCGAGCTGGAGCGTGTGATGCGCGACTTCGTGGCGCAGCGCTTCAACGTGCTGCTGTGCTCCACCATCATCGAGACCGGCATCGACGTGCCCACGGCCAACACCATCGTGATGAGCCGCGCCGACAAGTTCGGCCTGGCGCAGTTGCACCAGCTGCGCGGCCGGGTGGGCCGCAGCCACCACCAGGCCTACGCCTACCTCATGGTCCCCGACATCGAAGGCCTGACCAAGCAGGCGGCGCAGCGACTGGACGCGATCCAGCAGATGGAGGAACTTGGCAGCGGCTTCTACCTGGCGATGCACGATCTGGAGATCCGCGGCGCGGGCGAGGTGCTGGGCGAGAACCAGAGCGGCAACATGCTGGAAGTGGGCTTCCAGCTTTACAACGAGATGCTGTCCGAAGCGGTGAGTTCGCTCAAGGCCGGGCGCGAGCCCGACCTGCTCTCGCCGCTGTCGGTCACCACCGACATCAACCTGCACGCCCCGGCCTTGCTGCCCAACGACTACTGCGGCGACGTGCACCTGCGGCTGTCGTTCTACAAGAAGCTGGCCACCGCGAAGAACACCGACCAAGTCGATGCGCTGCTCGAGGAAATCGTGGACCGCTTCGGCAAGCTGCCACCCCAGGCGCAGACGCTGATCGACGTGCACCGCCTGCGCTGCATCAGCACGCCCTACGGTGTCGTCAAGGTCGATGCGGCACCGGGCGTGACGAACATCACCTTCCGCGCCAACCCGCCGTTCGAGCCGATGCGCATCATCGAACTGATCCAGAAGAACCGCCACATCAAGCTCGCCGGCAACGACAAGCTGCGCATCGAGCGCCCCCTGCCCGAGGTGAAGGACCGCGTGCAGCTGGTGCGCGACGTGCTGCGCAGCCTGGGCCAGCCGCTGCAGGCGAAGGCCCCCGCGCCGGCCCCGTAGGTCCCCACCGAGGGTGGGCCGGGCCCGATACCCAACGGCATGGTTTTTGCGTAAAACGGCATGGCCACCTTCCCTGGTGGCCCTGTCCCTTTCACCGCACAAACACACCGATACGGAGCCCACCATGCCGACCCGACGCACCGCGCTGCACATCGCCAGCGCCCTTCTTGCGCTCGCCCTCTCTGGCCCCACGCTGGCGCAGGGCAGCTACCCGGACCACGTGGTGAAGGTCATCGTCGGCCTGCCGGCGGGCGGCAGCGCCGACATGATCGCGCGCATGCTGGGCCAGAAGCTCAACGCCCAGTTCGGCCAGCCCTTCGTGATCGAGAACCGCGCGGGCGGCTCGGGCCAGATCGGCATGCCGGCGGTTGCCAGGGCCGCGGCCGACGGCTACACCCTCACCGTGTCGCCCGCGTCCTTCCTGACCACGAACAAGAGCATCTTCAAGACCTTGCCCTATGACCCCGAGGCCGACTTCATGCCGATCTCGCGGCTGGTGAACCAGCCCATGGTGCTGGTGGTCAAGGACAGGCAGAAGTACCCGACCGCCGCCGCCTTCCTCGCCGCCGCCAAGGCCGCGCCGGGCAAGATCACCTACGCCTCGTCGGGCGACGGCAGCCCGCAGCACCTGGGTGGGCTGATGTTCGAGACCCGCAGCCAGGCCCGCATGCTGCATGTGCCCTACAAGGGCGGCGCGCTCGCGGTCAACGACACCCTCGCCGGCAACGTGGACGCGATGTTCGCCGTGCTGCCCGAGGCCCTGCCGCACATCCAGGCCGGCAAGCTCCATGCGCTGGGCCTGATGAGCCCCCAACGCTCGCCGGTCCTGCCCGACGTGCCCACCATGGCCGAAGGCGGTCTGGCCAACCTCAACCTCTCGGCCTGGGTCGCCATCCTGGCGCCCGCCAAGACCCCGCGCCCCATCATCGATCAGCTCAACCGCGCGGTGAACACCGCCATGGACGCCGAATTCAAGGCCAAGCTGGCGGCCAGCGGCATCGAGGTGGCCCCCAGCACGCCGGAAGAACTGCAACGCATCATCTCGGCCGACATCAAGCTGCACGCCGAACTGGTCAAGGCCGCCGGCCTCACGCCACAGTAAGGGCTTGTGCATGGCTGGGATAATCCCGGCCATGACACAAGCTCCCGCCACCGCCACCGAAATCGCCCCCGGCCTCTCCGTCCAGGGCTTCACCCCACCGCTCAAGCTCAGCGACTTCAAGCTCATCGCCTTCGACATGGACTCGACGCTCATCAGCATCGAGTGCGTGGACGAGATCGCCGACGCCGTGGGCAAGAAGGCCGAGGTGGCCGCCATCACCGAGGCCGCCATGCGCGGCGAGATCACCGATTACAAGGACAGCCTGCGCAAGCGCGTGGCGCTGCTGCGCGGCGTGACCATCGCCGACATGGAGCAGATCTACACCGAGCGCCTGCGCATCAACCCCGGCGCGGCCGAGCTGGTGCGCGCCTGCAAGGCCGCTGGCCTGAAGGTGCTGCTGGTCTCGGGCGGTTTCACCTTCTTCAGCGAGCGCGTGCGCCAGACGCTGGGCATCGACTTCACGCGCGCCAACGTGCTCGAAGTGGAAAGCGGCCCGAACTGCGGCCAGCTCACGGGTTACATGGTGGACCAGCCCTGGGGCGACATCTGCGACGGTGCCGAGAAACGCCGCACGCTGCTCGAAGTGGCCTCGCTGCTGGGCATCGAGCCCTCGCAGTGCATCGCCATGGGCGACGGCGCCAACGACCTGCCCATGATGGGCGTGGCCGGCCTCTCGGTGGCGTACCACGCCAAACCCGCCGTGCGCGCGCAGGCCATGGTGGCCATCAACGAAGGTGGGCTCGACCGCCTGCTCGAAGTCCTGCGCTGAACACGCTGATGCCCATGACGTCACGCCTTGCCCGCTTCGCGCAGTCGCTGCGCCGGCGGTGGAAAAGCCACCTCGTCACACTGGGCCTGGTGCTCGCGGTGCTGCTGGGCGTGCAGGCCTGGCAGACGCGCGATGTGCCGCGCGGCCCCGCGCCCGATCTGGCCCTCACCCTGGTTCAGCCCGACGGCAGCGAGCGCCGCACGACCCTGGCGCAATGGCGCGCTGACCACCCCGGCCAGCCCGTCGCCCTGCACGTGTGGGCCGAGTGGTGTCCCATCTGCCGCACGGAAGAACACAGCGTGACCCGGCTCTCGGCGGACTGGCCGGTGCTCACCATCGCCATGCAATCCGGTCAGGCCCGCCCAGTGGCCCGCGTGCTGGCGCAGCGGCAGTTGCCCTGGGCCACGGCGATCGATCCGCGCGGCGAGATCGCCCGCCAGCTCGGCTTCAAGGCCGTGCCGGCCTTCGTGGTGGTGGATGCCCAGGGCCGGTTGCGCACGCCCACGGCCGGCTACACCAGCGAGATCGGCATGCGGCTTCGGCTGTGGTGGGCGCGGCTGTTCTGAGCCCGGGCCTCAGCCGCCCGCGCGTTTGACGGTGTGACCCTGGGATTTCAGCGCGGCCATCACCTTCTCGATGTGATCGCCCTGGATCTCGATCACGCCGTCCTTCACCGTGCCACCGGTTCCGCAGGCCGCCTTGAGCTGCTTGCCCAGCGCGGCCAAAGCCACCGCGTCCAGCGCCAGACCCTTGACCAGCGTGACCGCCTTGCCACCCCGGCCCTTGGTCTCGCGCGAGACGCGCACCACGCCATCGCCCGCCGGCACGGCGCTGGCCCGTTGCTTGCACACGCATTGCTCCACCGGCTGGCGGCAGTCGGGGCACATGCGGCCCGCATCGGTGGAGTAGACCAGGCCACCGGTCGAAAGCTTGTTCTTCATGGGGCCGCATCCTACCCGGGCCGGTACACTGCCCCGATCCATGCCATTCACCGCCCTGGGCCTCGCGCCCGCCCTCGCCCAAGCCGCCGCCGAACTCGGTTTCACCACGCCCACCCCGATCCAGCGTGAAGCCATTCCGGCCGTGCTGGCCGGCCATGACCTGCTCGCCACCGCGCAGACCGGCTCCGGCAAGACCGCGGCCTACGCCCTGCCCCTGCTGCAACGGCTCACCCAGGCCGCCACCCATTCGCCGCGCCGCGTGCGCGCGCTGGTGGTCGTGCCCACGCGCGAACTCGCGGCGCAGGCCGGCGAGGTGGTGCGCGCGCTGGCGCAGCATCTGCCGCGCCCGCCCAAGGTGGCCGTGGTGTTCGGCGGCGTGTCGATCAACCCGCAGATGATGGCGCTGCGCGGCGGCGCCGACGTGGTGGTCGCCACGCCCGGGCGCCTGCTCGACCTGGTGGAACACAACGCGCTGCGCCTGTCGGCCGTGGAGCTGCTGGTGCTCGACGAAGCCGACCGCCTGCTGGACCTGGGCTTCGCCGACGAACTCGCGCGCGTGCTCGCCTTGCTGCCCGCCCAGCGGCAGAACCTCTTCTTCTCGGCCACCTTCCCCTCGCCGGTGCAGGCACTGGCCGACGCGCTGCTGCGCGAACCCCTGCGCATCGACGTGCCCGCCGCGCCGGCCGAGGCCGCGGTGATCCTGCAGCAGGCCTTTCTGGTCGACAGCACGCGCCGCACGCAGTTGCTGCGCCAGCTCATCAAGGACCAGGGCTGGCAGCGCGTGCTGGTGTTCGTGGCCACGCAGTACGCGGCCGAGCGCGTGGCCGCCAAGCTGCACCACGGCGACCTGTACGCCACCTCCTTCCACGGCGGCCTGAGCCAGGGCGCGCGCCAGCAGGCGCTGGGCGAGTTCAAGGAAAAGCGCTGGGACGTGGTCGTCACCACCGACCTGGCCGCGCGCGGCATCGACATCGAGCAACTGCCGGTGGTGGTGAACTACGACCTGCCGCGCTCGGCGGTGGACTACGTGCACCGCATCGGCCGCACCGGCCGAGCCGGTGCGAGCGGCCTGGCGGTGAGCTTCGTGAGCCCGGCCACCGAAGCCCACTGGCGCCTGATCGAGAAACGCCAGGGCCTCTCCCTGCCGCTCGAGGTGCTGCCCGGTTTCGAGCCCACCGAAACCGCGCCACCGCCTTCGCCGGGCGACGGTGGCATCAAGGGCAAACGGCCGAGCAAGAAGGACAAGCTGCGCGCAGCCGCTGCTGCCGCCGCCCGCAAGCCGGACTGATTCAGCCCTGAGCCCCCTTGCCCGCGCGCCGGGCGCCCCCGCCGCGCTGCCGCAACAGATCGAGAAAAGTGGCCGCCGCCGGCGACAGCGACTGCCCCTTGCGCTGGTACACGAAGTACTCGCGCTGGATCGCCGGCGCGCGCAGCGGCACGAAGCGCACGCCGAAGTTGTCGGCGAACGAGCGCGCGTACTCCGGTGCGAGCAGCACGCCCATGCCGTGGCCGGCCAGCGCCATCGCCGTGGTGAGAAAGCCCACGTCGCTCGCCGTGTCCAGCGAGAAGTCGTGGCCGTGCGTGTGCAGCGCGCGCTCCACGTGGCGGCCGAACTCGTGGGAGTAACTGATCCAGCGCTCGTCGCGCAGCTCTTTCCACGACACGCTGGCACGCTCGTAGGCCGGGTGCCCCTTCGGGCACACCAGGCGGATCGGTACGTTCATGAGGAAGCTGCGCGTCACGTCCTCGCCCGTCAGGCGCTCGGGGCCGATGCCCAGCTCCACCGCCCCGTGGCGCACGGTGTCCACCACGTCGTCGGCCACCGCGTCCTTCAGGCGCAGGCTGATGCCGGGGTGCTGCTGGCCGAACTCGGTGAGCACCGAGGCCACCCAGGTGCAGGCCATCATCTGCGAGGTGGACACGCGCAGGAAGCCCCGGCGCAAGGCGCGGATTTCGGAAGCGCCCTCGACCACCTGGCGCACGTCCTCCAGGATGCGCTGCGCCAGCGGCAGCAGGTTCTTGCCGGCCTCGGTGAGCGTGATGGCCGTGCGGCTGCGGTCGAACAACTGCAGGTGCAGCTCCTGCTCCAGCTGCTGGACCAGCATGCTCACCGCCGACTGCGTGAGGCTGAGCTGGCGCGCCGCGCCGGTGAAGCTGCCGCTTTGCGTCACGGCCGCGAAGGCCCGCATCTGTCTCAAGCTGATGTTCATCGCGTGCACCCATCTGGTTCAGAAGCGGTGCCCGCGGGCGTGCATGCACCATCATCAGATTTCATGATGAATGTATCAAAAGAATTCGCTTGTTTGATGCATCGCACGGTTCATAGAATGCCGCGAGACACCCCGCCCCTCCCCTCACAAGAATCCGTTGATCCCATGCACATCGCCGTTGTAGGCACAGGCATCGTCGGCGCCTGCACAGCCGCCTGGCTGCAGCGCGACGGCCACCAGATCACCTTCGTCGATCCACTGGAACCGGGCGAAGCCTGTTCGTTCGGCAACGCCGGCTCCCTCTCGCCCAGCGCCTGCCTGCCGGTGGGCATGCCCAACATGTGGAAGAAAGTGCCCAGCTGGCTGCTCGACCCGCTGGGGCCGCTGACCATCCGCACCACCTACCTGCCGCGCGTGATGCCCTGGCTGCTGCGCATGCTGCAGCACTCCACGCCGCAGGAGGTCACGCGCATCGCCACCGCGCTGCAGACCCTGCTGCGCCCGATCTTCGACTGCTACGGCCCCCTGCTCGACCACGCCGACGCGAACGCCCTGGTGCGCCGCAGCGGCTGCCTGTACGTCTACTCCTCGCGCGAGGCCGCCGACCAGTGGAAGTGGGGCATGGCCCTGCGCAAGTCCCTCGGCGTGAACCTCGTCAACGTCGAACGCGATGAGCTGGAAGAACTCGAACCCGACCTGAAGGGGCGCTTTCGCTTCGGCATCCTCGCGCCCGACAACGGCTCCACGCTGGACCCGTCGCAGCTGGTCAAGGCCCTGGTCGCCCAAAGCGTGCGCGACGGCGCCCGCCACGACCACCGCTCGGTCACCGGCTTCGAGCGCGAAGGCCGGCGCGTCACCGGCCTGCGCATGGACCGCGGCGAACCGCTCGCGGTCGATGGCGTGGTGGTGGCCGCCGGCGCCTGGTCCGGCCAGCTCGCGAAACAGCTCGGCGACCGCGTGCCACTCGAAACCCAGCGCGGCTACCACGTGACCGTGCGCAGCTCCAACCTGAAGCTGCGCCACACCGTGATGGCCTCGGAGAACAACATCATGGTCAACCCCATGGCCATGGGCCTGCGGCTGGCCGGCACGGTGGAGTTCGCCGGCCTCAAGCGCGCGCCCAACTACGAGCGCGCCCAGGCGCTGCTGCGCCAGGGCCAGCTGCTGTTCCCGCACCTGGACACCTCGGAAGTGACGCAGTGGATGGGCCACCGCCCCTGCATGCCCGACAGCCTGCCGGTGATCGACCGCAGCCGCGACGCCGACAACGCCTGGCTCGCCTTCGGTCACGGCCACATGGGCATGTGCATGGGCGCCAGCACCGGCCGCGAGGTGGCCCATCTGGTGGCGGGCCGCGCCACGCAGGTGGACCTGTCGCCGTTCAGCGCGCGGCGCTTCCGCTGAAAGGCCGGCATGAGCACACCGAGCTGGGCCATCGGCATCGACATGGGTGGCACCTTCATCGACGTGGTGGCCTGCGCCTCGGACGGCGCGCTGCACAGCCTCAAGCACCCGCGCGAAGAGGGCCAACTGGTGCAGCCGATCCTGCAGGCCGTGCAGCGCATGCTCGATGAAAACGGCATCGCGCCCACCCAGGTCGCGCGCATCGTGCACGGCTCCACCGTGGTCACCAACCTGCTGCTGGAGCAGAACGACGGCCCGGTGGCGGTGATCACCAACACCGGCATGCGCGACATCCTCGCGCTGGCGCGCCAGGACCGGCGCGACCTGTACACCGCCGCCGTGCTGCCACCCACGCCCGAGCGCCGCCTGTTTCCCGCCGCGCACCGCGTCGAGATCGCCGGGCGCGTGGACGCGCACGGCGACGAGATCGAACCGCTGGACCGCGAACAGCTCACCGCCCTGGCCCACCGCATCGCCGCCTCGGGCCTGCGCTCGGTCGCGGTCTGCCTGCTGTTCTCGCACCTGCGACCGGCGCACGAGCAGCAGGTGCGCGCCTGGCTGCTCGAAGCGCAACCTGAACTGATGGTCTCGCTCTCCAGCGAGGTCGACCCCAAGCCGCGCGAGTTCGAGCGTTTCCTCGCCACCGCCTTCGACGCCTACAGCAAGCCCATGGTGCAGCAGTACCTGCGGTCACTGGGCGGCGCACTGGCCGAACGCGGCCTGCCCGCGCCCGCGCTGATGCGCTCCGAAGGCGGCATCGCGCCCTGGCAGGATGCCGTGGCGCGCCCCATCGGCCTGGCCATGTCCGGCCCCTGCGCCGCACTGCAGGGCGTGGCCGCGAGCCTGCCCGACAACGATGCCGCCCAGGTGGTGATGTCCATCGACGTCGGCGGCACCAGCACCGACATCGGCATCCTCGAAGCCGGACGCCCCCTGTTCACCGATACGCTGCTCTGCGGCGACCTCACACTGCGGCTGCGCTGCGCCGACGTGGAATCGCTCTCCATCGGCGGCGGCAGCCTGGCCAGCGTGAACGCCGGTGGCGGCCTGCGCCTGGGCCCGCGCTCGCAAGGCGCCTGGCCCGGCCCCGCGGCCTACGGCCTGGGCGGCACGAACGCCACGCTGACCGACGCCCTGCTGCTGCTCGGCCGCCTGCCGCGCCAGCTCTCCGGCGGCGTGGTGCTGGACGTGGCGCTGGCCGAAGCGGCCGTGGCGCGCGACGTCGCGTTGCCCCTGGGCATCGCCACCATCGACGCGGCGAAAGCCATCGTCGCCACCGCCGCCACGGCCATGGCCGAGAGCGTGAAGATGCGCGCCTTCCAGCGCGACATCCACCCGGCCGACTGCCTGCTCGTCGCGGCGGGTGGCGGTGGCGCCCAACACGTGGCCGAGGTGGCCGAGCTCGCGGGTGTGTCGCAGGTGCGCGTGATCGCGCACGCCGGCGTGGTCGCCGCGCTGGGCCTGCTGGCCTCGCCGCCCACGCAGACGGTGGAAAAGGCCTGCTCGCTGCCGCTGAATACCGATGGCCTGGCAGCGCTCACCGCCTTGCGCGGTGACTTGCAACCCTCCATCGACTGCGCGTCCGTGCGCTGGAGCCTGGAGATCCTGCACCGGGGACAAGGCAGCCCGGTGGAAGTGGCCTGGCTGCCCGAAGACGACCTGCCCGCGCTGCAGGCGCGCTTCGCCGCGCGCTACGAAGCCCTGCGTGGTCAGATGCCCGCGCGCAGCGATGCGCTGGTGGGCCTGCTGCGCGGCGTGTTCGAGCAGGCCGTGCCCCAGCCCGGCGTCAACGCCCATCACCTGCGGCCCGACCCCGCGCTGTGGGCCGGTTGCGCCCCCACGGGCCGGGGCCCGCAAGCCCTGTTCGCAGCCACCACCACCGTGTGGGTGCCGGCGGGCTGGCAATGGGCGCAGGAGGCCGACGGCTCCCTGCTGCTGACGCAGGCCGAGGAGGCGCGCGCATGAACGAACACCTGATCCTCATGGAGCCCGTGCGGCTGGCGCTGCAGGGCATCGTCGACCGCATGCAAAGCCGCATGATGCGCGCGGCCTACTCGTCGATCGCGCGCGAAGGCGGCGACTGCGCCGCCGCCGTCTTCCTGCCCGACGGCCGCCTGCTCGCGCAGGCGCGCTCGCTGCCGCTGCTGCTGGGTTCGCTGATCCCCGCCGTGGCCGGCGTCCTGAAGCGTTTTCCCGCGCCGCAGATGGCCGAGGGCGACGCCTACCTCATGAACGATCCCTGGTCGGGCGGCACGCACCTGCCCGACCTGATCGTGGTGCGGCCCATCGTCCGCGAGGGCCTCACCATCGCGCTGGCCGCCGCCATCCTGCACCACCAGGACGTGGGCGGCATGGCGGCCGGCTCGATCCCGCCGAACGCCACCGACATCCACCAGGAAGGTCTGCGCATTCCGCCGGTGCGCTGGCGCGCGGCCGGGGTGGTGGACAGCAACGTCGAGACCCTGCTCACCGCCAACAGCCGCACACCGGGCAACCTGGTCGGCGACCTGAACGCGCAGTGGTCCGCCGTGAGCCTGGGCGCGCGCGAAACCGCCGCGCTGCAGGCGCGCACCGGCCCCGCCTTCAACGCCGTGTGCGATGCCCTGCTCGCGCAGTCCGAGCGCATGACGCGCGACGCCCTGCGCCAGGTGCCCGACGGCGCCTGGCAGTGGGAAGACCAGCTCGACGGCGACGGCATCGACGACGCCCCGGTGCGCATCGCGGTGAGCCTGCGCAAGCACGGCGACGCGCTCACGATCGACTTCACGGGTTCGTCGCCGCAGACGCGCGGGCCGGTGAACGCATCGCCCTCGAGCATGATGTCCGCCATCCTGTTCTTCATGCGCTCGCTCGCGCCGCAGGCGCCGAACAACGCGGGCTGCCTCGCGCCCGCCACCTGGGTGCTGCCCGAAGGCAGCGTGGTCAACCCGCGCCTGCCCGCCGCGGTGAACGCGCGCACCGCCACGCTCAAGCTGGCCTGCAACGCCATGCTCAGCGCCTGGTCGCTCGGCGCCTCGCGCGAGCCGCTGGCCTCGAACGCGGGCGTGGCCACGGTGCTCTCGCTCGGCGGCACTGGGGCCGACGGCCAGCGCTGGCTGCTCACCGAGATCATCGCCAGCGGCGCGGGCGCGAGCGCGCAGGCCGATGGCACCAGCGGCATTTCCACCGACGTGGGCAATGCGCGCAACACGCCGGTGGAGGTGATCGAATCCGAAGCGCCGCTGCGCGTGAGCACCTACGCGATCCGCGAAGGCTCGGGCGGCGTGGGCCGCTTCGTGGGCGGCCATGGCGTGCGGCGGGTATACCAATTGCTAGAAGGACAGGGCAGCGTCTCCTACCGGGGCGAACGCCATGTCAGCCGCGCACGCGGCAGCCAGGGCGGTGGCGATGGTTCACCGTCGGCCGCCCGCATCGAAAGAGCCGATGGACGCATCGACGTGTTGCCCGCCCGGGCGCGCGTCGAGTGGTCGGCGGGGGACAGGCTCGTCATAGAAACGGCCGGAGGAGGCGCTTGGGGTGCACCAGACCACACGCTGGTGGCACCGAAAGACCAACCCACATGAAAGTGATCTCGCCATGAACCGCATCACCACCACCTTCGCGCTCGCGGCCACGCTCGCCGTGACCGCGCTCGCGCCCTCGCTCGCTTCGGCGCAGGCCTACCCCAGCAAACTGGTGCGCATCGTCGTGCCCTTCCCGCCCGGCGGCAGCACCGACCTGCTCGCGCGCAAGCTCGGCGAGAAACTCACCGTCACCTGGAAACAGACGGTGGTGGTGGACAACCGCGCGGGCGCCGGCGGCACCGTGGGCGCGGACCACGTCTCCAAGTCCGAGCCGGACGGCCACACGCTGCTGCTGGGCGTGACCGGCAGCAACGGCATCGCCGGTGCGCTCTACCCCAACCTGCCCTACGACATGGTCAAGGGCTTCACGCCCGTCACGGCCGTGGTGAGCGCGCCGCTGCTGATCGTGAAGAACCCCAACCTGCCGGCGAAGAACCTGCAGGAACTGATCGCCGCCGCGCGCGCCAAGCCCGCCTCGATCACCTACGGCTCGCCCGGCAGCGGCACCTCGATGCACCTGACCGGCGAGATGTTCAAGCTCGCCACCAAGGCTTCTTTCCTGCACATCCCGTACCGTGGCAGTGCCGGCGCGCTCACCGACCTCATGGGCGGCCAGATCGACCTGATGTTCGGCGACGTGCTGGTGGTCATGCCGCAGATCCAGGCCGGCAAACTGGTGCCGCTGGCCGTCACATCCAAAGAACGCCACCCGCTGTTCCCCAACGTGCCCACCGTCGCCGAGAGCGGCTACCCGGGCTTCGAGGCGCTGTCGTGGCAAGGCCTGTTCGCGCCGCCCGGCACGCCGGCGGCCATCGTCGAGAAGATCAACAAGGACGTGAACGCCGCGCTGACCAGCCCCGACATCCAGGAGTACTTCGTCTCGCGCGGCTTCAAGCTCGGCGGCAGCAGCGCCACCGAGTACAAGGCCTTCATCGAATCGGAGACGAAGAAGTGGGCCTCCATCGTCAAGGCCTCCGGTGCCAAACCCGACTGATCCCCGCATGAGCCCCAACCCCGGCATTGAACACATCGGGCCGCCCGTGGAACGGGCCGGCAAGGTCCAGCCCATTTCACCGGCGGTGGTGGTCGAGGACCGGCTGGTCTTCGTCGCCGGCCAGGTGCCCATGCGCAACGGCCAGGCGGCCGGCGAGGACATCGCGAGCCAGACCCACTACACCCTGGACCTGATCGAGGCCATCCTGCAGCGCGCCGGCTGCACGCTGGCCGACGTGGTCAAGACCACGGTGTGGCTGGTCAACGCCAAGGACTACCCCGGCTTCAACGAGGCCTACGCCGAGCGCTTCCCCGCGGCCACGGCGCCCGCGCGTTCGACCGTCATTTCCGGCCTGATTGCCCCCGTGCTGGTGGAGATCGAGGCGGTGGCCCTGCGCCGCCCCGGCTGAGCCCGTGGCGAGGGGCTGGCCGCGCGCACCAGAATGGCGCGCCTGCTATCATGAAATCCCACTTTTCAGCGCGTCGTGGCCGGCTCCGGCCCACGCGACTCCGGACCATGACAGCTGCAGACTCCCCGGCACGGCGCGAGCCCCGCGCCGCCACCCCCACGCTTGCGCGCCCCGCACGTGCGGTGCGGGAAAGCCGACAGCGCATCCTCGCCGCCATCCGGGAAGCGGCCACCCAGGAGTTCAGCCTGCATGGCCTCAAGGGCACCTCCACCCAGGCCATCGCCGAGCGCGCCGGCCTGACCAAGCCCCAGCTGCACTACTACATCACCGGCAAGGAAGAGCTCTACAACGAGCTGCTGGACTCGGTGATGATGGCCTGGAAGATCGAGTTCGCACCGCCCGGCCTGACCGAGCCGGCCGACATCCTGAGCCACTACATCCGCCAGAAGCTGGACCATGCCTTCGACCAGCCGACGGTCTCGCGCATCTTCACGCGCGAGATCCTGGACGGTGGCCACAACCTGGGGCGCTACTGGCCCAACGCCCGCACCTGGGTCCAGAAGGAAGTCGGCATCATCAACGGCTGGATCGCGCGCGGTCTGATGAAGCCCATGAACGCGCACCTGCTGCTCATGCACATCTGGGCCATGACGCAGCACCACGCCGATTTCGCGCTGCAGGTGCGCCACATCTGCGGGCCCCTGGACCGCGAGGCCGTGGCCAACGAGCTCATCCCGTTCATCCTGCGCGGCTGCGGCCTGCTGCGCGACTGAGCGCGCTGTGGCGCCAACGACACGCGGCGCCACCTTCCTTCCCTGAATCTGCGGGTTTTCACGGTTTCCCCGGGGATGATTTTTCTTATACTGACCAAACAGTCAAATTAAATGGTCAGAAATTGAGTTCGATCAACACGCCAGCGGGCCAACCGGTCCATGCCAGCCCCCCGAACGGCCCCGCGCCACGCGGTGACCTGACCATCCGCGTCGCCCGCGTCGTGCGCCACACCGACGAGGTGAACAGCTATGTGCTGCAGCGCATCGACGGCCTGCCCCTGCCGGCCTGCGAGGCCGGCGCGCACGTGGACGTGTACCTGCCCGGCGGCCTGGTGCGCAGCTATTCGCTCTGCGGCGATCCGACGCGCACCACGGAGTCGTACGAGATCGCGGTCAAGCGCGAAGACACCGGCCGTGGCGGCTCGCGCGCCCTGCACATGTGGGTGCGCGAAGGCGAGATCCTGCGCATCGGCCTGCCGCGCAACCAGTTCCGCCTGGCGCCGAACGCGGCCCACCACCTGCTGCTGGGCGGTGGCATCGGCGTGACGCCCCTGGTCTCCATGGCGCATGCGCTGCATGCGCTGGGCGCGCCGTTCACGCTCGCGGTGTTCGCGCGCAGTTCCAAGCACCTGGCCTTGTGCAGCACGCTCGACCACGCGCCCTGGCGGCGCAACGTGCAGGTGCACTTCGACAGCGTGCCGTCGCCCACCCGCCCCTCGTCCGTGATCGCCCAGGCGCCGGCCGGTTCCCACGTCTACTTCTGTGGGCCCGAGGGCTTCATGACCCACGTGCGCGAGGCCTGTCAGAGCTGGCCGGCCGAGCGCGTGCACTTCGAGTACTTCAGCGCCCCGACCCAGCCCCAGGCCGCCCCGGCCCAGACGGCGGGTTTCGAGGTGCTGCTCGCGCGCCGCCAGCTGCGCCTGCCCGTGGCGCCGGGCAAAAGCATCGCCCACGTGCTGCAAGGCGCGGGCGTGGCGGTGGACACGGTGTGCGAACAAGGCATCTGCGGCTCCTGCCTCACGCCCTACCTCGATGGCACGCCGGACCACCAGGACGCGTGCATGACCGAGGCCGAGCGCGCCACGCACGTGGCGATCTGCTGCGCGCGCAGCCACTCGCCCACCCTCACCCTCGACCTCTGAACCCCACCCTCATGCCGCAGCCGCCCGCCGCCCCCGACTTCATCGCCAACGCGCGGCTGCCGCGCTGGCTGCTGCCGACCGACTGGCCCACCGACGGCGCCGGCCCTGCCCTGGCGCTGCTGGAACTGGCCCAGGGCCGCGTGACCCGCACCTCGCCCATCACCGGCACCGTCAGGGTCACCGGCCAAGGCTGGGACGTGCAGGGCGCGCCGGTGCTGCCCGGCATGGTCGATGCGCACACTCATCTGGACAAGGCCTTCATCCTGCCGCGCATGGGCGCGGTGAAGCCCGGCCTGCTCGGCGCGATCGACGCGGTGATCGGCGACCGCGCCCACTGGACCCACGCCGACCTGCGCGAGCGCGCCGAGCGTGGCCTGCAATGGGCCTGGGAGGCCGGCACCACGCACCTGCGCACCCACATCGACTGGTGGGACCCCAGCACCCCGCCGCTGGCGTGGGAGGTGATCACCGAACTCGCCGCCGAATGGCGCGGCCGCGTGCGGCTCGAACAGGTCGCCCTGATCAAGCTCGGCCTGTTCCAGGACCGCGACGAGGCGCAGGCCCTGGCGCGCCGCGTCGCCGCCACCGGCCCGCACGCGCTACTCGGTGGTTTCGTGCACTCCAGCAACTGGGACGCCAACGCCCTGCGCCACCTCGTGCACGCCGCGCAGGCGGTCGATCTGGACCTGGACCTGCACGTGGACGAGGAACTCAATCCCGGCGCGCAAGGCCTGGCCTTCATCGCGCTGCTGCTGCGCGACATCGGCTTCACCGGCCGCGTGGTCTGCGGCCACAACTGCGCGCTCGCGGCCCAGCCCGAGGACCAGGCGCTGGCCACGCTGGACGCCGTGGCGCGCGCGCCGATCACACTGGTGTCGCTGCCCATCACCAACCTGCTGCTGCAGGACGCCGTCACCGGCCGCACGCCGCGCCTGCGCGGCCTCATGCTGGTGAAGGAAGCGCGCGAGCGCGGCATCCCGCTGCTGTTCGCCAGCGACAACGTGCAGGACCCGTTCTGCCGCGTCGGCAGCCTGGACCCGCTCGACGCCATGCAGGCCGCCACGCTGGCCGGCCAGCTCGACACCCCTTTCGACACCTGGTCCGACGCGCTGTGCCGCGCCGACTGGCTGCAGCGCCAGCCGCTGGCCCACGCCACGCTGGACGGCGCGAATGCCGATCTCGTGGTGTTCACCGCCTCGGACGCCCATGCCTGGCCCTCGCGCACCGCGCCCCGCGTGGTGCTGCGCAACGGCCGCCCCCTCATTCCCTGACTCCCCACAAGGACCCGCCCCATGATGCACGGCTACTTCCCCCCGCACCGTTTCCTGCCCTACCTGGCCTGGACGGAAATCACCGCGCTGCCCGACCGCGAGAACACGGTCATCGTGCTGCCGGTGGGGGCCACCGAACAGCACGGGCCGCACCTGCCCTGCTCGGTCGACACCGTGATCGCCGCGGGCGTCATCGGCAAGGCCTTCGAGCGCCTGCCCGCCGAGATCCGCGCCTTCGGCCTGCCCCCCATCACCTACGGCAAGTCCGAAGAGCACCTGCACTTCGCGGGCACCATGACGCTCACCGGCACCACCCTGCTCTCGACCATGATCGAGTTGGGTGAGTCGGTCTACCGCTCGGGTTTCCGCAAGCTGGTGTTCGCCAACGGCCATGGTGGCCAGCCGCAGGTGCTGGAGATGGCCGCTCGCGAGCTGCGCCTGCGCCATGGCGATTTCGTCGTCGTGCCCTACGGCGTCTCGCGCGTGCCCAACGTCTCGGGCAAGTTCATCAGCGACGAAGAACGCAAGCTCTCCATGCACGCGGGCCATTCGGAAACCGCTCTGATGCTCGCGCTGGCGCCCGACACGGTGCACATGGAGCGCGCCGCCGCGTACTTCCCGCCGCCCTTCCCGTCCAAGACGCTCTCGGCCGACGGCCGACCGGCCTGCGCCTGGGTGGCGCGCGACTTCGGCCCCAGCGGCGTCATCGGCGACCCCACCACCGCCACGCGCGAACAGGGCGAAGCCATCCTCGACAGCCTGGCCAACAGCTGGGTCCAGGCCATCACCGAACTCTTCACCATGCGCTGGGTCGTTCGCGATGAACCGACCTGGGAGCGTGGCCACTTCACCGGTCACATCCAGCAGACGCTGGGCTGATCGATCCACCGTTCCGTTTCCCTCCCGCGCTCCTCCGTCCCACCCCCACCCTTCGACAGAAAGGCCTGCCATGTCCTCCTCCGCATCCCTGACCCGACTGTGCCGAGCCCTCGGCGCCACCGCCCTGGGCGTCCTGAGCCTGAGCGCCGCCCAGGCGCAGGAAAAGTTCACCTTCATGACCAACTGGTACGCGCAGGCCGAGCACGGCGGCTACTACCAGGCCATCGCGAACGGCATCTACAAGAAGCACGGGCTGGACGTGACCATCAAGATGGGCGGCCCGCAGATCAACATCATCCAGATCATGGCCGCCGGTCAGGCCGACTGCATCATGGGCGCGACCGACACGCAGATGATGGTGGCGCGCGGCAACGGCCTGCCCATCGTCAACGTGGCCGCCATCTTCCAGAAGGACCCGCAGGTGCTGATCGCCCACGAGGACGTGAAGTCCTTCGAGGACATGAAGGGCAAGACCATCCTGATCGCGCCCACGGCGATGCGCGGCATGTGGTCCTGGCTCAAGGGCAAGTACGGCTACACCGACGCGCAGGCGCGGCCCTACACCTACAACATCCAGCCCTTCGTGGCCGACAAGAACGTCGTGCAGATGGGCTTCCTCTCGTCCGAGCCGTTCGCGATCCAGAAGGCCGGCGTGAAGGCCAACACCTTCCTGCTGGCCGACCAGGGCTACCCGCCCTACGCCAACCTGATCTCCTGCATGGACAAGACCGTGAAGGAACGCGAGAAGACCGTGGCCGCCTTCGTGAAAGCCACCGCCGAAGGCTACAAGAGCTACCTGGCCGACCCGGCGCCCGCCAACGCGCTGATCAAGAAGGACAACCCCAACATGACCGACGACCAGCTCAACTACGGCATCGGCAAGCTCAAGGAGATGGGCATCATCACCAGCGGCGACGCCGCCAAGCAGGGCATCGGCATCATCACGCGCGAGCGCCTGCTCAAGACGCACGCCTTCCTGGTCGAGAACGAGATGATCGACCCGGCCAAGGTCAACATCGACCAGGCCTACCGCTTCGACATCTCCCGCGACGCCAAGGTCCTGCCCTGACGACCGCGGTGCGCCCGCCGCGGCGGGCGCACACCACGCGCACCGATGCGGGCTCCACGCCCGCATCGGCCCGCCCCGCCTTCACCCACAAGTACCCCATGAAGACTGACCAACCGTCCGCCACCCTGGCCATTGACATCCAGGGCGTCCAGAAAACCTACCCCAACGGCACCGTGGCCTTGCAGCCGGTGGACCTGACGGTGCGCGAAGGCGAATTCGTCACGCTGCTCGGCCCCTCGGGCTGCGGCAAGAGCACGCTGCTGAAAATGGTGGCCGGCCTGCTCGAACCCAGCAGCGGCAGCCTCAAGCTCTGGGGCCAGGGGGTCAGCCAGCTGGAGAAGTCGGGCCACCGCCTGGCCTTCGTGTTCCAGTCGCCCACGCTGATGCCCTGGGCCAGCGTGCAGACCAATGTGCGCCTGCCGCTGGACCTGGCCGGCGTGCCGCGCGCCGAGGCCGACGCCCGCGTGGCCGATGCGCTCGCGCTGGTGGGCCTGTCCAGGTTCGCCAAGGCCTTGCCGCGCGCCCTCTCCGGCGGCATGCAGATGCGCGTGTCGATCGCGCGCGGCCTGGTGGTCGAGCCCACGCTGCTGCTCATGGACGAGCCCTTCGGCGCGCTCGATGAAATCACCCGCCACAAGCTCGACGCCGACCTGCTCGAACTCTGGCAGAAGAAGAACCTCAGCGTCGTCTTCGTCACCCACTCCATCCACGAGGCGGTGTTCCTCTCCAGTCGCGTCGTCATGATGGCCGCGCGCCCGGGCCGCATCGTCGAGGAGTTCCAGATCGACCAGCCGTACCCGCGCACGCCGGACTTCATGGTCTCCACCGAATTCAGCCACTACGCCAAGCAACTGCAGGACAGCCTGCTGCGCGCCAGCCGCGACACGACCGAAAGCGCACACGCATGAACCCCACCGTCAACACCCCCTTCCTGAAACAGCCTCGCGTGCAGCGCGTGCTGTACCCGGCCCTGGTCGCCATCGTGCTGGTCGCGCTCTGGCACGGCCTGGTGGTCGGCCTCGAACTGCCGCCCTACCTGGTGCCCTCGCCCGGCCTGATGATGGAGACGCTGGTCAAGGACTGGTCCACGCTCTTCAACTCGCTGGTGATCACCATGAAGATCACCGTGCTGTCCTTCGTGGTGGCTGTGGTGGTCGGCGTGCTGATCTCCTTCCTGTTCGTGCAGAGCCGGTTGATCGAGACCGCGCTGTTCCCGTACGCCGTGCTGCTGCAGGTCACGCCCATCGTGGCCATCGCCCCGCTGATCATCATCTGGGTCAAGCAGCCCACCGCCTCGCTGGTGGTGTGCGCGGCCCTGGTGGCCCTGTTCCCCATCATCTCCAACACCACGCTGGGCCTTCGCAGCGTCGACCCCGACCTGCAGAGCTACTTCAAGATGAACCGCGCCACGCGCGGCCAGATGCTCTGGCGCCTGCGCATCCCCAGCGCGCTGCCCTACTTCTTCGGCGGCCTGCGCATCTCCTCGGGCCTGGCGCTGATCGGTGCCGTGGTGGCCGAGTTCGTCGCCGGCACCGGCGGCACCAACACCGGCCTGGCCTACCAGATCCTGATGGCCGGCTACCAGCTCGACATCCCGCGCATGTTCGCCGCGCTGCTGCTGATCTCGCTCGCCGGCGTCTTCCTGTTCGTGCTCATGGCCTGGCTGACCAAGGTGTCGCTGGGCTCCTGGCACGCCAGCGAAATCGCGCAGGACTGAACCGCATTGAAAGAAGACCACACGCCATGACCGTTTCCAGCACCTCCATCGAACAAATCCAGCAGGAACTGCCCGGCCTCGACTGGATCACCGATCCCCTCAAGATCGGCCGCCTCTCGCAGGACTTCTCCTGGTTCAGCCCGGTGCTCAAGCGCCAGCTGCTCGGCAAGCGCGCCGACATCGTCGTCAAGCCCCGCACCGAGGACGAGATCCGCCAGGTGGCCTCGGCCTGCGCGCGCCACCGCATCCCGCTCACCGTGCGCGGCAGTGGCACCGGCAACTACGGCCAGTCCACCCCGCTGCACGGCGGCGTGATTCTCGACATGAGCGGCTACAACGCCTTTCTGTGGTCGCGCCCCGGCGTGGGCCGCGCGCAGGCCGGCATCCGCCTGGCCGAGTTCGACAACGCCGCGCGCCCCACCGGCTGGGAGCTGCGCTGCATCCCCTCGACCTTCCGCAGCGCCTCGCTCGGCGGACTGTTCAGCGGCGGCTTCGGCGGCGTGGGCTCGATCAACTACGGCCCGATCGGCGCGGCCGGCAACATCCTCGGCATCCGCGCGATGAGCATCGAGGCCGAGCCACAGGTGGTGGAACTGCGCGGCCCCGAAGCCCTGCTGATGCACCACCTCTGGGGCACCAACGGCCTGGTGCTGGAAGTGGAGATGGCGCTGGCCCCGGCCCACGACTGGATGGAGATGATCGTCACCTTCGACGACGCCGACCGCGCGCTGGACTTCGGCAACGCGCTGGCGCACGCCCCCGGCATCGTGAAGAAGAACATCGCCCTGCTAGCCGACCCCATCCCCGCCTACATGGTGCCCCTGGCCGAATACCTGCCCAAGGGCTGCCACGCCGCGCTGCTGCTGGTGGCCGGGTTCTCGGAAGCCGCGGCCCTGCAGGTGATCACCGCCCACGGCGGCCTGGTCACCTACCGCCGCACGGCCGACGAGGTGCGGGCCCAGCACCACACGCTGGCCGAGTACTGCTGGAACCACACCACGCTCAACGCGCTCAAGGTGGACAAGGGCCTGACCTACCTGCAGACCACGTTCACGCCGGGCAAGCACCTGGACCAGGTGCGCCGCATCCGCGAGCTGTTCGGCGACGAGGTGCTGATGCACGTCGAGTTCCTGCGCAGCATGGACGGCTTCACCACCTGCACTTCGCTGCCGCTGGTGCGCTTCACGACGGAAGAACGCCTCAACGAGATCATCCAGATCTTCCGCGACAACGGCATCCGCGTGAACAACCCGCACACCTTCATCATCGAGGAAGGCAAGGTCGGAGGCGACCTGCCGCAGAACGTGATCGACATGAAAAAGCGCTTCGACCCGGCCGGCCTTCTCAACCCCGGGAAGATGCGCGCCTGGGGCCTGCCCGACTGAGCCACCCACCCTTGCACCGGAGACACCACATGAGCACAGGCAAACCCATGGCCCACTACGCCGCCGCCAAACGCGTCGGTGACTTCGTGTTCATGAGCGGCGTCGTGGCCGTGGACCCGGCCAAGCGACGCACCGTGAGCAGCTACGAGGACATCCCCACCAAGGCGCTGGCCGCCCTGCGCAAGCAGGGCTTCGTCACCGGCCAGATGTCGGTGGACGTGTTCGAGGCGCCCATCGTGTCGCAGAGCTGGTTCGTGCTGGACCGCATCCGCCAGCTCGCCGAGGAACACGGCGGGAAGATGTCCGACGTGGTCAAGCTGGTGCAGTACTTCCGCCACCTGCCCCACTACGCGCCCTACAACCGGGTGCGCGGCCTGTTCTTTCCGGGGGAGCCGCCGGTGAGCACGGTGGTCGAGGTCTCGCGCTTCCTGCCCGGCGACGAGGTGCTCGTCGAGGTGGAAGCGACGATGTACCTGCCGCAGTGATATGAAACACCCCCCTGCGCCGCTGCGCGGCTTCCCCCCTCCGTGGCGCGCCTTCGGCGCTTCGAGGGGGAACGGCATCTCGGGCCGGCGCAGCCGGACCCTTGATGCCTCTGGAGGGTGCACTTCTTTCGTTGCGGGTCGCGCTGCGACGCGTTGAGGAACTGATCCCTAGCGTCTGCTCAGCAGGCGCGGCACGTTCACCACCACCCGCACGTCGCCCGGTGGCAGGCTGGCCTTGATCTCGTGGGCCGGGTCCTGCGTGTCGCGCCAGGTCGGCTCGCCCAGCGGCATGCCCTGGCGCCCGACGATGGCGAACACCTGCGGCGCGTTCGCCTTGGCGCCGCGCCGCGTCACCACGGCCACCTCGCCGCTGGCCAGGCGCACATAGCTGCCCGGCGGGTAGAACCCGATGTGTTTGACGAACAGCGCGCCCAGCGCGTCGGGCTGCTGATCGGGCCCGAGGTACAGCTCGCGCGCCACCTGCTGCGAGAGCAGGCCGCCCCGGCCCATGCGCGGGCTGATGCAGGCCACGTACACGTCGGCCATCTGCAGCAGGCGCTGCGCGAGGTCGGCCACCGGTTTGCCCGCCGGGTAACCGCTGCCATAGGGCCGCTCGTGCTGCTCCTCCACCAGGCGCAGCCACAGCGCGTCCGCCACACCCAGTTCGCGCAACATCGCCGCGCTGCGCAAGGGGTGCTCGCGCACCGTCTGGCGCTGGGCGTCGGTCAGGGGACCGGTCTGGCGGGCCATCGCGTCGTGCGTGCGCGTCATGCCCATGTTCATGGTCAGCGCGGCGCGAAACAGCGTGGCCTGCTCGGCGGGCGACACCCCCGTGGAGGGCGACACCAGCGCGCACAGGCCCGCGGAAAGCAGCGCGTGCGTCGCGCTGTAGCCCATGCGGGCATCGAAGAGCAATTGCACCAGCACCAACAGGCAGTCGTCCGGCGCCGAGTGCCACAGGCGCTGCGCACGCGCGGCCAGCCGCTCGAGCTTGTCGTAGAACTGGGTGGCGGCCGTGCCCTGGTGCAACAGGCTGTTGAGCGACGCGTGCAGGTCGGCCCAGAGCTCCACCGGCCCGGCTTCCTCGCGCGCCTCGACGTGAGGCACCTCCACCGCGTGGCTCACACCCGCGATGCGGTTGAGCGGCGCGTTGTCGCGCACCATGCGGTCGAGTTCGGTGGTGTAGCTGTACGACCAGGCGCGCCAGTCGGCCTCCAGCACCACGGGCGAGTGCAGCATCAGCAGCCCCCGGTGCTGTTCCGAGGTGATCGCTTCGCCCTTGCGCAGCAACAGCACGCCCTTCGGGTCCCACACGTTCACGGGAACCGGCTGCTGCAGGGCGATGGCGTCCAGAGGAAGCGACTTGTACATTCCGGTGAATCTACGCCTCGCCCAGGCGACCAAAGCGGGGAATAAACGCAGAAAAGCCCGCAAGTTCGGGCGCTCGCCAGGGGCACCGGCGCGCCGTGCCCTCAGCGCCGCAGACCGGCCAGGACGAATTCAACGACATGCCGGCGGCGCTCGGCCACCGCCTCTGGCGTTGAAAAATCCCGGTCGAACACCGCGCTCAGGGTGTGGTTGTTCGAGAAGAACAGAAAGATGAGCGAGGTCATCGAGATGTAGAACTGATAGGGATCCACGCCCGAGCGGAACAGGCCCGCGCGCTCGCCCCGCTCAAGCATGGCCGCGACCTTCTCGATGAGGGGCGTGTACAGCGCCCGCAGCTTGGTGGACTGCTGGATGTGGCGCCCGTTGTGCATGTTCTCGTCGGACAGCAGCCGGATGAGCTCCTGGTGTTTCTGCACATGGTCGAAGGTGCTCAAAACCAGATGCTCCACCGCCTCGACCGGCCCGCCGCTGGACAGCTCCACGTCTTCGTCGTGCATCCGGAAGGACAGATAGGCCCGCTCCAGCACCTCGACAAACAGGGCCTCCTTCGACCCGAAATGGTGGGCGAGCATCTGCTTGCTGACACCGGCGCGTTTGCAGATGGCGTCCACCCGGGCGCCCTGGAAACCGTTCTCGGAGAACTCCCCGTAGGCAGCGTTCAGCAGATTGCTCTTGGTTCGCTCCGCGTTCCGCTTGCCATCGGAGGGTTCGCGCGACCGGCTCGCCGAGATGAGCGGCGCTGGGGACTTGTTGGGGCTCTCCATGGTTTCGATTATGCAGATTCGACATCTTGATTTTTAATCAACCATCCGGATGGTTGACTAAATGGATTTTGTTTTCTAGACTGCGCGTGCCGCGGGTGCTGACCCGTGGCGCTGTCTGCAACTCAACGGGAAGTGTCGAATGTCCAAACGGCGGCTGGAAATCGGTGAAATGAATCAGCACTGGGTGCTGAACAAGCAGGTCAACATCTCCCGCAAGGGCATCGTGGTGGCGGCCAGCGCCCGCGCGGCGGAGATTGGCGCGACCGTGCTCGCGGAAGGCGGCAACGCGGTCGATGCGGCCGTCGCGGCCGCCTGTGCGCTGCATGTGGTCGAGCCCTGGTCCAGCGGGCTGGGCGGCGGTGGCTGCATGCTCGTCCACCAGGCCAGCGAGAACCGCTGCCACGCGATCGACTTCTCGATGAAATCGGCGTCCGACATCGATGCCCGCGACTACCCCCTCCTCCCGGGCAAGGAGCGCTTCGGCACCTTCCGCTGGCCCCGGGTCGAGGGCGGCCGCAACATGTCGGGGCCCACGTCGATGCTCATCCCCGGGGCGGTCGATGGGCTCGGGCAGGCGCTGGAGCGTTTCGGCACCTGGGAATGGCGCCGCGCCCTGGCGCCGGCGGTTGAACTGGCCGAGCGGGGCTGGCCGGTGAACTGGTACACGACCCTGGCCATCGGCACGGAAGCCCGCGGCCTGGCGCGCTTCCCCGGCACCCGGGACGTGTTCCTGCGCGACGGGCACTACGCACCGACGGTGGAGGAAGCCGATGGCGTCGACGCCATCCGCAACCCGCGCGACGCCGCGATGCTGAGGCGCCTGGCCGAGCGCGGCTACCGCGACTTCTACGAAGGCGAAACCGCCCGCGACCTCCTGGCCGACGTGGCCGCCTGCGGCCGGACCTGGACGGCGGCGGAACTCGCGGCCTACCGCGCGCGCGTGGCCGAACCGATAGCGCTCGACCACGCCGGCGTGCGCCTGATGGTGGTCCCAGGTCTCAATGGCGGACCGACCGCGCTGCGCTTCTTCGAACGCCATCTTCACGACCACGCGCCCGGGCTCGGCCAGCCCACGCCGGACGACTACCTGCGCATCGCCTCGGTGATGCGCGACTGCTGGACCGACCGCTACGCCAGCCTGGGCGACACCGGCCCGCGCGACAAATGCACAACCCACCTCAACGTCGTCGATGCGCAGGGCAACATGGTCTCGCTGACCAACACCCTGGGTGCGCGATTCGGCTCGCGCGTCATGCTCGAACGCCTCGGGCTCCTGATGAACAACGGCATGTTCTGGTTCGACCCCGAACCAGGCAAGCCCAACTCCATCGGCCCGGGCAAATGGCCACTGACCAACGCCTGTCCCATGATGGTGGCGCGCGACGGCCAGCCCTGGCTGGCACTCGGCGCCTCGGGCGGGCGGCACATTCCCCCCGCCGTGGTCCAGTTGCTGTCCTTCATGGTCCACCACGGCCTGAGCCTCGCGCAGGCGTTCAACACGCCCCGGATCGATGCCTCGGACCCGGCGCAGGTGCTCTGCGACCACCGCCTCAGCCCAGCGGTGATCGAGCGCATCGCCGAGCACCACGAGGTCACCCTGCTCGAACACACCGCGTACCCCATGCCTTTCGCCGTGCCCTCGGCCGTCATGCGCGTCGACGGCCAGAACAGCGGCATGGCGTCCATCGACGTGCCCTACAGCGTGGCGATCAGCGAAGAACAGCTCGCACGCTCCTCCAACTCAGCAACCTGAAAAGGAAACCAGCCATCATGAGCCACCCCATCGTCACCCGCGAGCAGATGCTCAAACGCGTGGCCTTCTTCAACCAGCTGGTGCCGAGCACGATGCCGCTGATCGACGCGGTGCTGCCCGAGTACCAGCGGGAGAACTACAACATCATCGGCATGGGCGTGTGCGAAGACGCGTCCATGGAGATCCCGATCACCGACGTGGAGAACTTCCATGTCACCCTGGTGAAGGCCCAGCCGGGCAAAGGCTCGGGCCTGCACCTTCACCAGACCGTCGAAGTCTTCATCCCGCTGTCGGGCACCTGGACGCTCATCTGGGGCGACACCGGCGAGCACGAGATGACCCTGGGCCAATGGGATGCCGTGTCGGTGCCGCCCCACATCATGCGCGGCTTCCGCAACGACGGCGACCAGGAGGCCTACATCCTCGCGATCCTCAGTGGCACGGACCCCGGCAAGGTGGAGTGGGCCAAAGACGTGCTAGACACCGCCCGCCAGGCCGGCTTCGAGCTGGACGCGCAAGGCCACATCACCCGCACCTGACGCACAGACCCTCTTTCGTCGAAAGGACATCCCATCATGATCCAGCTGCTTCTCTCCAAGATCCTCGTGGTGGCCTTGACCGCCGCCGCAGCGCATGGCGCGGCGGCGCAGTCGGCCTACCCCAGCAAGCCCATCCGCATCGTCACGCCGATCGCCCCGGGGGGTTATGAGTGGATCGCGCGGCTTCTCGCGCCCAAGCTCATGGCCAGCCTCGGCCAGCCCATCGTCATCGAGAACCGGGTCGGCGCGAACGGCAACATCGCGATGGACCTCGTGGCCAAGGCACCCGCCGACGGCCACACCCTGCTGTTCGCCTCGACGGGCGCGCTCACGATCAACTCGTCCATCTACGAGCGCATGCCGATGGACCCGATGAAGGATCTGGAGCCGGTGGCGCTCGCGGGCACGACGGCCATGCTGTGGGTCGCGAACCCCAATGGGCCGATCCGCACGCTGGGCGACTTCGTTCAACAGGCCAAGGCCGCCCCGGGCAAGCTCGATCTGTCGATGGGCGCCAGCGGATCGCTCAACCACCTGGTCTTCGAAGGCATGCGCCAGCGCCATCGCCTCGACGTGACCGTCGTCCCCCACAAGACCGCGCCCGAGGCGCAGCTGGCGGTCATCAGCGGCATGCTGCCCATCATGGTCGATGCGGTGTCCACCGGTGCGCCGCACGTCAAGTCGGGCAAGCTGCTGCCGCTGGCGGTGACCTCCGCGACCCGGGTGGAGGTCCTGCCCAACGTGCCGACCGCGAAGGAGCTGGGGCTGGACGATCGGGAGTACCTCGGCTGGTACGCGTTCATGGCGCCCCGCGGCACGCCGCCCCAGGTCATCGCGCAGCTGAACCACGCCATCAACGAGGCCTTGAAAGCGCCCGACGTGCAGGAAAAGATGCGCGGCGCCGGCACCGAACCCACGCAGCGCACGCCCGAGGAGTTCCGCCACTTCATGGTGGACGAGCAGAAGAAATGGGGCGGCATTGCCAAGGCCGGCAACGTGAAGGTGCAATGAGTGGACGCATTCGCCCAGGGCATCAAGGGGTTCGGCGAGGCGTTGCGGCGCGGCGCGGTCACGAGTGAGCAGGCGACGCAGCAGTACCTTGCCCGCATCGCCCAAAGCCAGCCGAAACTCGCGGCATTCCGCCGCGTGAGGGCCGAGGAGGCGCTGGCGGAAGCCCGCGCCCTGGATGCGGCGCTGTCCGAGGGAGACGACCGTGGCCCCCTGATGGGCGTGCCCATCGCCATCAAGGAGATCATCGCCGTCCAGGGACTGGGCTGCAGCGTCAACTCGTCGCTAGCCGTCGCCGACCTGCTGCCGGCGGAGGGCCCTCTCGTCCGCGCGCTTCGCGCCGCGGGCTGCGTCATCCTGGGCACGACGGTCTCCACGGAATTCGCCCTGGCGACGATCAACTGGAACGACCCGGGCCCCTGGAACCCGGTGGATGCCGCCACGCGCCGCCTGTGCGGCGGGTCCAGCCATGGTTCGGCGGTGGCCGTGGCGGCGCGCCTGTGCGCCTTCGCCGTGGGCACGGACACCGGCGGATCGGTCCGGGTGCCGGCGGCGCTGTGCGGCGTGGCCGGGTACAAGAGCACCCGGGGCACCTGGTCGACCGAGGGTGTTTTTCCAGCGGCACCGTCCCTGGACTCGATGGGCGTGCTGGCCACGAGCGTGGCCGATTGCGCCACGGTGGCGAACGCGATCAAGCCTTCGCCACGCGCTCTGCCCATCCCTCTGCTCGGCTTGCGCCTGGGTCTGCTGCGCGAGCGCGATGGCGAGCCCTTGGACGCAGCGGTCCAGGAAGCGCTCGACGACACCGTCGAGTGGCTGCAGAAGGCCGGTGTGGTCGTGTCGCCCATCGAGCCTCCGGGAGCGGAGGACGTCGCGGCACTGTTCTCACGGCTCATGCCGGCGGAGTTCGCGCGGGTGTTGGGCAAAGAGCGGTTGCGCGCCGGCCTCGGCTCGCTCGACCCGGTGACCGCCGCTCGCGCCGCGGCCGAAATCGACATGGACCCGGCGGAGCTGGTCGCCTTGCGGCGACACACCGCGCAATGGCGGCGCCAGGCGCAAGCACAGATGGCGGGATTCGACGCCTGGATGGGTGCCACGACCCCGATGTTGCCCGGCCCCCGCAACGCGTTGCGCTCGCTGGAGGAGGCCTTGCAATGGAACCGGCGCGTCGGGCGCCACACCCGGCCCGTCAACGTGTTCGATCAATGCGCGATCAGCATGCCCATCCCGACGCGGGAAGGCTTCCCGGCCGGCTTGCAACTGATTGGCAGGCACGGTGAAGACCCGCACTTGCTGGCCATCGCCCACGCCATCGAAAAGCTGCTCCACCCAGGCTGACAGGCAAGAAAAAAGGACTGGCGATTTCTCGCAAGTCCTTGTTTCTCCAGCGTCTTGTCTGGTGGGCGGTGCAGGGTTCGAACCTGCGACCCCTGCCGTGTGAAGGCAGTGCTCTACCACTGAGCTAACCGCCCGATTGATCTGACCGATCTCTCGGAAGCCTCAAATTATAGCCGGTTTTTGGGCCGTTTCAGGCGGCTTGCACCGAACGCCACAAGGTTTTGCCTTTGCTCGCCTTGTCCAGTTCGACCAGCACCCCTTCGTGGGCCTGGCTTTCCTGCTCGTTGGCCAGCAGCACCGGCAGCTCGAAGCGGCTCAGGTCCAGCGCCTCGGTCTGCCCGTCCTCGCCCGGCGCATCGCCCAGGTCCATGAGCAGCGCGTCCTGGCCGCGCGTCATGTTGATGTAGACGTCGGCCAGCAACTCGGCATCGAGCAAGGCGCCGTGCAGCGTGCGGCCCGAGTTGTCCACGCCCAGGCGGTCGCACAGGGCGTCGAGGCCGTTGCGCTTGCCAGGGAACATTTCCTTGGCCATCACCAGGCTGTCGGTCACCTGGCCCAGGATGGTGGTGATGGGCGGGTGGCCCAGGCGCTCCATCTCCTTGTTGAGGAAGCTGATGTCGAACGGCGCGTTGTGGATGATCACTTCCGCGTCGCGCAGGTAGTCCAGCAACTGGTCGGAAATGGCCGCGAACTTGGGCTTGTCGCGCAGGAACTCGTTGCTGATGCCGTGCACCTTGAGCGCGTCCTCGTGGCTGTCGCGCTCGGGGTTCACGTAGAAGTGCAGGTTGTTGCCGGTGAGCTTGCGGTTGAGCAGCTCGACGCAACCGATCTCGATGATGCGGTCGCCGTTCTCGGCCGACAGGCCCGTGGTTTCCGTGTCGAGGACGATCTGGCGCATCAGTGGTTTTCCTTCGCGTGGTTGATCGAGTACTTCGGGATCTCCACCGTGAGGTCCTTCTGCGCCACGATGGCCTGGCACGACAGGCGCGAGTTGGGCTCCAGGCCCCAGGCGCGGTCGAGCAGGTCTTCCTCGGTCTCTTCCAGCTCGTTGAGGCTGTTGAAGCCTTCGCGCACGATCACGTGGCAGGTGGTGCAGGCCGCGCTCATGTCGCAGGCGTGTTCGATGTTGATCTTGTTGTCCAGCAGGGCTTCGCAGATCGAGGTGCCCGCGGGCGCCGTGATGCTGGCGCCCTGGGGACAGTATTCGGGATGGGGCAGGATCTTGATCGTGGGCATGGGGACGTTGTGTTTTCAGACTTCTTCGAGTTTCTTGCCAGACAGGGCCTGCTGGATGCCCCGGTTCATGCGCAGCGCGGCGAAGGGCTCGGTGGCCTTGGCAAGTTCGGTCGTGGCGTTCTCGATCGCGTTGGCGTCGTCGCCCTGCGCGGTGGCCGCCAGCGCCGCCATGAGGTCGTCGATCTGTTGGCGCTCGGCGGGTTGCAGCAGGTCGGCGTCGGCGGCCAGCGCGGTGCGCGTGGCGGCGATCATGCGGTCGGCGTCCACGCGGGCCTCGACCAGCGCGCGCGCCTGGATGTCCTGTTGCGCGGTGGCGAAGCTGTCCTGCAGCATGGCGGCGATCTGCTCGTCGCTCAGGCCGTAGGCGGGCTTCACGTCCACGCGGGCTTCGACGCCGCTGCCCTGCTCTTTCGCACTCACCGACAGCAGGCCGTCGGCGTCCACGGTGAAGGTCACGCGGATGCGCGCGGCGCCGGCCACCATGGGCGGGATGCCGCGCAGCTCGAAGCGCGCGAGGCTGCGGCAGTCGGCCACCAGATCGCGTTCGCCCTGCACCACGTGCAATGCCAATGCGGTCTGGCCGTCCTGGTAGGTCGTGAAGTCCTGCGCCAGCGCGGTGGGGATGGCGCTGTTGCGCGGCACGATGCGCTCGACCAGGCCACCCATGGTCTCGATGCCCAGCGACAGCGGGATCACATCGAGCAGCAGCAGGTCGCCGTCGCGGCTGTTGCCGGCGAGCGCGTTGGCCTGGATGGCGGCGCCCAGCGCCACCACTTCGTCCGGGTTGAGGTTGGTCAGCGGCTCGGTGCCGAAGAACTCGCCCACCGTGCGGCGGATCACCGGCATGCGGGTCGAACCACCGACCATCACCACACCTTGCACCTCGTCCTTGGCCGTGCCGGCGTCGCGCAGCACCTTGCGCACCGCGGTCATCGTGCGCGCGGTGAGCGCGGCGGTGCAGGCCTCGAAATCGCCCGGCGTGACCGCTTGTTCGATGGCCTGGCCCGCCACGCTGGCGCGGAAGGTCTCGCTCGCGGCCGACGACAGTGCCTCTTTCACGCGACGCGCCTCGGCATGCACGGCGGCCCGCTCGGAGGCATTGAGCTCGGCACTCACGCCCTGCTGGGCCAGCACCCAGGCGGCCAGCGCCTGGTCGTAGTCGTCACCGCCCAGGGCCGAATCGCCGCCGGTGGCCATCACCTCGAACACGCCCTTGGTCAGGCGCAGGATGGAGATGTCGAAGGTGCCGCCGCCCAGGTCGTAGATGGCGTAGACGCCTTCGGAGCCGTTGTCCAGGCCATAGGCGATCGCGGCGGCGGTGGGCTCGTTGATCAGGCGCAGCACGTTGATGCCCGCGAGCTGGGCCGCGTCCTTGGTGGCCTGGCGCTGCGCATCGTCGAAGTACGCGGGCACGGTGATCACCGCGCCATACAGGTCGTCGTCGAAGCTGTCCTCGGCGCGAAAGCGCAGCGTGGCCAGGATCTCGGCGCTGACTTCCATCGGCGTCTTGCGGCCGGCCACGGTCTCCACCACGGCCATGCCGTCCTGCTCGACCACGGTGTAGGACAGCTTGTCCACGTCGGCCACCTGCGCACGGCGGCGGCCCATGAGGCGCTTGACCGAACTCACGGTGTTCGCCGGGTCCTGCACTTGCGCGGCCAGTGCCTCGAAGCCGATCTGCCGGCCCGAGCCACCCTGCGCGGGATCGAGGTAACGCACCACGCTGGGCAGGATCACGCGGCCATCGACCGCCGGCAGGCATTCGGAGACGCCGTGGCGCACAGCGGCCACCAGCGAATGCGTGGTGCCCAGGTCGATGCCCACCGCCACGCGCCGCTGGTGCGGGTCGAGCGACTGGCCGGGTTCGGAGATCTGCAGAAGCGCCATGGGTCAACGGTCATTCATAAGGGGGAACCGGCTATTGTCCCAGCAGATCGAGCCGGTTCTCCACATCGCTGGCAAAGCGCTCAACGAACATAAGGGCTCTGACCTGTTGGGCCAGCGCGGGCCAGTCCCGCAGGTCGTCGGCCGTGGTCTGCAGTTCCTGCAGCATCGCGCGCCGCGCGGTGGCCACGTCGTCGGCCATGCGCTCCAGATCGTCCTGGCCTTGGGCCTCGTCCAGGTCTTCGCGCCACTGCATCTGCTGCATCAGGAAGGCGGCGGGCATGGCGGTGTTGTTCTCGGCCTGGATCGGCGCGCCGTGCAGTTCGCACAGGTAGGCCGCGCGCTTGAGCGGATCCTTCAGGCGCTGGTAGGCCTCGTTGATGCGCACCGACCACTGCATCGCCTGGCGCTGGGTCTGGGCATCGGCGGTGGCGAAGCGGTCCGGATGGGCTTCGCGCTGCAGGTCTTTCCAGCGCGCGTCGAGCGCGGCGCGGTCCACCGCGAAGCGCGGGCTCAGGCCGAAGATCTCGAAGTCGTTCGATTGCAAATTCAGGTTCATCGCGTGAAAAAGCCGCCAGCACTGGACAGCACGGGCGGCTTGGTGGGGGAACGCAGCATCAGATGCGGAAACTTTCGCCGCAGCCGCAACGGTCGCGCTCGTTCGGGTTGTTGAAGCGGAAGCCCTCGTTGAGGCCTTCGCGCACGAAATCGAGCTGCGTGCCGTCGATGTAGGCCAGGGCCTTGGGATCAACCAGCACCTTCACGCCGTTGTCCTCGAACACCACGTCTTCCGGCGCGATCTCGTCGGCGTACTCCAGCTTGTAGGCCATGCCGGAGCAGCCGGTCGTCTTCACGCCCAGGCGCACACCCACGCCCTTGCCGCGTTTGGCGATGTAGCGGTTGACGTGCCTGGCGGCGGCTTCAGAAATCGAGATGGCCATGGGAACGCGGTGCTCCTCAGTTGACGTGTTTCTTGCGGTAGTCGTCCACCGCCGCCTTGATGGCGTCTTCGGCCAGGATCGAGCAGTGGATCTTCACCGGCGGCAGGGCCAGTTCTTCGGCGATCTGGCTGTTCTTGAGCGCGGCGGCCTGGTCGAGCGTCTTGCCCTTGACCCACTCGGTCACCAGCGACGACGAGGCGATCGCCGAGCCGCAGCCGTAGGTCTTGAAGCGTGCGTCCTCGATCACGCCCGTGGTCGGGTTGACCTTGATCTGCAGCTTCATCACGTCGCCGCAGGCAGGGGCCCCCACCATGCCGGTGCCCACCGAGTCGTCGCCCTTTTCGAAGGAGCCGACGTTGCGGGGGTTTTCGTAGTGGTCAACAACTTTTTCTGAATAAGCCATGGTGTCTTCTCCTTCAATGCGCTGACCACTGGATGGTGGACAGGTCGATACCGTCTTTGAACATTTCCCACAGCGGGGACAACTCGCGCAGCTTGGCCACGTTTTCCTTGATGGTGGCGATCGCGTAGTCGATTTCTTCTTCGGTCGTCCAGCGGCCGATGGTCATGCGCAGGCTGCTGTGCGCCAGTTCGTCGCTGCGGCCCAGGGCCCGCAGCACGTAGCTGGGCTCCAGGCTGGCCGAGGTGCAGGCCGAGCCCGACGACACCGCCAGACCCTTGATGCCCATGATGAGCGACTCGCCTTCGACGTAGTTGAAGCTCATGTTGAGGTTGTGCGGCACACGGCGCGTTTCATGGCCGTTGATGAACACCTCTTCCACGTCCTTGAGACCCGCGACCATGCGGTCGTGCAGGGCCTTGATGCGCTGGTTCTCTTCGTGCATCTCGGCCTTGGCGATGCGGTAGGCCTCACCCATGCCCACGATCTGGTGGGTGGGCAGCGTGCCCGAGCGCATGCCGCGCTCGTGGCCACCGCCGTGCATCTGCGCCTCGATGCGGATGCGCGGCTTGCGGCGCACGTAGAGAGCACCGATGCCCTTGGGGCCGTAGGTCTTGTGCGAGGTCAGGCTCATCAGGTCGACGGGCAGCGTCTGGAGGTCGATGTCGACCCGGCCGGTGGCCTGCGCGGCGTCCACGTGGAAGACCACGCCCTTCTCGCGGCAGATCGCGCCCAGGGCCGCGATGTCCTGGATCACGCCGATCTCGTTGTTCACGAACATGACCGAGGCCAGGATGGTGTCGGGGCGGATCGCGGCCTTGAAGGCTTCCAGGTCGACCAGGCCATCGGCCTGCACGTCGAGGTAAGTGACTTCGAAGCCCTGGCGCTCCAGCTCGCGCATGGTGTCGAGCACGGCCTTGTGCTCGGTCTTCACCGTGATGAGGTGCTTGCCCTTGGTCTTGTAGAACTGCGCCGCGCCCTTGAGCGCGAGGTTGTTGGACTCGGTCGCTCCGCTGGTCCAGACGATTTCGCGCGGGTCGGCGTTGATGAGGGCGGCGACCTGCTCGCGCGCGGTCTCCACGGCCTTCTCGGCCTCCCAGCCCCAGGCATGGCTGCGCGACGCCGGGTTGCCGAAATGTTCACGCAGCCAGGGAATCATGGCGTCCACCACCCGCGGATCGCAGGGGTTGGTGGCGCTGTAGTCCATGTAGATGGGGAAGTGCGGAGTGCTCATGGAAGGACGGTTCGTGGGCTTGTCGGTGAAAAGAGGTGGCGGCGGGGTCGAGCGCCCCGGTCAGGCCGGGTTCATTTCGAGAACGCGGCGCCTCCGAGGGCAAAGACCGAGTTGGGGGCGTTCACGCGGATCGGCTTGACCACCGGCGCGCTGGAAATCGCCCGCTTGATCAGGGGTGCGTTCTCCACCACCACGCCCTTGGCGAGCTGCTCGTCCACCAGCGACTGCAGGGACACCGAGTCGAGGAAATCGACCATCTTGGCGTTGAGCTGCGCCCACAGTTCGTGCGTCATGCAGCGGTGGCCTTCGCCCAGGCAGTTTTCCTTGCCGCCGCACTGGGTGGCGTCGATGGGCTCGTCCACGGACACGATGATGTCGGCCACGGTGATGTCGGCCGCCTTGCGGCCCAGCGTGTAGCCGCCGCCGGGGCCACGGGTGGATTCCACCAGTTCGTGGCGGCGCAGCTTGCCGAACAGCTGTTCCAGATAGGACAGCGAAATCTGTTGCCGCTGGCTGATAGCCGCGAGCGTGACGGGACCATTGTTCTGGCGCAGGGCCAGATCGATCATGGCGGTGACCGCGAAGCGGCCTTTGGTCGTGAGGCGCATATTCAAGCTCCTTGAGATGTTGGCTTGACCGTCGTGGCATGGTCCAACGGGTAAGAACCCCCCTGAACCCCTTCTCCACCCACCCCGATCCGTTGCGGATCTGTTATCGAAGGCTTTCCCGACTGTTTTCGTCGAGTATACCTCAAAAGCCTAGTGTTTTGCTCAGCATTTTACTGGTAAACCCTTCCCCCGTTCCCCGGGGGCACCAGTTCGGTGCTCAGGGAATGTTGTCGGTACCCGGGGCACCGAACACCTGGGCCTTGAGGTGGGCGAGTTGGTCGCGCACGCCGGCGGCCTTTTCGAACTCCAGGTTGCGGGCGTGTTCGAGCATGAGCTTTTCCAGCCGCTTGATCTCGCGCGCCACGTCCTTCTCGCTCATCTCCTCGACGCTGGCGCGCTGGGCGCTCTCGGCGGCCAGGCGATCGGCCTCCCGGCCCGCCTTCTCGCTGTAGACCCCTTCGATCAGGTCCTTGATGCGCTGGTTGATGCTGCGCGGCTCGCTGCCCATGGCCAGGTTGTGGGCGATCTGCTTGTCGCGCCGGCGCTGGGTTTCGTCCATCGCCCGCTTCATCGAGTCGGTGATGCGGTCGGCGTACAGGATGGCCTTGCCGCCCAGGTTGCGCGCGGCGCGGCCGATGGTCT
>QFCS01005976.1_pt1 | contig 99583 bp, 88 predicted proteins | sample 3576561 | NCBI WGS metagenome assembly QFCS01 | reverse complement strand
GCCGAAACCCCGGCGGCATGCTCCTTCAAGACCTTGATAATCTGCTCTTCGGTAAACCTGCTCTTACGCATCGTCTGTCTCCTGGCTGGAGAACAGAAATCCTAACTCAAAATCGAGGGCGTTTCAGGGGTGCAGGTCACTTTCCTGCTGCTTGCCGTCAACATCCTTCCGAAATCTTTCTTCTCAGCTGACCCGATATTCTCGAACCAGTCGCCTGTTCTTCTTCTCGAATCGAAGAATCTCGACGTTAGCTTTTCTCACTGCCTAAGCAACAGCGCGCCACCGCGAGCTAGGTGCCAGTCGCTTAACAACCATCTGCACTAACGGCGCATTTAGAAGATCGTATCGCTGATGCGGCGCTCGCGTAAATCGCGCCGAAATTCGGCCGCAAACTTCTTGACGGACTTGACCAATCGAATTGGCGGTGATTCTCCGGACCAAATTACGCTTAAGCGGTACGAATAGGCCACGTTCTTCCGCGACCTTTTGAGTTCTATCTCGCACCACCATCCCCGATGATGCTGTAAGGCGCCCAGAATATCGGGTGCGCATAAGCAAATTCGGTCTTTCCATCAGTTCCAAGGTATCCGGAACCATCTGCTAAGGCCATCATCGCTCTGCGCAAGGCCTCACCACGCGTCAATCTTATATCGTCGGCTTGCCGCTTAAACAGATCGGTGACGAGTTCGCGCGCCGATTGCGAATGAACAGACCAGTTGGTTACCAACAGCGCGCGCGTCCCCGCGTAGAAGAATGCACGTCCGAGGCCCGATGCCGCCTCTGCGCCGGCTCCTGCTCCCGCACCTGTATTGCAGGCAGACAGAACAACCCAATCAGCGTCTAGCTTAAGCGCTAAAATTTCTTCCATCGTCAGCAACCCATCACCCTCTGCACCTGATACATCAGGCGCAGAGAGCGCGAGTGCTGGTTGCGTCAATCCGTTCAACTCTCCCGGAACTAATCCATGGGTAGCGAAAGCAAGGATTTTGAACCCGGAAAGGTCCATGGATTTGACCGCTTTCTCATTGGCGTCCTTTCCAAGATTTAAGACCTTCGAAGGATCGGCCTGCAAAGCAAGCGCAATCGACCGCAGTTCATCGGCGGTATCGGGAAGTCGCGGCAACATTGCAAGTTCCGCACTATCAACACCCTCAAGCTTCGGACTGCTGCGGCGCTTTAACGGCAAGCCTCGGGTCAGTGAGGCGCCCGCAGCCACTTCGGCCAGTTGGACCTTGCGATCAGTCTGCCCCGCCTCAGCCTCTTGAATTTTACTGAAATAAGGATCGCCAAAAGCAATTAGTTCACTTCTGCTGGGTTTCCCAGGTGGTAGCTGACGCAAGGTGCGCAAAGCTGCAGCGGATGGCACCATCGTCACTGCATGAGTTCGCGCAAGCCAAGGAACCTTGCGATAGCTTGCGAATAGCGGGTCGTCGTTGATCTGTATCTCGGCGGACGCGATCGGAAGCAGCGAGAGCGGTAGCAAGCCGAGCGCCCCATTGGTCACGACGATCAAGCTCTTCGACTGCTTCCAGCCGGCCTCCACCGGTTTCAAAAGCGAGGTGTATAGTTCGTAGCCCAGATTTAGATCAAACGCCGGAATATCCGAAACCATAGCCGCTTGTGGCTCAAGAGCTTCCCTCAGCTTTCGGACCTTGGATTCAAGTTCACCAGACGTCATCGGAATGACCGCGAACGCAACAGGGCCATCCTTTGGAACCGCCCATACGAAACCCGCGTCACGCCCAAAATAAAACGACAGCATCGCTTCACCGGAGGCTAGCGTCGCCTTGATCTGATCGACGCTTGGTGGCTTGGGATCTATGAGATCTGCATAAGATGGAAACCGTTTGTTGATATCGAGTAATGCCTTGTCACGCTCTGCGCGCAGTTTCGAAACCGAAGCGTTGACACCCTTCACACTTTTTTCGTCACGCTCCCCTGCCGGCAAAGACAGAATATTATTCAGTAAACCCAGCTGTGCATTCACTTGCTTGCTCAGGTCTTGCTCTTTACGGACAAGCTCAGCAAGAGCCGGATCCTTGATCGATGCGCGAGCGCTGGATGCGGAAAGAGCCTTTTGAACGGACTGTCCTCGGATCGAATCCGCCAGGTTGAAAGTCTCGATTGCTACATCAGAGACCACTGAAGGAGCGCTGGCAAGCAATCGAATGTAGGCTTCGACAATACCCTTCAAGCGTTCACTGCGACCAACCACGACCGTTGAATCGTCATCATCAGAGTTTTCTCGTGAGGCCGCGAGCAACACCGGAATAGCCAACTTGAATTCCCTAATCGCATCCGCGCTGCGGCCAGCCTTCATATAGCCGACTGCGAGCACACCGCGTGCCGAGGCGGTATCAAAGTGCTTTTCGCCGATCCTTGCGATTTCTCGTTTGAGCAGCGCCTGAGCCGCAGCTAGACCAGCTTCGATTTGGCCAGACGCGAATAGCGCATCAATGCGCGAACCATTCAACTCGAGCAGCTCGCGCCGACGCGGCTCCCATTTTTCAATGGCTTTGTCGAGTTGAGCGTAAACAACAGCCGCCTCTGGCAGCTTGCGCTGCAAAGTGAGGACTGCACCGAGCTGGGACATCATCTGCGCACTGAACTGAGTGTCGTCACCGATCTTTAAAGTGCGCTGGATATCGAGCGCAGTCATTGTAAGTTTTTCCGCTTCTGCGTATCTGCCTTCATCAACAAGCACGCTGGCAAGGCCAACGACAAATCGGACGGTCAGCGGATTAAACTTCCCTTGCTCCTTCAGGCGCCCCAACAGCGCCTTACGTGCGTCGACTTCGGCCTCGGCCAGGCGTCCCTGCTTCGCTTTCATTCGTGCGACGTTTAGCAGGTCGGTATCCGCGGCCCATCTTAGTTGACTTTCAGGCGGCGCATGCTCTTGGTTTTTGAAGTCAGGAATTGATGCGAGCTTCCATTCGCGCGCCTTTGCATAGGCGGCCTCTGCTTCCCGGAATTGGCCTCTGGCTTCAAAAATCGTGGCACGCAGAGATTCGACCTCCGCCTCCCAATTTCGACCCTTCTGAGAATAACTTGTCCGCCAACCAGGAAGCCCGCTCGTCCGCGCTTCTTGGATCAGGGCAAGGCTACTTCGCATATAGCCCTCCGCCTGCGAAACGTCTCCAAGCTGTATCAACGTTTGTGCCGACGAACGTAACGCGAGGAACCGATAGCCTTTCTGTCCCGGCCGATCAGCATCTTTGATCATAAACTGGCTGATCTGCAGCGCTCCCTTGATGTCGCCGAGCGCCATCTTTTGCTGTCCAATAAAGATACGAATGCGCTGACTGAAATATGCATCACCCGAACTCCGGGCAGCTACGAGCGCCTTCTCTCCATCTTCCAGCGCGTCTTTGTTTCGACCGAGCAGCGCCCTGGCTGTCCCACGATCGAGGTAGAAATCCGCCAGATCCGATTTTGATGCATTCTTCTCCGGTTCGTCTTCGGCCTCCTCTTTCAGTTTTGCCAAGGTTGCTGGGTCGGGCTTCTCGCTATCAAGGATCGTCGTGATATCTGCGATGGTGCGAGGCGGCGCCACAAAGCCGGCCGGAAGCGCATTACCGGGGGCCACTGCATCATTCTCGGGTTTGCCGTTCTTGTGGAGCGCGATCGGCACATTCGCTCGGCCGTTTGCGGCATTGAGGGCGGCTAGCATGCAAGCCTTCACTTTGGGTGTTGCCTGCGCTCGGCACGCCTCCCGTCGCTGCTCGGCGTCTGGGGCTTTTCCCTGAGCGGCCATGCACGCTTGAACGATCGCACGACCCACTGTGTTGCGACAGTTTTCCCGCGCCTGTTCTTGGGAAAGCGCAAGCGCTGAGCTGATACTTGTGAGTAAAATCATTGCGCCGCATGCGACACGGCTCAGCATTGCCGACCGTTTCATGAAACCCTCCAAAGTAAATTCGCAGGAACAGTCGCTCGCGATTCTGAAATGCTGCTTTGAGAGGGTGGCAACTTCCCTCTGCCTATAATCCCTACATTGTGCGGCGCTTCTGGCATAGGTCAAGCGCTTCCGGGAGGAGGTCGGACTCGACTTCCTTTGGTGCAGCGCGGCATTGTGGCAGCCAGGTCCCGTTGGGCAAATACGCACAAAAATGGAGCCGAACTTCAACGATTGTCTGCGCGACGCGCGCCTGACGAACCTGGCCACAATCTCAACGCTGCCCGCAGACTGTCGATGATCAGAGGATCAATACGCACTAACCGACCGCACAAGGGTCGCAGCGGGCTAACATCAAGCGAGTTTTCTAACCGCTCCGGTAGGAGTGACAACCACAACAGGGTCTATTGATAAGAGAGGGCGATCAGGGATGCAGGTCAATTTCGTCAGCTTCAATTGCAAATGAGAAATTCGGCGTTAGTACGGACTGGTCTATATTTGAACAGGATCCTCGCGTTTCTCCGACGCGCACAATTCGCGAACAGGAAGCGGTAAATTTTCCCACATGCGGATGAGATCTCCAACTGAAGCTGCCTCAACCTTTCTCATAAGATTGCTACGATGAAGCTTCACAGTTACTTCGCTTATGCCGAGATCGAACGCAATTTGCTTATTCAAGCGTCCCCTTACGACCTCACGAAGTATTTGTCGTTCGCGCAAAGTAAGCTTGTTGATTTTCGTCACACATAGGCTGACAATTCGCGCATTGGCTCGAAAGAGTTTATCCTGATTGACGCCAGCAATAACCGCGTCTAACAAAGTTTGGTCTCGAAATGGCTTCGTCAGGAAGTCGATTGCACCTGCTTTCATAGCTTCAACACTCATGGGAATATCACCAAAACCGGTCAGAAATACGATAGGTTTGAGGGTTCCCAACGAAGCAAGATGACGCTGAAATTCCAACCCACTTGACCCTGGCATTCGCACATCAAGAATGATGCACCCGGGGCGCTCAACGACGCTCGCGGAAAGAAGTTCTGCTGGAGATGCGAACGTCATGCATTCCATGCCGGCGGATGACATAAGATTCTGTATCGAGTCACGTACCGACGCATCGTCGTCAACGACGATTACTAATGGCTCATCCCGCACATCTGCCGGGCGCGCGGACAGCGATTCCCGAACTGTTATCGGATCATTGACCACTTCCGCCCTCCAAATTGATAATGTGCAATGCACGGTCAATGGCTGCGAGCAAATCTTGCCCACCGAACGGCTTCATGAAGAAGCCGCTAATATCTGTCCCTGTCGCACGGTGTTGATCGCCTATCTCATGACGGCCGGTCAGCAGAAACACCGGCAGTGCCGGTCGCGACTTCTTGACTTGGCTCAATAGTTCAAAGCCATCCATGCCCGGCATCCCGATATCCGTAATCAAGCAGCTAATCTCCGGCAATGCCCCTTCCAGCAACGCCGCGCCGGACGAAAACGTAACAACGGAATAGCCAGCCGATTCAAACAGATTTTCAAGCGATTCAAGGACCCTTGGATCGTCGTCGACCACCGCGATGAGAGACTTCTTCTTCACGTTTACTCTTCTCCTGCCCGGCGCGAATGCGTCACCGGGATTTGCAGCCGCTCCGAGATACGAACGAGATCCGCCAAAGACGTGGCCGCCATCTTCTGCATCACATTTCTACGGTGTATCTGAAGAGTCACCTCGCTAATTCCAAGTTCAGCGGCGGCCTGCTTATTGAGTAACCCGCTGATGACAAGCGGCAATACTTCACGCTCTCGTGGCGTCAGTTCGTTATAACGCTTCTCGAGAACACGAAGATCGGCGCGCTCTGCTTGCGTTCGCTTGTCTTGTACCACTGCCGCACGTATCGCCTGCATGAGATCACCATCACTGAACGGCTTGGTCAGAAAATCGACCGCACCCCGCTTTATGGCTCGCACCGATGATGGAATGTCTCCGTGCCCCGTAATGAATACGATCGGCGGATGATCGCCATCGGAAATCTGACGCTGCAAATCGAGGCCATTGATGTCCGGCAATTCGACATCCAGTATGAGACACGCAGGCTGTCGGGGCTTTTCTGCGTTCATGTAAGCGCCTGCGGAGGCGAACGGTATCGCCGTCACTCCATATGACGCCAGAAGTTCGCTGAGAGCCTCCCGAACGGTCGGATCGTCATCCACGATAAAAACGATGTAATCTTCGTCGTTCATACCGCCTCTTTCGCTTGGATTGGCAACGTAAAGACAAACGTTGCGCCGTGCGGCTTATTCGTCTCCACCCATAGTTTTCCGCCATGTGAATCGATGATTGATCGGCAGATCGCCAGTCCCATGCCCATTCCTTGCGTCTTCGTCGTGAAGAACGGTTCGAAGACCCGCTCCGGGTTTTCAATCCCTTCGCCGCGATCGCAAACTTCGATCTGCACGGCCTCCCGGACGTTGCGCACACGCACTTGGAGGACCTTATCGCCATGAATGGCGTCCATTGCCTCCATGCCGTTTCGCATGAGATTGATCAGAACCTGCTGCAACTGAACCCGATCAACCTCGACAAGCGGAAGACCATCATCCACATCGATATTCATCCGCACCGAATGGCGTGTCGCCTCTTCCGTCATAAGCTCTCGAATTTCGGTCACCATGCGGCCGATCGCGGTGGATACGCGAGAATCCGATGACTGCTTGAACAAGGCTCGTATGCGGCCGACCACGTCCGCTGCCGCGTTGGCATCGCGAATAATGCGCTCTACCGTCCTGTGTGCCCGCTCGGTATTCGGCGGCTCGGCTCTAAGCCACCGCTGGCAGGCATATGAATTGGCAACGACTGCGGCGAGCGGCTGGTTCACTTCATGAGCGATCGAGGCCGACAATTCTGCAAGGCTGGCCGCCTGACTCGCGCGTGATAATCGCTCCTGCGCAAGTCGAAGTGCTTCCTGCGCCCGGACCTCGCCGTCGATATCGAGGCACATGACGTTCCACTGTACGATTTCGCCATCCGCATTCCGCATCGCCTCCGCACGCGTTTCAACCCAGCGATACTCGCCATCGAAACGTCGCAGGCGATGGCGCCGGGCATAGGGTTCACCGGTCGCAAGGCAATGCGCATATCGTTCCTTGACACCTTCGACATCGTCCGGATGGACGCCGGCGTCAAGCGTTCCATCCAATCGCGTCTTGCCGGTCCCGTCCAGCGCCTCTAGATCATAGCCCAAGAACTGCCGCAATCGCTGGCTGCGGTAGATCGGCTCTCCTTTCGGGGAGGCGCAATCGATCATCGCCGGCAGCGTTTCCACAAGTTGCCAAAGGAACCGTTCTCTCTCGCGCAGTTCCTCCTGTGTGCGAACCTCACTCTCGATATCGATCGAAACCATGTACCATTGCACGATCGCACCGGACCCATCGCGCAGCGGCTGCGCGCGAGCCTCGATCCACGGGTAAGCGCCGGATTTATCTCGTCGCCGGAAACGGTTTACAAAAGGCGTTCCGCTGGCGAAACCATCGAGCGCGGTTCTTAACATTCTCGGCAGGTCATCTGGATGAGCCAAATGCCGCGCCAGCGATTCGAAATCGACGACATGATCCGGCGGTGTGCCAACACTTTCGAGATATCGCTTGCTGGCGGAAGTCAGTTTACCCGCAGGATCATAACTCAGAATATTGATCGGCACCGCATCAATCATCTGCTGGAGTTGCTGAGTGCTGGCACGCAGCGCCTCCTCGGCGCGCACCTGATCGTCAATATCGATCGAAACCTGATACCAGTGAAGGATGGTTCCGTCCTGATCTCTCAGGGGCTCACAGCGTCCTTCCAGCCAGCGGTAACTACCATCTTTCCAGCGCCGGCGGTATCGCATCATAAACGCATCGCCGGTTTTGAGGCAGTTAGCTGATATTCGCAGCACCTCCGGCGCGTCATCAGGATGAACCAACGCCTCCGCGACTTTTGTCGTGTCTTCAAAGTTCGCCTTGGAGAGGCCGAGATCCGCCAACGATCGCTTATTGACATACGCCAGTTCGCCCGCTGGCGTCCAACTCCAGATATGGACGGGAAGTGCATCGACCAGTTGCTGAAGACTCTGCTCGCTTTTGCGTAAAGCATCCTCCGCGTTCATCTGAGCATCGATGTCAAGACAGACACCATACCATCGCAAGATCTGGCCTTGCGCATCCCGCATCGGCTCCGCTCTGGCGTCGACCCAGCGATAAATGCCATCCGAACGCCTCAGGCGATGCCTCATCGAGAAGCCCTCGCCGGTCCTAACTGCGGTCTCCACTGCGTGTCTTACGGCTGCGGCATCCTGCGGATGGATGATGGTCTTGACGACCGCATCGAAGCGCTCTGCTTCGGAAGAACCCAGTTCCGCGATAGTCACGCCTCCATATTCGACCATCTGCTTGTTGAAGTATGTGGGATTCCCCTCCGGCGACAGACACCAAATCAGCACGGGAACGGTATCGATCAGTTGTTGAAGCGAACGTTCGCTCTCGCGCAGCGCTGCTTCCGCTATCTTCTGCTCGTCAATATCAACCGTCGTGCCGTACCAGCCGACGATCCGTCCGGCGGCATCTCGTTTCGGCAGACCTGAACTCCGATACCACCGATAAGCGCCAGCCCGCCACATGCGATGTTCACAATGGTAGTTCCTGCCGGTTCTCAGGCTCCGGCGCCACACTGCGAGGAGCCAGGTCAAATCATCGGGATGAACAACCTTTCGAAAGCCAAACTCGTCCTCCTCGGTGGCAACGAGATCTTGACGAGGCAGGCCCGTGAACGCCCTGGGACTGCGGCTCATGTAGAGAAACCTGCCATTCTCATCCGCAAACCATGCAAGTGCGGGCATGCTTTCGATAATCCGCATCGCCTGCTCGGCCTTGGCCGTCGCTCTTTTCGTTCCTCTACGATGGGCCGCCGCGAACGCAAGGCCGATAATCACGGCAAGTCCTGCAGTCACGACCGCAGAACCGATCGAGACCTGGACAAGTTTCGCCACAACGAATCCGGCACCGCCGCCTGCAAGCGCAAAGCCAAGGCGATCCAGATAAGGGATTGCAGGTGTCATCGACGGCTCCCGACGCACGATAGTCCGATGCCGCATCAACCCCTCAATTTGGCATTGCCGCCGAAACTCGAGGATTCGGGGGAAAATCTATCACGATGGACACTGGCGGCATCTTATGGAAATCCATGATAGGCAATTGGGCCGCGCCATGGAAGCGGCCTACCGCTTGCTCCGGCAGCACGCCCTTTCTCCGCAATCTACCTTCAATTGCGCTGGCGTGGCGACAGTGGCGCATCTGTTATCCATGCGGATAGCATCCTCGGCTGGATGATCCCGACCCGCACTTTTGCTCGACCAGATACGAGGGCAACCTGTCCATCGACAGGCCCGAACTATTCCGAGGAATAGTATCGGCAGGTTCCCAGATCTCTCAGTCTTCCCGCGCAACCAAGGCGTCGACGGAGAAAAGAGAATGGTCTGCAAAAAAGCGATTGGGCAGTTGGTGGCCCCATCACGACGAAGCGTGCTCGCCTCAGCGTTCATGTACGGCGTCTCGTCGACTTTTCATTTTTCCTCTGCAGCCGGTGAGCAACAGAACACCTCAACCCATCACAAACAAGGGATCCATACCATGACGTCCATGACCACCCGAGACGGCGTTCAGCTGTTCTATAAAGATTGGGGACCCACGTCCGCCCAGCCGATTGTTTTTCATCACGGATGGCCGTTGAGCGCGGACGACTGGGATAATCAGATGCTGTTCTTTCTGGGCAATGGCTATCGCGTTATCGCCCATGATCGACGCGGTCACGGCCGCTCCACACAGGTGAGCGACGGTCACGATCTGGACCATTACGCCGCTGACGTTGCTGCCCTCGTGGATCATCTCGATCTGCGTAACGCTATCCATATTGGCCACTCGACCGGTGGCGGCGAGGCAACCCGCTATGTTGCACACTATGGCAACAACAATGGCCGCGTTGCCAAACTTGTTTTGATCTCAGCGGTATCGCCGCTGATGGTGAAAACATCCACAAATCCCGGCGGGCTGCCGATCGAAGTATTCAATGATCTCCGAAAGGATTTTGCGGCAAACCGCTCGCAGTTTTCGCTCGCTTTCGCAGCTGGTCCTTTCTTCGGCTACAACCGGCCCAACGCCAACCCATCTCAGGCTGTCATCTGGAATTGGTGGCGTCAGACCATGATGGGGAGCGCCAAGGCTCAGTATGAAGGCATCAAGGCCTTTTCGGAGACCGACTTCACGGAGGATCTCAAGGTCATCACCGTGCCGACGTTGGTCCTCCATGGAGATGACGACCAGATTGTTCCGATCGCCGCGTCAGCACCTCTTTCGGCCAAGCTCCTGCGCAACAGCGAACTCAAGATCTACGAAAAGCTGCCGCACGGTATTTGCGCTACCCATGCGGACATCGTCAACGTCGACATTCTGAAGTTCATCACAGCCTAGACCACCGCACTCACGCCCCCGCGCGCCACCGTCTGCCTGATCCTGCCGCCTGTCTCGGGCGGCAACGGTGACGCGCGGCCTCGTTAAACCCTTACCCACCGCAAACCCTGGAGCAGTGACATGAGACTCGTTATCGTAGGTGCCGGCTTCGCCGGAATGTATGCCGCGCTGTCCGCCGCACGTCTGCGCGACATCGAAGGCGTTTCGCCTGAAGAGCTGGAGATCGCGCTGGTCTCACCTGAACCGGAACTGGTGGTTCGGCCGCGCCTTTACGAGCCGAATCCTGAAACTCTCACGGCACCGCTTCTCGACGTCCTCAAGGCTGTTAACGTCGTCTACGTGCGAGGTACAGTCGACAACGTTGACAGCACGGCGCGTTCCGTCAGAATGGTTGGCGCTGCGGGCGAACACAAGATGCTCCCCTATCATCGCTTGGTGATTGCAACCGGAAGCCGTCTGTCCCGTCCGAACATTCCCGGCCTTGCAGAACACGGGTTCAGCGTCGACCAACTCCCCGATGCCATCGCACTTGATCGCCATCTGCACGAATTGCCGAAATGGCCGACTTCGGAGATGCGCGATACTGTCGTGGTCGCGGGCGGCGGGTTTACCGGCATCGAAGCCGCCACGGAAATGCCGGCGCGGCTTCGTGCGATCCTCGGAAGTAATGTCGCCCCCCGCGTCATCATCGTGGAGCGAAACGACGCGATCGCGCCGGACATGGGAACTGATGCTCGCCCCGTCGTCGAGGACGCGCTTCGCAAGCTCGGCATAGAGACGCGGCTCGGAGCCGGTGTCGCGGCGTTGGACGATTCCGGTGTTACACTGACCAATGGCGAGCGTATCGAAAGCGCGACCGTGATCTGGGCCGCCGGTATGCGCGCCAGCCCGCTGACAGCACAGATACCTGCGGAACGAGACAATTTCGGCCGGCTGATGGTCGACAACTATCTTCAAGTCGCTTCCTTGCCGGGTGTATTCGCCACGGGTGATGCGGCACGCGCAGCATGTGACAGCAACGGCAACTACGCTTTGATGTCGTGCCAGCACGCGACGCGCATGGGCGCTTTCGCCGGCCACAACGCGGCGGCCGAACTACTGGGAGTGCCGAAGCGAACCTATCACCAGGAGGGCTATGTCACCTGCCTTGATCTTGGTGAAGCCGGCGCGCTTTTTACGCGCGGCTGGGAACGCAAGGTAGAGATGGTCGGCGCGCAGGCGAAGAAGACCAAACAGGAAATCAACACCGTCTGGATCTATCCGCCGAGAGCCGAGCGCGCCGCGGCGCTGGCCTCCGCCGATCCGGAACATGTGACGGAAGTGTAAGCGCGCCTCATCGCTCGAATGCACACGCTGCGTTCGTTTCAACTAACCCTCGCGGCCACCCCAGGTGCGAGGGAATGCGACCGGCGCTTCCCCCTCGGCGTCCGGATCGCCATGACGGCCGGCCTTCTCCTGTGCCGGGCCGGCCGTCATTTTTTCCGCTGTCGCATACGGAACAAGACGCAAGCCGCTTTGTCCTATCTGGTTGTCTCTCCTAAGGCGCTTGAGACGATCTCTCGCTATTGATTAGGGACGGCCGTTACAGATGCCGGAAAGACCACAATGCTTTGGGCCGGCAGCGCCAGCGAAAGACCGCTGGTTCTGCATGCGTCATAGAGCAGATCGACGATTTCATTCCTCGCGGACGTTCCAATGGCAAGGCTATCTACCCGAAAGCGCAATTCAACTTCGATTGCAACTGCGTCGATGCTCTTCAAAACAACCTTTGGAGGTGGACTTTTCAAGATACGGCCACTGGCCTGCAAGACAGACCACATGATTTCTTCGATTCGGCGCGGCCTTTGCGTTGCACGAATGCGCACGCTCAAGGCAATCTGGTGAGTCTCGTCAGGACGGCTGAGGTTGGTTACACCCTGCTTGGCCAGAACACTGTTCGGCAACACCACGAAATCATGCGCAGCGGTTAGCAGATTGGTCGAGCGCCAGTTGGTTTCGGTCACCCGGCCCTCGGTCCCGTCGCTCAACTGGATCCAGTCTCCTATTGCGTACGCGCTGCCAAGCGTAAGCGCTATTCCGGAAAAGACGTCACCGAGAGTATTCTGTAGCGCAAGACCCAGGATAATCGCGACGACGCCGGATGTCGTGACCAAAGTACCGATCGGTACATCGAAAACAAAACCAATGACCGAAAGCGTTGCGCCGAGATAGATCGCGGTGATGGCCATATCCTGGATGAGATGCGCTTCACGCGGCTTACGATTGATTCTGAAATAGATGTGAACAAGGCCGATGATCGTCCAAGCGAGATGTGTCCACCACAAGATCCTCGCCGACTTGGCGACCAGCGCTGCAAGGCCGTGTGTATACATATTGTCGGACTGATAAGGTGCCGCCGCACGCCCCAGATAGAATACCAGGCTCATGCCGACGAAGAATAACATCTGGACAATCAGGCGGCCGGTCGGTCGGCCCGGTCCTTGAAGGTGCCAGACGGCGATCCCGGCAATTCCCAGACCGTTGATCAGAAGAAGTTGCAGGAAGTGTTCATCACCCGCCATCGCAGATGCTCACCTATAAGATAGTTATTGTGAATGAGAGACCATGGCTCGCTGGAGCCTGTCAGCGTCCGACACGATAGTCCCTCAAGATTAGACGCAGTCAGGGCTGGCCTCTTTGAAGCCAGCCCTGACGATCTAGCGATCTCATTCAATCCCGGCGGCGGTCGATCAGTAGTCCCAGAAGATGGGTACGAAGCGGAACGTGTCACCGTCGACAGCCACCCGGCCGATAGAGGGAAACGGCATGTGCGTGGCCACCAGAAACGAGCCAGTCTCTGCAAGTTCCCGCAACAGATCAACGCGAACACGGGACGCCTCTTCGGGGTCGTGCTCGAAGCCGTTATGCCAATCGGGATGCTCGAAGCCGACCGCAAACACGGCGTCCCCGGCAAACATCATCCGATCGTCGCCGGAAGCGAGACGAACAACGGCATGTCCGGGCGTATGTCCCCCAGTACGATGGACGACGACGCCCGGTGCAACTTCGTGCTCTTCGTCGAACTGCTGGAGCTGATTGTGATACACGTTCACGAACCGCTTGGCGGCCGATCGAAGGGCATCCGGGAAACCCTGCGGCATGTCGGTCCGCGAGAAATCCGGCGCTTCCCAGAACTTGACCTCGGCTGCGGCCACATGAATGCGGAGGTCCGGGCGAAGTCGATCTTTCACGCCATCGACGATAAGTCCGCCGACGTGGTCCATATGCATGTGGGTAAGCACCACGTCGGTCACAGAACCGAGATCGATACCTGCAGCCTCGAGTCGCCTGATCACCTGCCCCGCGCGCGGTAGATGCAAGTCCGGGTCCGCTCCGAGTCCGGCGTCGATCAGAATGGTCTGGCCGCCGCTGCGCACCACAACCACATTCAACGCCCAGTCGAAGGCATCGGGCGGCAGGAACATCTCGTGCAGCCACGCGGACCGGTCAGCGGGATCGGCATTGTGACCCAGCATTTTTGTCGGCAATGGTAACACACCGTCGCTGACCACCAGCACGTCGATGTCGCCGATCTTGAGCGCATACCGCGAGGGAACCAGTTCGTCGCGTTTCGATCTGCCCGGGGCGGGCGTAGTCATATCCAGGCTCATATTTTTCTCCTTCCAATCGCCGCCTGAGGCACGGCACTAACAACGCTACGGCGGAGCGCGGTCGCAATCGATTGGGCAGAGTGATAGAGCGATATATACCCCGGCATAGGTTGGGATTTGAGGTCACATTCTTAGAGCTTCATCTTTTCGCGGATCAAGCTCTGCTCCCAAACTTAAAGGTTGATCTATTCATTCCATACTGCTCATTCCGCGAATTCCGGCATGCCGGAATTTCTGTTTAGCCGCCGACCACCCTTGATCTGAGACATTATTCACGATAGTAAAAATTGTCCTCAAGTGGAGCCATGGAAAAAGGCTGATGGCTCGCTCCTGCATCATTGATGCAGTGGACACTAGGTTTGATCACCCATTGGACGGTGGTCCTAGATGCAGCCTACCTGCGGCTCCACAGGAGCCCATTTCTCACCGCTTTCACCAGCAACTGCTGGCGAGTGCTTGCGATTGTTCGCATGCATGCGCTTCAGCATGGAGACAGGTATGCTCATAGTCCAATGGGTGCCCACCGGCACCGTGAAGTCCAATCCTCGCAACGCGCGAACCCACTCAAAGCGGCAAATCGATCAGATCGCTAAAAGTATCCGCACTTTTGGCTGGACGATGCCGATTCTAACTGACGAGAACTTTGTTGGAATCGCCGGTACTGCGCGGTTACTCGCGTCGAAAAAGATCGGACTGAGTGAAGTTCCTGTCATCGTCAAAAAAGGACTGAGCGAAACCCAAAAACGAGCTCTCGCTCTTGCCGATAACAAGATCGCCGCAAACGCTGGCTGGGATCGTGAGATTTTGGCGGCTGAGCTCGGTGAGCTCGCGACTCTCCTGCCTGAGATCAATCTTGATCTGCAGATCACGGGCTTCGAGGCTGCCGAGATCGACAGCCTGATGGTGGATTTCGTCGATCGTGAAAGCGAACCAGCCGACGTCATTCCTGAAGTCGAAGCCCGCGCCATAAGCCGCACCGGCGATTTGTGGGTGCTGAAAAACCACCGGCTTCTATGCGGCGATTCTCGGGATCCGGCTCACATAAAATCGCTTATGGGTGAGGACCGCGCCTTCATGGCCTTCACGGACCCGCCCTACAACGTGCGGATTGGGTCCGTGCAAGGGCGCGGAAAAATCAAGCACCGTGAATTTGCCGCTGCATCCGGAGAAATGTCTCGCTCCGAATTTACCGAATTCCTGTTCCAGTGGATGCGCCTCACAGCCCGTTATACCGAGGACGGTGCAATCATCTTTTGCTGTATGGACTGGAGGCACCTTGCAGAATGTCTTGCTGCCGGCGAACAGGCTTTCACCGAGCTGAAGAACATCATTGCCTGGGTCAAATCAAACGCTGGCCAAGGCAGCTTCTACCGCTCGCAGCATGAACTGATCCTCGTATTCAAGAACGGCACCGGACGTCATCAGAACAATATCGAGCTTGGTAAGCATGGCCGATCGCGTTCCAATGTCTGGCAGTATGCGGGCGTGAACTCGTTCCGCAAGGACCGGCTAGCGGAGCTAACAGTCCACCCGACAGTTAAACCGGTTGCTCTGGTAGCGGACGCCATGCGTGACTGCTCACGCCTGGGCGACATTGTTTTCGACCCGTTTATGGGCTCGGGTACGACCATCCTCGCCGCGGAAAAAGTGGGCCGGAAGGCCTACGGAATCGAGATCGATCCGCACTACATCGATGTCGCCATCCGGCGCTGGCAGGATTACACCAAATGCGACGCCATTCTCGAATCCACCGGCCAGACCTTCGACGAGGTCACCGCTGAGCGTTCCCGTCGTATCCGATACGTGAGGACGTCATGAGCTCAGATGAAAAGCCACCGGGCTCAGACAACAAACCGCGCCGCTACATCAGGAAACGCGTACGCATCCAGGGCGAAGATGTTGGGTACGGCAAGCCGCCCAAGGCGCATCAATTCAAGCCGGGTAAAAGTGGAAACCCAAAGGGACGTCCTAAAGGCGCAAAAAGCCGAAAAACTATTCTGCATGAAGCCGCCAACCATAAAATCGGCATTCGGAAGAATGGCAAAACTCGGAGGATCACATCCTTAGAGGGAATTTTCTTCAAGCTAACAGAAAACGCGCTCAAGGGCGACGTTAAGAGTGCGACGTTGCTATTAAACCAATTGGCATCGTTTGCCCCGGATAGCGGGAGCGAAACAGAGATACATCCAGACGATAAGGCTGTCCTTGATGCCTATTTAGAAGAACGTCAACGAACGCCTGGAGAAAAAGCATGACAGAACAACAGGTCATTTATGCTTTGCTCCGATCGGATTTTGGAAGCTTCCTGCATCGTTGCTTTCGAATGCTAAATCCTGGGGCGACATACTTGCCCAACTGGCACATCAAAGCGATTGGCCATCAGTTGCAACGCATCCAGAACGGAGAGATCAACCGTCTCATCATCAATATGCCACCTCGATACCTGAAGTCCTTGACGGTATCGGTGATCCTGCCGGCGTTCCTGCTTGGACATAATCCGCGTATGAAGCTCTTTGGCATCAGTTACAGCAATGATCTGTCGGCCAAACATGCGGCAGATTTCCGCGCGATCGTCACCTCGGACTGGTACCAAAGGACTTTTCCCCGCATGCGAGTCGCGCGCGTGGCCGATTCAGATGTCTTCACCACAAAGCGAGGCTTTCGCCGATCCACCTCGGTGTCGGCAACGCTGACGGGCCTCGGTGGCGACATGATCATTCTGGATGACCCGCAGAAGCCTGTCGACGCACAGTCGGACGTCTTGAGGAATTCGCTTAATCAGTGGTTCACGAACACCCTGCTCTCCCGGCTGGATAACAAGGCCGCCGGCGTCATTATTCTGGTGATGCAACGGGTCCATCTCCATGACCTCACAGGCTTTCTCGTCGAAAATTCCCCTGACTGGAAAGTCCTGAGCCTGCCGGCCATAGCCGAAACCGACGAAAAGATCGAAATCGGCGATGGGCAGCATTACGCACGCCGCACCGGCGAGGCTCTCCATCCCCGATACGAGACGATTTCCACGCTGGAAAAGCTTCGCACACAAATGGGGTCCGCCATCTTTAGCGCTCAGTATCAACAGTCACCGGTACCGGACGGCGGTGCAATGATTCGCCGCGAATGGTTCCAATACTACGATCAACTGCCCGAGCGCACCTACCGGACCAAGGTCATTCAGAGCTGGGACACTGCTGCGAAGGTCGGCAGCCAGAACGACTGGTCGGTCTGCACCACCTGGCTTTTGGTCGACAAGCACTTCTATCTGATCGACGTGACGCGGGGGCGCTACGAGTATCCTCAATTGCGCGCCACGGCCATTGCCCTCGCGCAGCGATATGACCCGCTCAAGATCCTGGTGGAAGAGGCCTCGACAGGAATCGCCTTGGCCCAAGAGCTTAAACAGAGCGGCATCTTCACGGTCAAACCTGTTCCGATCGAGCGTGACAAGATTGGGCGCCTATTTGTGCATCAGGCTAAGTTTGAAGGCGGTCTGGTGCTGTTTCCGAAGAGGGCATCGTTTCTCGCAGAGCTCGAAGCCGAGCTTTTGACCTTCCCGCAGGGTAAGCACGACGATCAGGTCGATAGCCTCAGTCAGGCGCTCTCATACAAGGGTGGGTACGATACGACAATGTCGTGGGTCGGGTAACATCGTGGCGCCACCTCCCAACATGAGGTGTGGTTGCTCGCTTAGATCTTTCGGATCGAGGAGAAGCGCATGGTAAAGACCGGACTCCTCATTGATCCTGCCAAAGTCACACTCATTTCCTTTACGCAATCGACCTTTGATGGGAAGAAATCGCCCGAAAATCGAACGGTGTCACCTTTCTTCATTGCAGCCAGAGATTTGAACAGGTTGGTGTCAGGATCGATCAAGGTCTTGTCCGAAAAATCCGATACCGCGTTGTTCCAGGTCGAGACTTGCAAGTTCGGGGCAAGCTCGAGAGTAACCACACCTTTGCCATCCCCATTTGTTGATTGATCCGCGACCTTTGCGATCCAGCCCGACACGTAATTGCCCTGGAGAGCATTGCACACCGCCTGCTGTCTACTATTACGAAGACCTCCCGCAGCCAGTTCATTTGCAGCCGATATAAACTGAGAACGGGCTTTTGTGACGGCCTCAATAAACCGGGCCTGATCAGATGGAAGCGGCGCGCTCGGAGCCGGCGGAGGGGCGTTCTTCCCGCCACCGACCAGAGCTCCGACAACAATAAATCCAAGCGCGCAGCCCAAGGCCGCTTTGACCGCAATATTCATGGGACAACTCCCGTTTAGCTTTCGATGTGCCCTCCCGCCGAAGAATGAACAACCCGGCGTGGGCGGGTCAGCACATCGCTTCCGTTAGAGCCGAAGTCCACAGCACCTTCGGGTGCCGCGACCACTATCGGCACGGCCGGTTAATATAATCCTATTTTGGGATAATTCGTTTTCGGGATCAGATTACTTGCCGCCGATTCACGGCCTTGGCGGCACATGCAAAAAACCCTTAAATCCAAAGACTATGAGCGTCTGATCGGCCTTCTCGTGGCTACACGGGAAAAGGCCGGAATCCGCCAGCATACCCTCGCCGAACGCCTCGATATGCCGCAGTCCTTCATCGCCAAGTATGAGGGCGGCGACCGGCGGCTCGACGTGATCGAGTTTATAGCCATCGCAGGGGCCCTTGGCGCCGATCCAATCAAGTTGCTGCGGGACTTCCTCGCCGGAAAGGCCCCCAGTTCGCCCCGGAAACGCGGCTGAACGGCTGAATATCCCCGGCCCGAGCATCTTGTGATCGAAACCGGGCGAACATCGCCACAAGATTGCTGGCCTTTCCGCTCGACTTCCCCGCCATTCGGAGCGTCACTGCCGCCATAAATTGGAGGCGGATGGTGGACCGTAAAATTACAGAACAGGCAATTGGCTTGATCCTCACCGAGATCGGCATTCGTCTTGGCGAAGCTGCACGAATTGCCAAGGCTGCCGAAGCCTGCGCGCTGGCTGGCAGCGTCAGCGAAGGGGTAAAAGTCTCGATGGATCTCGAGCAAATCTTCTACGAAACGCACCGGCTGCAGGACGCGGCTTCCCTGCTCAACCGACTATCGAGCGAATAGGAGTTCTCCAGCCCGAAGATTCCCCTGCCCGTCGACACTGACGGGCTTGCGGTCGTGGCAGCACAGGATGCTGTCGCTTACCCACGGAGAGCCAGATGGCCAAGGCGACCTCGACCAAACCGAAATCGGTAACGAAGCTTTCTGCAAAGAAGCGCAAGCCCACCGCTGCTGGAGCTCTAAAGAAAACACCAACAACTACCCCACCGTCATCTCGTAGCCAAAAAACCTCGAACCCGGCACCCCAATTGTCCAAACAGGACACCGTGCTGGCGATGCTGCGCCAGCCAGGCGGCACCACTATCGCAGCCATCATGAAGACCACCACTTGGCAACAGCATTCAGTCCGGGGTTTCTTTGCTGGCGTCGTCCGCAAGAAACTCAAGCTCAGCCTTGCCTCCGAGAAGGTTGATGGCGAGCGCCGCTATCAGATTGGTAAAGCTGCGGCGTCCAAATAATGGACGCCCGCCCTGGCGTAAATGGACGGCTGATCGATCCGGATGTGGTGGCCGAGCTTGATAAACTCGGCTCCTTGCCGATCGTGATCTTGCGTGTCCGATACCGCGAGTTGTTCCGGTCCGAGCCGCCTTCAGCGTTCGGGCCGGATCTGTTGCGGCGGAGCATCGCCCAGAAGGTTCAGGAAAGGGCTTACGGTGGCCTTTCCCGAGAAGCCAAGAAACTGCTCGGACAACTCATACGATCGATCGCTTCTAGCAAGACCGGACGTCTTGAGCTGCCGCAGCGGATCAAACCCGGCTCCGAACTGGTGAGGGTTTGGAACGAGCAGACCCATAGGGTCACGGTGCTAGCCAAGGGCTTCGCCTATCAAGGCGAAATCTTCACCAGCCTCTCGGAGATCGCCAACCGGATCACCGGCACCCGCTGGAATGGACCAAAGTTTTTTGGACTGCGGACAACGAACAAAGAAGCCGACAAAGCGGTCGCCGCAAGAATGGTCTCGAAAGGAGGCCGCCGTGGCCAGCAATAACGTCAAACCGGTTCGCTGCGCCATCTACACCCGCAAATCCACTGAGCACGGCCTTGAACTTGAATTTAATTCGCTCGATGCTCAACGGGAAGCCTGCGAGGCCTATATCAAGAGTCAGGCTTCGCAGGGATGGCGTGTTCTACCTCAGCCCTATGATGATCCGGCCTTCTCCGGCGGCAATCTCGACCGCCCTGCCCTCAAGCAGCTTCTGGCCGATATCGAAGCCGGTCTGATCGATGTGATCGTGGTCTACAAGATCGACCGACTGACCCGATCGCTTGCCGACTTTGCCAAGCTGGTCGAGACCTTCGATCGGAAGTCGATCTCGTTCGTGGCTGTGACCCAGCAGTTCAACACCACCTCGTCCATGGGACGGCTGACCTTGAATGTACTGCTGTCCTTCGCCCAGTTCGAGCGAGAGTTAGCCTCGGAGCGCGTGCGGGACAAGGTTGCCGCCTCCCGGCGCAAAGGCAAATGGACCGGCGGCACTGTTCCCCTCGGCTATATGGCCAAGGACAAAAAGCTCGTCATCAATCCGCCGGAAGCCGAAACCGTCCGCATCATCTTCAAACAATATCTGGCGCTAAGATCCTTCAGCCTGCTTGTGCAGGATCTTGATCGCCGCGGCATTATCACCAAACGGCGCGACACCAAGGTGCCAAAATATCGCGGCGGTATCCCCTTCACTTACGGTCCCCTCGCCCATGTCCTAAAGAACCGCGTGTACCTCGGTGAGGTGCATCATGGCGGCAAATGGTATCCCGCCGAACATAAGCCGATCCTCGACCAGAAAACCTTCAACGAAGTGCAGGCCCTTCTCGCCGAGAACCGCGTGACCACGAAAACCCGGCAATCAGCCAGCGGAGCGCTTCTGGCCGGCAAACTCTGCGATGATCGCGGTAACAGGATGAGCCCAAGTTTTACGGTCAAGAACGGCATTCGTTACCGGTTCTACATTTCACGCGCTATTCAACGTGGCAGAAAGGCTCAAGCTGGCTCAGTCGCTCGCATTCCGGCGCAACTTATCGAAGGCCTCGTCATCAGCGCGATCCGGGAGTACCTCACACTCGACGTGCATACCCCCGACGATCAACTCAGACATCATGTCTTGGATTCCGTTGCTGAGGTCACCGTTTCCCCGAAGAAGATCGCGATCCGCCTGCAGCCAGACAACGCAGACGTAATCGAGATTCCATGGCAAGCTCCGGTGAAGAACAGCCCGGCGCTTGCGCCGCCCTCAGCAGAGACCGATCAGCCAGATCCAAAGTTGTTGCAGGCGATCGTCCGCGCGCATGCCTGGTTGCGCGACTTGCAGTTGGGCAAGTTCGACACCGTCGAGGCGCTGGCAGAATCGGTCAAGCTCCATCCGAAGGTCGTTCGGCAGGAGCTTCGCTATGCGTTTCTGGCGCCCACCATTACCGAGGCCATTCTGACCGGCGAGCAACCGCCAACACTCACGCTGGCGCGGATTCCAAAAACCTTGCCCCTGACCTGGTCCGGACAATCTCGGGCGCTGGGGTTCTGATCGGAGTCGCACATCCGATGTTATGGAATTTAACGGTTCGTTTTGCGCCAGAAGGAGACGATTGCTGATCGAATGTAGGCTGACAACGATGGAGAGGGTCACGTATCGTTGGCGCTTGGCGCCTCCGTCCGTCTAGGATACTCGGAAGTCGGACGCGGTCTATTTACCCTTCGGTTTGAGGTTCAAGTTCACGCTATTGCACGAACAGCGCACGGCATCCGGCGTGCCGCGCGGCATAGTGTAAAGCCACGTCTCGCATTTTTCGCATTGGAAGCAGCCGAGCAGCTCGCGGAACGCCGCGACCACTGGCTCGAAATCCTTGCGCCCGAAATTCGCCCATTCGTTGTAGTGAACGGCTTTATTAACCGCCCACTGCTCCTCATTCACTGCGCCATTGCACGACGACAACAGTTTCTTACGGTCGAGCGCCGCGTCCTTTTCTGTGGTATTGCCCCATGATTGCGCCACATCGGCAGCTTTGCCACATAGCTCCCGCAACCGCACGAGGACGCTGGGCAAAAGTTCGCCAAGCTCGTAATTACCGTCTGATTTAAAGATCGTGCTTGCCCCAAGGTTGTCGGCAAGGCGGCGCGCTGCATATTCGAGATGACGCCTCAGGTTTGCCGCCGCTTCGGGTACCTTGTTCTTCGCCAGTGACGCGGCGATGTCGTCCCAAACTTCCGCATTCGATTCCACGAGTGGGCCGGTCTCGACCGTCCAGCCGTGAAACGAGAGTGCCGTTTTGGTTGTAACAAGACCCGCCGATCGCATCTGCTCCGCCCAAAGGCGATCATGCGTCGTGATGACAAACTGCGTATTCGGAAAATGCGTCTTCAGAAGCTTGCAGAATTGATAACGGTGCCCGGAATCCACCGACATCACCACGTCATCCAATAGCGCAAGCGTAAAATTTCCCCCTAAAAGGCGCTTCATCAGGGCGAGGTAGAGGCAGACACCCATGCCGTCCTGATGCCCCTCACTGTGAAACGCGGCCGGAGGGAAAAGCCCACGCTCGTAGAAATTCACCGAGAAATCCAGCTTACCCGCGCTGGGCGTCAGCTTTGCCGTAAACTTCTCCTCATCGCCCTCATTGATCAGACGGTAAAAAGTACCGAAATCCTCCTGAACATCCTGATACAGCGCATCGAGCTCGGCTTCCATCACTTTGCAATAAGCGTCGTAGGCCGCTTTTGCCGTCGTGCTCGCGGTTTCGGCGCGCTGCCGCTGGCGCAGTGCTGCACGATAGTCCTCGAGGCGAAGCTGCGCCGTCGAAAGAAACGTCTGCGCATCCAAGGTGGCCGTCTGATCCGGCTTCGCTTCCAGGATACCGACGAGACTGGCCAGGACCTTCGGAAAATCCTTCGGAACAGCAGCCCAGCCCGAAGATAGGCGAAGCTTCAGCCCCAACAGCCCGTCCACTGTCCCAAGCGCTGGTCGCAGCCCTTCGAGGTCCTTCCCCCACGTCTCGATGGCTGATTTTGAAGCCGCGTCGTTCTGAGCGACTGCGATCCGATATCCTGAGACAAGCGCCTCTCTCAATCTTGCGCATTCTCGCGCGACATCGCTTCCCGCCGCCAGCAAGGCAGCCTGCAATTTGGCCGCTTCTTCGGACTTTGCGAGCTTGGCCGCTAGATGCGTCAGCAGATGCTCCTTATCCGGCCATTCATGGTCGCATAACGGGCAGAGTGGGCCCTCGACGAGATCGAGTCCTTGTTCAATCAAAGCGCGGTGATGAAGAGCCTGTAAAAGCGAAGGGTCAGATTCCAACCGAGACAAATTTGCGAGAATGGCGTCGGCCCCGGGCTTGCCCGCATCGGCCGCTTTTGCCGCCGCATCGGCAAGCGCCGCCAAATCGCGAAGCGCAGATTGCTTGTTGAATTCCGCCGCCCTGCCAGCCTCGACCAATCCCTCATCGAGCCGCGTATCCACCTCCAGCTTGCTAATCACGGGAAGGTTCAGGGTCGTCCTGCGGAGGTTCACCGCCGTAAGAATCTCTTCGGATTTGAACTCCGCTATATTGAGGTGGCGCGCCAGCGTATCCCGGCTCGAGGCGGATTGGGCTTCCGCGGTCTTTAACGCCGTTTGAAGGCGGTTATGGGCGGCGTTAAGCGCGCTACGCGTCTGCCCGATGTCGTCAAGCTTCAAGATGGTCTGGACTTCGTCCGACCGCTTCGTCGGCTCGACAAGAATAAAGCGGAGGATTTCGCGGCGCGATAGCGTGATTTCAGGGTGTGCCGCAATATCGTCAAAGGCCGCCTTGATGTCAGAATCTTTCGGCGTGATCTCAGGCTTCTTGGGCGATGATACTTTGCGCGTTATCGTCGCGGTCTTCTTAAGAGCCGGGAAATACACCTCCAGCTTCACGAAGGCTGCATCCGGAAACTTCGCCTTATCGACATGCGGCCCATGTTCATTCACGGACAGGTCCTTAGTGCCAGGCCCCGTCAGTCGGCCGATCTGGCCGGTAAGCGCGAACTCGATCGCGTCAATGACGCCGCTTTTACCCGACCCGTTCGGCCCAGAAACGGCGAACGTCGCTTGGTCGAGCTTGATATCGAGCTTCCGAATACCGCGAACTTCCTCAATGTGGGCCGCAATGATCTTGATCATGCAAGCTCGCCACCCTCGTTCGCAAAGATTCTGACAAGGTCATCCGCCCGAACTTTCGCGTCCCTTTGCAAGAGATCGTGCAGGGCACGGATCTTTTCTTCGCTTAGTGATTTGTCATCCGACATTTTCGCAATGAATTTCGCCAATATCATCTCTTGCAAGGTCGCCATGATGCACCGCCGTCAGCTATCAATTTCCCCAACTAGGGAGGCATCCTCTTTTGCTAAAGCTCCGGAGGATTTGGCACGAGCCTGATCCGCCTTTGGCATATCGGCCCTTCGAGATCTTACTCAACGCAAAAGACGTTTGTTATCGCTTTCATGAAAGAGCTTGGCCGCTCAAGCCGGCTGAGCAATGAAACTCCTCCCATTATCGAAGGAATTAGCGTCACCCAGTCGGCTAAAGGACTGAAGAATGTCTTTAACATCAACCAGAATAGTCTCTCCTTCTGTGAAGGAGGCAGCGATTTCTTCGGGAGTAAGGGGTTTTGCGCTTCGCCGGAGCAATTGCAAGACTTGCCCTGCTTGATCTTTTGGCGCCTCCGGAAAGGAATACTTAGGGCGAGGCTTTGCTGCAACCGAAATCTCTTGAACCTTGTCTGCCCGGTGCGCAAGTACTCCAAATTTTTCAATTTGGTAATCCGGACGAAGCCATCGGATTAGCCCCCGCGCTTCTTCAGAAGCACGCTCGTCATTGAGCACCGACAAATTTGCCAAGATTTCAGATTCCGCGAGATGGCTCGGCCAACCGTATGCTTCAAAAGTCAGACCGTCGATTTGTGCGTGCAAATCCTTGAGAATGAGTACGTGACCACGCTCCTTTATTTGCGTGCTCTTCTCGCCGATCAGGGCTCCATTCTTGATTTCCTCTAGGACGTTATAGAGTGACGTGAGCGTGATATCCGGATTATCCGAAAGAATGCGCTTTCGCATTGCGTCAAGTTCTTCTGCGAGCTTCGAGATCTTGCGCTTTACTGCCGCAGAAGTATTGGGAAACGGGAATGGATCAAAACATCTCGACTTCGAGTATCGGGGATCGTTGCCTATTCCGAGCCAGCCACCTGCGCGGAGTGCCCACACCCCATGAACACGGGACGATAGCACTCCAAGATGATAGGCGTCGTCTGAAGCGATTGCGACCACCATATTGTCGGGGAGGATGGAGGCATCAAGAAATTGAAAGACGCGATGCTTCGCCGTCTCTACTGTTGCAATATAACGATGCAATTTTGATAACGCGGGGCGCATGTCCTTGCGCGGCTCCCCAAAAAGCCACCAGTTATCACGATAAGATGCGCGGTTGTTCTTATCGCGATGAGGCTTCACGGTTTCCAACAAATGTTGGTACACTTCGGGATATTGGGAGCGAACCTCTTTCGCGTTTAACCCAAATAAATCGATTACCAACATGTCGCGAGAGCGCCCAGTTAGGTCGCGACCATTGCGGTACTCCCGAACGTGCTTCGACAAACCTGCGCGGCGGCCAAGACCAAGACGTTTAGCTTCCTCTCGAGTGACCAAGAAGCCGTCCCCGTGAAGCTTTACACCTGGTGAACATAAAGCATCGTTCCCGAGCAGTGCCCTTGCACGCGTCAGATCTGCGCCGATTGTCAAATCGGCATTAATCAACCCTTTTTGTTCTGCAAATGCAACCAATGGCTCGTCGGTGTCTATTCGATCCTCTCGCACGACCTCGCGCAAGACACCTTCGTGCGCTCCAGCCTCTACAATCGTCATAGCTATTCTAACTGCCGCGGAATCCTTACCTGCCTTCGTCCAAGGATGATCTGGAATTGCGAGTATGATCGAGATCGGCTGCGCCGCTTTGATGCGCTGTTCAACAACACGGCGTTGGAACACCTGAACAATAGAGTTTGTGGTAACAAACCCAAACCGACGCAGACGAGACCCCCTGCGGGTCAGAATATCCGCCGCTCGATCCCACCAATACATCACGTAATCCGCCGACGGATTTATGTGTGAGTAGGTTTTCCAAAGCGCTTCTGCGTAGTCGCCACCAAGGCGCTCGCGAATGTCCTTGCCTCCGATGAACGGAGGATTACCCACGATAAAATCTGCAATGGGCCAGTCCGATATTTTAACCCCAGCGCTGAAATAAGATGATTTCGCTTTGCTTTTGGCAATTCGTGAAGGTGCCGATGGATATCCTTCCCAAGCAAGAAGCGCGTTGCGATTGATGATGTGATCGCTGTTGCCGAGTACGGGTTCAGCAGGTCGCTCGGGACGCGTACGGAGATGCCATTGCAGATAACCGATCCACAAGACCAGCTCAGCAATCTCAATAGCTCTGCGATTAACCTCCATTCCCAAAAATTGATCCGGCTTTACCGAAACACCAACATATTTCTTTAAAGCATCTTCTCCATCAATATCTTGGAGCTGCTTTAAAACCTCGCCCTCGAGCTGTTTCATCAAACGAAGCGCCACATACAGAAAGTTTCCTGTACCGCAAGCTGGATCTAGAACGCGGACACTAGACAGTGCTTTTAGAAAATCCCCAACTTCTCGAACAGCATTGGATTTCGATCCTGACCTCAGTGCACGCTCAGCCGCTGCTTGAGCTGCTAGCCAATCTTGTGTCAACGGATCGATGATGGTTGCATTTACCAGACGTTCTACATGCGCACGGGGAGTATAATGCGCTCCAAGCCGCTTTCGTTCGTCGGCATTTAAAGCCTGTTCAAAAAGCGAGCCAAAAATTGCCGGCTCTAGATCTCGCCAATCAGCATCGGCCGCTTGTCGAAGCAGCACTATTTCTCCTTTTTGAAGTGGCAAAGCCTGAGCTTTCTTAAAAAGTTTTCCATTAAAGCGAAGCAGCTTTTCTCCGACGGCCGGGGAATAATCACCGACATCCATGTGCCTCCATAGATCGTTCATCTCATGGGGAAACAAATCAGGCTTCGCCACGCAGCGCGACAGGAGCTCTTTGAAACTATCCTTTCTGATGAGCTGGACGTCCTCCACAAACATTGTGAAAAGGCAGCGCATCAGAAAGACTGCTACTTCTGTTTGAGAAAAGCCGCGGCCTTCGAGTGCCTTCGAAACTTCGGCGAGCGTTCCTGCAATTTCGCGCGTAACCTTTGCAGTTTGTACTGCTGGATCTAGCGAAAAAGGCTCTACCCAAATGCGACGCAAACGCTCCCTCACTTCAGGATCGACCAATTGCGGAAGTTCTATGCGAAAATTTCGGGCATCTGGGAATTGAGTGTAATGTCTTCCATGCCCAGAGAAGTCTGCGTAGATCTCAATGGTTCTTCCGACGTCGCAAGTCAGTAGGAACGGAGGATACGCATGATCTTTTGGCAACGCCTGAGCATAGCCTTCCGCTTGCCGCCGAGCATTGATCATCAAATGATCTATCGCGTCGCGATGAGTGAATTGCACTTTCGAGTCAGCAAAGAGGTCAGCCTGCCCCTCAATTACAGCTTTCTTCGCACCTTTCTGACGGCTCTGCTTCGCCTCAAGGATGAAGCAGTTGCGCTTGTATAGATCTATCCGTCCGCGTTCAGTTGTTCCATCGGGACGCTTGCGCTCTACAACGCGCTCAAAAACGTAGTCATTAAACTCATGAGAAGCGGACGCGGGATCTGGGATCGGCGCGCCAATAACTTCGCTTAACTCCCGCAGAAACATAGAATAATTCGAGCGCTCCTGCCCACCTTCAAGGCCGGCCCAGCGTTCTACAAAAGCCGCAGGTGTAAATGCACGCTTCGCGGACGTCTCGCTAAGCTCAGACACGACGCAACCCCAATGACGCTTGATGCGCCTTGGGGTTGCACTTTACATTTCTACCCGTCCGTCGGTCGGCAAAAGTTATCGGGTGGTTAACGCGCTTAAACTTAGGGCTCGACTTTAACTTCCTTGTCTGTCCGGCACGTAGCTACTGAATACAGGTTCTGCATGTCGTTACTGAACACAGGACTACGCCATGGGGGGGCGTCATTTGAAAACTGAGAGTTTGAGCGCCCGCTCTGGGTCAAAGGCATACATATCGCAAACCCTTGGCCAGTTGTTACACGTAAGCACGGTTGAGAATGAGATTTATCGCCTTTATGGCCAGCACACAGTGCTATCGAACCCGTCTCTGATTTCCGTACTCTGAAAACGGGAATATTTTGTTAGACGTCTAGAGAATGCCAGTCGATTTCCGATGCGCTCACGCAAAATCTATCTCTGCGGAGAATGGCACTGCATGAAAAGCCCGCCATTGGCGGCCCTTTTCGGCAACGAACAGAGAAATTCTCTCAATCGCGCACTGGATGGCTGGCGGCGCAGTGCTGATCGCACCCGTCTCCGTCAGAAATCCCTGCTAACAGGGAATTTTACAGGGAAAACAACCGTTTCAGCGCGGCTTTGCCCTCAAGGGAGTTCAAAAATCGCTGCGTCGCAGGGCTTTCACCGCATATTCCCTAGCAACAATAGCAGGGAATTTTGGCCCGGTAACAGGGATGCCCTGGCCCGTATCAGGGATCGGTGTATAGATTTACAGACTTCATTCTGTCTTAAGCGGATCCGCCAACCTTAAGCAGCCGCGACGTTTGACGTCTTACTCGCCGACCAAACGATGTGCTCCCGAACGCGCCGCTGAAAGCTTGCCATTATATGGCAGGGGCATCCGAGTTTAAGGAGCGACGGGCCCGCTTTGCTGCCCAATTTTTACTTTGGCGACCGATTTGAGATGCGCTTCCTTCACCAATCCGTAGATCGCCGGAATCACGATCAGCGTCAGCAACGTCGATGAAATCATGCCGCCGATCATCGGCACCGCAATGCGTTGCATGATCTCTGAGCCAGTGCCTGAGCTCCACAATATTGGCAGCAGCCCGGCCATGATGGCCACCACCGTCATCATTTTCGGCCGCACCCGCTCGACAGCGCCTTCCATGATCGCATCATACAAATCGGATCGGGTCAGCGCCCGGCCCTCCCGCTCACGCCGCACCTTGATGTCTGCCAGTGCCTGGTTGAGGTAGATCAGCATGACGACCCCGGTTTCAGCGGCCACGCCGGCCAGCGCGATGAAACCGACAACGACGGCCACCGACAGGTTGAACCCCAACCACCACATCAGCCAGATGCCGCCGACAAGCGCGAATGGCAGCGACAACATGACGATCATCGTGTCCGTCACCGAGCGAAAGTTGAGATACAGCAGGAGAAAAATGATCAGCAACGTCACCGGCACCACGATTTTCAGGCGGGCAGTCGCACGTTCGAGATACTCGAACTGCCCGCTCCACACGACGTAGGAGCCAGACGGGAACTGGATGCTTGCCTTCACCGCTTGTTGGGCGTCAGCCACATACCCGCCAAGGTCACGGTCGCGAATGTCGACATAGATATAGACAGCCAATTGGCCGTTCTCGGTGCGGATCGAGGTCGGACCGCGTGAGGGAGTAACCTTGGCGACCTCGCCGAGCGGCACAGCGCCGCCGCCTGGCATCGGAACGAGAACATCGCTGGCGATGGCCTGCGGACTGTCGCGCAGATCGCGCGGGTAGCGCATGTTGACGCTGAACCTTTGGCGGCCTTCGACGGTGGTGGTCACGGTCTGACCGCCAAGCGCGGTGCCGATGACGTCCTGAACGTCCTGAATCATGATGCCGTAGCGCGCCAATGCCGCCCGGTCCGGCGTGATGTCGAGATAATATCCGCCTATCCCACGTTCGGCATACGCCGACGATGTTCCAGGTACGGCCTTCAAGACCTGCTCGACCTGTTTTGCCAGCTTGTCGATCTCGATCAGATCGGTGCCAATCACCTTGACCCCGACCGGCGTCCGGATGCCTGTCGACAACATATCGATGCGCGCCTTGATCGGCATGGTCCAGGCATTGGAGACACCGGGGAATTGCAGCGCGCGATCCATTTCAGCAGTCAAGCCGTCGATGGTGACGCCGGAACGCCATTCCTCTTTCGGCTTCAAGTTGATGATGGTCTCGAACATTTCCGACGGCGCAGGATCGGTCGCGGTCAATGCACGCCCGGCCTTTCCGTAGACCGACGCCACTTCCGGAAATGACCGGATGATTCTGTCCTGGGTCTGCAGAAGCTCGCCCGCCTTGGTCACCGAAATGCCGGGCAATGTCGTCGGCATGTAGAGCAGCGTGCCTTCGTTCAGGTTCGGCATGAACTCGGTGCCCAGTTGCCGCGCCGGCCAGACAGTCACGGCGAGCACTGCGAGCGACAGAAGGATGACCAATGTCTTGGCGCGCATGACGGCCTTGATCACCGGCCGATAAATCCAGATCAAAAATCGATTGATCGGATTCTTGTGCTCCGGGATGATCCTGCCTCTTACGCAAATCACCATGAGGGCGGGCACCAGTGTGATCGACAGCAAAGCTGCCGCCGCCATCGCAAATGTCTTGGTGAATGCCAAGGGACTGAACAGCCGGCCTTCCTGCGATTCCAGCGTGAAGATCGGCATGAACGACACGGTGATGATCAGCAGACTGAAAAACAGCGCTGGTCCAACCTCGGAAGCGGCTTCGATCAGGACATCGATCCGCGAACGTCCCGGCTCGGCCCGCTCCAGATGCTTGTGCGCATTCTCGATCATCACGATGGCGGCATCGACCATGGCGCCGATGGCAATCGCGATACCGCCGAGGCTCATGATGTTGGAGCCGAGCCCAAGGAGCTTCATCGCGCCGAACGCCATCAGCACGCCGACCGGCAACATGATGATCGCCACCAGGGCACTACGGACATGCAGCAGGAAGACGATGCAGACCAGCGCCACGACCACACTCTCCTCGAGCAGTGTGTGCTTGAGCGTGGCGATAGCCGCATTGATCAGGCTGGAGCGGTCATAAACCGGAACGATCTCGACCGAGGCCGGCAGGCTGCTGGCGATCTCCTTGAAGCGCTTCTTGACGTTGTCGATGACATCGAGCGCATTGACGCCAAACCGCTGCAGGACGATTCCGCTCGCAACCTCCCCTTCTCCATTCAACTCGGTAATGCCGCGCCGCTCGTCCGGGCCAAGTTCGACACGGGCGACATCACGCAGCAGGACCGGCGTGCCACCGCTGGTCTTCAGCACGATGTTGCCGAGATCATTGATGCCTTTCAGATAGCCCTTGCCGCGGATGACATATTCAAACTCCGAAAGTTCGACGGTGCGGCCGCCGACATCCGCATTGCTGGCGCGGATCGCATCGCGCATCTTCTGCATCGTGATACCGAGATCGCGCATGCGCTGCGGATTGAGGATGACGTTATACTGTTTGACGAAGCCCCCGACGCTTGCCACCTCGGCCACGCCCTCCGCCTTGGCGAGAGCGAACTTCAGATTCCAGTCCTGAATCGCGCGCGTGTCGGAGAGATTCAATTCCTTCGACATCACCGCATATTGGTAGACCCAACCCACTCCGGTGGCGTCCGGCCCCATGGTCGGCGTTACGCCAGCCGGCAACCTTGATGCCGCGCCGTTGAGAAATTCGAGTACGCGCGAACGCGCCCAGTAGATATCAGTGCCGTCCTCAAAGATGACGTAGACAAACGAGACGCCGAAAAACGAGAACCCTCGCACCACCTTCGACCGGGGCACGGTCAGCATCGCCGTTGTCAGCGGATAGGTGACCTGATCCTCGATCACTTGCGGCGCCTGACCCGGATATTCCGTATAGACAATGACTTGCGTATCGGAGAGATCCGGAATCGCATCGAGCGGAAGATGCGCGAGAGCATAGATGCCGGCAGCCGCGGCAAACCCCGCGCCGAAAAAGACCAGCAGCAGATTGCGGGCCGACCATGCAATGAGGCGGGCGATCATTGCGGGGCTCCGGCGTCCGAGAAGCCCTTAAGCGCGGCCTTCAGGTTGCTTTCGGCGTCGATCAGAAAATTCGCCGAGACAACGACCGGCTCACCTTCCTTGACGCCATCGCGCACCTCGACAAAACCGTCGCCGCGATGGCCGATCTTGACCTCGCGCGGTTCAAAGCGCCCTTCTCCCTTATCGACGAAAATCGCCTGCCTGGTTCCGGTATCCAGAACGGCGCTTTCCGGGATCGTCAGCACCGGTCGAGGACTGCCAGTGTTGATCTGCGCATCCACATACATATCGGGAAGCAACGCGCCATCCGGATTGGACAATTCAATTCGCACCCGGGCGGTTCGCGTTTCCCGATTCACTTGCGGATAGATGACGCTGATCTTCCCCGCGAACTCCCGGTTTGGAAAGCTGCGCGCCTTAACGATGACCACCTGTCCCACTGCAAGCGTTCCGAGATCGCGCTCCGCAATATCGATCAACGCCCACACCACCGATGTGTCCGCAACCCGGAACAGAACGTCGCCGGGTTGCGCGCGCATGCCTTCGATAGCGTTGCGTTCCAGCACGATCCCGTCACGGGGGGCCGACCACTCGATTGCAATCGGAACGGTGCGGTTCTTTTCCATCGCAACGATTGCGACATCTGGCACGTCGAGATTCATGAGCCGCTGACGCGAGCCGCGACCGAACGGTCCGTCGCCGCCCGTTGTTTTCGAGGTGATAGTCGCGATGTACTCGGCGGATGCTGAAGCAACCGACGGGCTATAGATTTCCATCAGCGGCTGGCCCTTCGCGACCCTGGTGCCGGTGGTGACATCGGCAACCTTCTGAACCCAGCTTTCCGCCCGCATTGAAATGACCGAGATGCGGCGCTCATCGAGTTGGATCGTGCCCGGCGCCCTGATCAATGTGCGGATGACCCGCTGTGCAGCGGGCTCGGATTTCACACCGGTGCGCTGGATTTTTCCAGGCGAGAGTTTGACCGATCCGTCGTCGCTGTCTTCGCCTTCGTAGACAGGGATATAGTTCATCCCCATCGAATCCTTTTTTGGCGTTGGCGACGTGTCCGGCAGCCCCATCGGATTGCGGTAGTATTTGATCTTTCGATCCACCGGCGCCGCTGGCATGGCCTCGGCGGCGGATGCCTCGTCAAAGCTGACGTCGGCGCCGGCAGGCACGGCTTTGTAATCACGCCCGTCCGGCGTCTTCCTGGGTGTCAGCGAGTACGACGGTTTGTCGTCCGGATCCTGATAATAGATCGGCGCGTCCATGGTCTGCGCAGCCGCGGCTGTCACGAGAGAGATGCGCGGAGCTTCGGCTACCTGATGCTGGGGACGCCCCATGATGAACCCGCCCCCCGCCGCCGCACTCACTGCGGCGACGGTTGCGATCGTCAGGATGGCGGTTCTCATTTCTGAGCCGTAATGACGAGCTTGCCTTCGACAGTACCGGTCTCGCCCTGCACTTTCGCGCCGAGCGAGAGCAGCCATCGGCCCGCCATCCCGAACGTTGCCTTGAATCTGTAACTGCCCGGCTCCGCTCCCGGAGCGGGCACGATCTTTGTCGCCATCTCCTGCATGCCGTCCGGGGCCATGTCGAGACGAGTCGCGAAGATCACCGCATCCGGCACCGGCTTGCCGTTGGTCTTGTTGACGAGCCGAACGGTAACGATTTTATCCGGGCCGGCCTTGACGGTTTGATCGACGAGCTGAAACTCGTAATCCTTGATTTCAGCACGGGCGACGGTGATGACCGATCCGGTCATAGCAACGCCGATGAGCGCAGCCGCAATGGCACGCGCGTATTTGAACGAGTTCATTTTGAGATCCTCAACATCCTGCTGTGCCGCAAGGCGGCATTCGTTTAACCCGCGCAGCCTGAAGGCCGCTCGGCAGCGAACCGGCGCGACTGCGCCGATCAGGTCAGGAGTCGAGGGGGATGGTCGGGGGGTGGATGCGCCAGGCTCTCGAGCCAGGAATCATCCTTCGGCCGCGTAATCCGGCCGGAAACAGCAGGAAACTGAAGCAATGTAGATACCGGCACAACAGTGAAGCCTGCGGTCATACAAGCCGCCATGAGAAGGCACTTCTCACAATCGATTGGCGCCGGAGCTTTTGACGGACAGCACGGCATGTCTTTCGCCATTTCGTGCACCGTCGCCGACGCCGCCATATCACGTGATATTCCGGCCATCGCACCAGCCGGCGACGACTCCGCCATGACGGGCCGAGACAGGGGAGCCAATGCCAGGCCTGCGATCATGAAGATGGCAACTACCCGGCGGATGGTGATCTGGCGGTACATGCGTTCAAAATCTCACATACGCACCGAAATTGAAAGCCTCACAGGTAACGACACCGTGATAAGTAAAAATCGAGGGATGGCGCCTTAAAATGTAAGGAGGCGGCTACGGTAGCATGAAGGAGAATGACCGATGGGTGATACGGGCGGAAAGATCCATTGGGAGAGCGTTTACACCACCAAGGGCGAAAACCAAGTCAGTTGGTTTCAGGACAGTCCAGCGCCGTCTGTTGACCTAATAGACCTAGCGCACCCGTCACTTCAATCAGCAATCATTGATGTGGGAGGCGGCGCATCACGGCTTGTTGATGCTCTGCTCGCGCGTGGATTCCAGAATGTTGCCGTGCTCGATCTCTCGGAAACTGCGCTCGCGAAAACTAAGGCCCGCCTTGACCATCAAACTACGCAAGTCCAGTGGATTGTCGCTGACGTAACCAAATGGTGTCCGACCCAAATATACGATGTGTGGCACGACCGCGCCGCATTCCACTTCCTCACGAGCGAAGCCGATAGGGCTTCGTATGTGGAACGGTTGAACAAAGCCGTTCGGACGGGCGGTCATGTCGTTATTGGCACCTTCGCACTTAACGGACCTGAACGATGTAGCGGGCTTCCGGTCCAGCGCTACGATTCGCAAAGTCTCGCAGCAATTCTTGGACAAGATTTTGAATTGATAGACTCCCGCTTGCACGATCACTCTACCCCTCGGGGAGCAAATCAACACTTTCAGTTCTCGACGTTTCGTCGCCGGTAGAACAGGTAACCATCAGCATGATCCTGAGCTCGACCATTACATGTCCCAACTGCAGCCTTCAGACTACCGAAGCGATGCCTACTGATGCTTGTCAGTTTTTCTATGACTGCGAGGGGTGTGGAGAGCGCCTAAAGCCGTTAGCCGGAGATTGCTGCGTGTTCTGCTCATACGGCTCTGTGCCGTGCCCACCGGTTCAAGCGAACGGTAAGGGCGGGTGTTGCTGATTGAGTGCAAAACTCGCAATTTGGTCTGATTGCACGTTTTTGATTTGAGGCGATTCGTAATTTGGACGAGAGTGTCGTCATTCATAAAGGAAGCATAATCATGAAACGCAATCTCGTTGTCGGTGCACTGCTGTTGCTAGCTCCAGCCATTGCCTTCGCTCAGTCGCCCTATTCGGGGATGCAAACCCGCCCCATCAAGGCGTTGTCAGAACAACAGGTCGCGGATTTGAAAGCTGGTCGAGGCATGGGCTTGGCCCTCGCCGCTGAACTTAACGGCTATCCGGGCCCGTCCCACGTCCTGGAGCTGGCTGACAAGATTGACTTGTCCGCAGATCAGCGCACCAGCGTTCAAGCACTCTTCGTATCGATGAAACAGGAAGCATTACCTCTCGGTGCAAAGCTTATTGAGCAAGAGGCGGAGTTGGATAGGCAGTTTGCCAACCGGACCGTTACGCCGGATAGTCTTAAACAGGCGACTGCGGCAGTTGCAGCGACACAAGGTGCGCTGCGCGAAGCCCATCTCAAATATCACTTATCGACGGTTACTATATTGAGCCATGGTCAAATGCAGCTTTATGCCGAATTGCGGGGCTATGGCGGCCCCGCGATGCACCAGCACAATTGAGCATGACTTCATAAGCCGGTCGATAAAGCAGTTTCGCTAATTTCGCGAGCGCTGACGAACAACAAACATTCTTATGGCCATCTATGGTGCAGATTATCGATGACGAAGGCATGCGCATGACGAGACGGTCCTTGGAGGTGAGGATGGTCCGGTGGGAGCTCTGGATGTTCGTGCAGCACGACATCGGAATCCGCCGCCGGCCAGAATGTGCGGGCGAGCAGAACGCCACCAAACGTGATGGTGGCCAGCGCAACACCGGTCGGCACGATTCCGACTGCGGACCCGAGCCAGCCTGACAAAGGATATGTCAGCAGCCAGCACGCATGCGACAGCGCGAACTGTGCAGCGAAGACAGCCGGCCGGTCAGCCGGTTGCGCGGACCGGCGAAGCAATCGGCCGGACGGAGTCATGACGGCCGAATAGGCAATGCCGAGCAGCGTCCATGTGACCAGCACTGTGGGCCAGACAAAACTAGTCGTCTGAGCAGCGGACATCGCGATAGCAAAGCCGAGCAGAAAAACGCCGAGCAACGCCGCAGACGGAAGCATGACAGCACGATCCGAAATCCGATCAAGCAATCGCGGCAGCAGCAGAGCCGCTGTCATGGACCCGCCGCCGAAACACGCCAGCGCAATGGCGACATCGCTGTCTGTTCCACCAAGAAGTCCACGCACAATGACGACAGTGTTGACGATCACCATCGCGCCCGCCGCTGCGACCGACAGATTGAGCGCAAGCAGCCCCCTCAAGCGAGGTGTCGCAAGGTAAATGCGAATGCCGCGCGTGGTGTTGTCGTAAATGCCTCCTCCTTGTTCCGATCTTCCAGGCTGCGGGATAGTGACGGACAGCACCAGGGCGGCTGAACACAAAAATCCAACGACGGTACCGAGAAAAAGCCAGTTGAATGTGATGATGGTCAGCAGTGCGGCCGCCAGCATCGGGCTGAGGAGACTTTCCATGTCGTAGGCAAGACGAGAGAGCGACAAGGCCCGCGTGTATTGGTTCTCGTCAGGCAGAAGGTCCGGTATTGTAGCCTGAAATGTCGGGGTGAAGGCCGCCGATGCGGATTGCAGAATGAAGATCAACAAATACACCTGCCAAATCTGATCGACGAACGGCAACGCCAGCGCAACCGCCGCGCGGGCAATGTCCATGGACACCAGAAAGGCGCGACGCGGAAGATAGTTGGCAAATCCGCCGACCACTGGTGCAACGCTGACATAGGCGACCATTTTAATGGCAAGAGCCGTGCCGAGCACGGCTCCCGCTTTGTCGCCGGCAATCTTGAAAGCAAGCAGTCCGAGCGCAACCGTCATCATTCCGGTACCGATCAAGGCAATGATCTGAGCGGCGAACAGGCGCCGATAAGTGCGATTGGCAAGAACTGAAAGCATTCTAAAGCCTGAGCATTTGCGTAAGGATCGCAGAGACTGCAAACCCGAAGCCGCGCCGATACTGATCGACAGTTCACCTGACAACGATCGACCCGACCATACCCGCTTCGCGATGACCTGGGATCAGACAAGCGTATTCGAACTCGCCTGCCTTGGTAAATTTCCAGACGATCTGACCGGTCTTGCTCGGAGCAAGCTGCTTTCCGTTCGGCTCGTCATGCGCCATGTCCGGATTCGCTTTCATATTCTTGGCATGCTCGAGATTCTCAGCCGTACTCGCCAGTACAAATTCATGATCGAGCTTGCCATTGTTGCGCAGCAGGAATTTGACCTGATCGCCTTTCTTGATCTCGATCCGCGCCGGCAAAAATAGCATCTTTCCGTCCGTCTCAACCATAGTCACCTGAACCACCCGCGCCGGTTTCGCAGGATCGCCTGGCTTTCCCGCCGAGAAAACCGCGCCATGGTTATGCTCCGAGTGGTTATGGCCGGAAGGACCTGCGCCAGCCCACGCCGAAACGGAAAAGAATGCCATACTCAGGATTCCGACCCACAGTTTACGCAAATTCAGCATCTGAAAACTCCTTTCAGGATTTGATGGATTCGATCGATCTTTCGATTGACCGGCTACCGCTCAATTGAATTTTCCCTGTGCGGTCTTGCCATCAGGCGCTGTGAGTTGCACAACCCCCTTGGGTTGACTAGGTAGCGCGGCCGCAGCGTTGCCGGTCAATCGAGCGCTATCGACAGGCTCCAGCACAATCCGCTGAGATTTGCCCTCGACGACAAGAATTGCCGTTCCCTTGAATCCCGATGATGGAACAGGTTTATCCTTCGTATCGCTGATGAACACGTCAACGATGCCTGATTTTGCAACCATTTCGATGTGATAGGGGCCAGCGTCCGTTATCCGCCCACCATTCGGGCCTATGGACTCATGAGCGAATGACGAGAAAGATCCAGTTAGTAAGGCGGCAATGAGAAGAAGTTTCGCTTTCATTCCATTCTCCAGTTCTGCTGTTAAAAAGCTTCTGTTGCGGGCGTCCCGTGAGCATTGAGTTCGGCACTCTGCCGTAGTCGTTCGAGCGGCTTTTCTCCGTAACGCAGGAACAGGACCGGTGTGAGGAACGTATCGAGCAGAGTTGCGCTGATAAGACCTCCAAAGATTGTCACCGCGACGGGATGAAGGATTTCCTTGCCGGGCGTTGCTGCATCGACAAGCAAGGGGAGAAGCGCGAGGCTTGCGGCCAGGGCGGTCATCAGTACAGGCGTCAACCGCTCAAGACTGCCCCGCACGACCAGATCGCGCCCGAAGAGCATTCCCTCGTGCAAAGCCAGATTGATGTAATGACTGATTTTAAGGATGCCGTTGCGAGCTGCGATACCCGTCAACGTAATAAAACCGATCATGGACGCGACTGAGAGGGGCTGACCCGCCAGCCAAAGCGCGATGACCGAACCGATCAAAGCCAGAGGTACGTTGCCCATGATGATCAGTGCGAACAGCACTGACCGATAGCGGCTGTAGAGTATCGCGAACACAAGCGACAAGGACAGCAGTGAAAGAATGCCGATTGTTCGGCTTGCCTCCTCCTGAGCCTGGAAAGTGCCTTCGAGACGAGTATAGAAGCCTTCCGGCAGCTTTGTCGCGGCAAGAGCTTCTCTGATCGATTGCACGATTTTCGTCATGTCAGCGGTGCCGTTGGTGTTGGCCAACACCACGACGCGGCGGCGGCCGTTCTCCCGGAGAATCTGATTTGGACCCTCAGTCTCCTTGATGTCGGCAATCTGCCGCGCGGGTATCCACCCGGCAGGCGTTTCGATGAGAAGATCGCCAAGCGTCTGCGTTGTACGCAATCTATCGGGGAGCCGCATGGTGACGTCGAACCGGCGATAGCCGTCGACCACCCGCGACACCACCCGACCATTGGAGAGCCGGCTGAGTTGTTCGACGACGGCGGCGGGCTGCACCCCATAAAGGGCTGCACGGCTGTAATCGACCCGGATTTCAAGCTGCGGAATCAGAACCTGCTTCTCAACTTGAAGGTCAGTCAGGCCGGGGATGCTCGTTAGTTTCCCCCGCACCGATTCCGCCGCGGCGCGCAACGCGGTCAGATCATCACCGAAAATCTTCAGAGCAATCTCGGCCCTGACCCCCGACAGCAGATGATCGAGACGATGCGAGATCGGCTGGCCGACATTGATCGAGGCTGGAAGCACGGAGAGCCGCGAACGAATGTCGGCGACAACATCCGTCTTCGTTCGCTTCGATGGCGCTAAGTCAACGTCGATTTCCGAGGAATGCACGCCTTCGGCATGCTCATCCAGTTCAGCCCGGCCGGTACGACGCCCAACCGTCTTGGCTTCCGGTACTTGCAGAATGAGGCGCTCGGCAATCGACCCGACGCGGTTGGACTCGGCAAGCGAAATGCCAGGGTTAAAGAGCATACTGATCGTGAACGTACCCTCGTTGAAGGGCGGCAGGAATGCACGAGGCAGATAAAGCGCCGCGATACCTGCAATCACAACCGCTGCAAATGTCGTGGCTATTAGCGAGCGCTGGTAAAGAAACGCGCGTTCAAGGAGCGCCCTGTTTCCACGCTTGAGCATGCGAACGAGAGCGCTGTCCTCGTGATCCAGACGCTTCAAGCGCGGCAGCATATAGTATGCCATCACAGGCGTTAGTGTCACCGACACCGCGAGGCTGGCAAGAATGGAGATAATGTAAGCCTGACCCAATGGAGCAAATAGTCGGCCTTCGATTCCGGACAAAGCAAACAGCGGAACGAATACCAGCACAATGATCATCGTTGCATAGACGATTCCGGACCGCACCTCTTGCGAGGCCGATACGATCACGTCGAAGGCCGATCGAGGATGCTCGAGCGCGCGGTTTTCCCGCAAACGGCGGAAGATATTTTCCACATCGACAACGGCATCATCGACCAATTCGCCGATAGCGATAGCGACGCCACCGAGCGTCATGGTGTTGATGGAAAGGCCCGCAAAATAAAACACCACGGCGGTGGCCAGGATCGAAACTGGAATCGCGGCCAGCGAAATCGCAGTCGTCCGCCAATTGAGAAGAAATGCGAACAGTACGACGGCAACAACCGCGCCAGCCTCCAGAAGAACGCGTTCGACATTCTTGATGGACGCTTCGATAAAACTGGCCTGACGGAAAAGAATCTGGTCCGCCTTCATGCCCGGCGGAAGCGAAGCCGTGATCTCCTTGAGCGCCTGCTCGATCTCCCCGGTAAGACGGATCGAATCGACATTCGGTTGCTTCTCGACGGACACAATGACGGCAGGCTTGCCCATGAAACCGGCTTCGCCGCGCTTCACCTTGGGGGCGAACTCAACGGCAGCGACCTGTTTCAGATAGACTGGCCCGCCATTTACCTGCGCCACGACCACGTTTCGAAGATCGTCGAGATTGGTCGTGCGTCCGATGTTTCGGATCAGATATTCACGCGCATTCTGGTCGGTGAAGCCGCCTCCCGTATTCACACCGAACTGATTCAATGCCTGTTCGACTTGTTCATACGTCACACCGAGACTGCGCAAGGCAGGCGGGTTCGGCGCAATGCGATATTGGCGCACTTCGCCGCCGATGGGGATAACCTGCGCAACGCCCGGAATTGTCAGCAGGCGCGGCCGCACGGTGAAATCAGCAGCTTCGCGGACCTCCATCGCTGAAGCTTGCTCGCTCGTCACTGCCACGAGCACAATCTGTCCCATAATTGAATTGATCGGCCCCATCTGAGGCACGACGTTCTGTGGCAGTTGCGTTCTGATCCGGCCAAGCCGTTCTGCGATCTGTTGCCGGTTGCGATAGATATCGGTGCCCCAGTCAAACTCGACATACACAATCGAGAGACCGATTCCGGATACCGAACGGACGCGGGACACGCCTGGAATCCCGTTCATCTGTGTTTCGATGGGAAAACTGACCAGTTGCTCGACTTCAGGGGGAGCAAGCCCTTCCGACTCTGTCAGAATGGTGACCGTCGGCTTGTTGAGGTCGGGGAAAACGTCGACCGGCAAACGACTGGCGCTGAAGATACCAAGCATCACCAACACAAGCGACGCTGCAATGACCATGAGCCGGTTGCGCAAAGACTGAGTAACGAGAAAGCGAAACATCTGTCGTTCTCCTTACCGCACCTGCTCGAGAAGTTCGGCGCCCTGCACAACAATACGTTCACCGCCGGAAAGTCCCGATGCTATAAGGACGCGCTCTCCGTCGAGTGGTTCTACCCGCACCGCATGCTGTTCAAACCGCTCGGCTGTGACGTGCTCATAAACGACATCCTGCCCGTTTGAGTTGCGCACGAGGCTTGAGCGAGGAATGGCGAAACCGGTTTTCTCTTCATCGGTTGTGGCAAGCACCGTGACGAATTGGCCGGCGCGAAGACCCGCGGCATCGCCCTGAACTGCGAATTGGACAGGGATCGACTGGTTGCGGTCTGCGAAACCTGAACCCCTGTAGGAAAGTTCGAGCGTGACTTCTTTGCTCGATCTTGCTGACGCGCTACGGACGCCAGATAAGGCATCGAAGCTTCGTGCCTCGACCCATAGACGTGCCGGATCAACGATATGGAAAATGACAGCGTTTGACTGTGCGATCTGCCCGGCAACCGGTGTCCCTTCAGCAATCACGCCATCCACCGGCGCAGTCAGTTCCTCTGGAGCACGACGAGACTTATCAAGCGAGCTGCGCCGATCCATTAATCCCTGCAACTCTGAGCGGGTGTCTTCGAGTTGGGAGCGCGCAATGGCACCGCCCGGCGCCAGCGTTTCGTATCGAGCCAGCCGACGCTCAACGATGGAAATCTGTTGGTCGAGTTCACCCTGGCGCTGGCGCATGTCGGAAGCATCGATGGCCTGAATCGGCGGCTCGACATAGGCGAGAACGTCGCCTTTTTTGACTGGTGTGCCAAGCCTCGGAAAGCCGCCTTGCGGCGGGGAGAGGCGTCCGCCTACCGAGGCTTGAACGAAGCCGCTTGCGTTTGGATCAGGAATAACCCGGCCCGGCAATTCGACAGTGCGACGATGGACAGCCGACTCGATTTTGAACGTGCGGATAGCAAGAATCCGCTGCGTACTTTTGGGCACAAACACTCCCCCATTGGGGAGACGTTGAGCGACGTCGCGCGTTGTTGATACCGGCGATGCTGGCTCCGCGTGGTCATGACCGTCGTGGGCGCGAGCCGTGCCGGTCAGGATCGAAAACACGCAAACGAGGACAACCACAGCTGCCTGCCGTCGCCGCCCCATCAACACCATGAGACCGATTCCCGCAGCAAAGCCTCCGAGTCCCGCGATCAGAACAGCCGGCAAGTTGCGGCGTTGCTCGTGATCTCCGCTCCTGTTGTTCGGCGCATCATTCGAGGCATCACCGGACTCGTTGGATGGCACAACGAGGGTTAAGGGCAGCACATCGGCGCTACCTGCTTTTGTAACGGTCAAAATCAGATCGTAGGAACCTGGCTTGCTCGACCAAGGGGCCGTAAGGCGATACGGCTCACCGGGTTTACCGGTGGCAGTGGCAGGACCGACGGGCGTTTCAATTTCAACCGTTGCATCGTCAACAGGCTCATTTGTCGAGAACCTATCAACATACACCGTCAGCGCGCCGCCTCGCGCCACTGTAACCACCTCGTAGGTTTCTGAGGCTGCTTCGCCGCGAGGGACGAGATTGGCAATCGGTGCAGGAACCTGCGCCTCATGATCATGGCCCTCATGGGCCAATAACGGCAATGGTTCAATAAAAGACGCCAAAGCGACCGCGCATAGCGCGGCACGTAATACGGGCATCATTGGAAATTCCTCGTCCAACTCGTCTAAGGAGAAGCTGTATCGTTCACGCTAGAGCACGAACGAGTACACCGGCGTTACGGCTGCTTAGACTTAGTTTCGAGGTGGTTTACGTGAGGCTTCGGGTACGGCGCCCTCAATGGGGCCTAAATTTTCAAGCTGAAGTCGAGCTAAGAGTTCGACGGGACTAAGATCTGTTGAGAGTGCCGCCAGCGCAGTTCCCCAACAAATCATTCCCCCCTCACAAAAGCCTGCCAGGGAGCCATCGGCATCAGAGGTGGTTCTCTTAAGCGACAAAATCGCAATTATCGAAAGTTTAATTTCTCGTGCGAGATCAGTGACAACCATCTTCTGCACAACGGACGCGCTCTGCGCAGCAAAATCCGGTCTGTAATGCTCCACCGCCGCGGCGACTACTTTCCGATAGGTTTGCTGATGACCGTTGACATGCCCGACGTGTGCCTGCGCGTCGGCGAGCACCAATTGGCTGACGATTAAAACAATCGCAGTCAAAAACATACGAAACAGTCGATCGGGAGCGTTCATCAAACGATATTACCACACCTTGAGCGCTAGCGGTTAGCAACAAAAATCGTCACAATTAAGATTGGGCCGTTCTGCGAACGCCGGGCGGCAAGGCCAAGCGTGAACTGTGTCCGGGCCCTCACCGGTCCACACGACCAATTACCGCCATCAGTTCCGCAATCTTTTTGCGTTGATCTGTCTTGTCGCCGCTCACGATCGCGTGTTCCACGCAATGAGATACGTGATCCTTGAGCACTTCCTCTTCGACCCGACGCAGTGCGGCACGAACCGCGGAAATCTGCGTTATAATGTCGATGCAATAGCGCTCTTCGTCCACCATTTTAGACAAGCCACGTACTTGCCCCTCAATCCGGTTGAGACGCTTTTGACAAGATGTCTTGATGTCTTTTCGCATATGGCCCATATACCCCTACATGGTATGGGTTGCAAGTGATGATGGAGACTTAGATGACCGCGTCGAAAAATGAAAATTCAGAAGGCGGCTCAAGCGGTTCTGGGTGCTGCTCGTCGAAGACCACTAAAGCTTCACGAGAAGCTGTGAAGACCGGGTGCTGTGGCGAAAGCCATGATCATTCCAAACATGATCATGGGGGTCATCACCATCACGATCCTGGCAGGAATACGATGACGGTCGTCGACCCCGTTTGCGCGATGACCGTCGATCCCGCGACCAGTAAGCATCAGTTCGAGCACCACGGCCAGACCTACCATTTTTGTTCGGCAACCTGCCGGACGAAGTTCGCGGCCTCGCCGGAGCAGTACCTCGACAAGACGCAACCTCAGCAACCCCACGTTCCGGAAGGTACGATCTATACCTGCCCCATGCATCCAGAGATCCGCCAGATCGGACCCGGGAGCTGCCCGATCTGTGGCATGGCGCTCGAGCCTGAACTGGTCACTTTGGATGCTGCACCCAATCCCGAACTCGCGGACATGAGCCGACGCTTTTGGGTGGGGCTGGGGCTGGCTTTGCCGGTCATCGTCTTGGAAATGGGCGGCCATCTGATCGGCAGCCATCGCTGGATCGACCAGACGTTGTCAAACTGGATCCAGCTTGCCTTTGCGACGCCAGTGGTCCTTTGGGCAGGTTGGCCGTTCTTCGTGCGCGGCTGGCAATCGCTCGTCACCCGAAATCTGAACATGTTCACCCTGATTGCGATGGGCGTTGGCGTCGCCTATACCTATAGTGTCGTTGCAACCCTCGCGCCCGGCATCTTCCCGCCGACTTTCCGCGGTCAAGACGAAGCCGTTGCCGTTTACTTCGAGGCCGCCGCCGTCATTACCGTGCTCGTTCTGCTCGGACAGGTCCTAGAGCTGCGTGCCCGCGAGGCGACGTCCGGGGCCATTAAAGCGCTCCTTGATCTAGCGCCGAAGATTGCGCGCCAAGTGGACGAGAGCGGTGCAGACCACGAGGTTCCGCTCGACAGCCTGAACGTGGGTGACAAACTTCGCGTTCGGCCGGGAGAGAAGGTGCCGGTGGATGGTGTCATTGTAGAAGGACGTTCGTCGTTGGACGAATCCCTCGTTACCGGGGAGTCTATGCCCGTCACCAAAGAGCCCGGGGCCAAGGTGATCGCAGGCACGCTCAATCAATCCGGCAGCTTCGTGATGCAGGCTGAAAAGGTCGGGCGAGACACGCTGCTATCCCAAATCGTGCAGATGGTCGCGCAAGCACAGCGTTCGCGTGCGCCGATCCAGCGCCTTGCCGACCAAGTGGCCGGCTGGTTCGTGCCGGCGGTCGTTGTCGTGGCACTTTTCGCCTTCGGCGCCTGGGCGCTTTTTGGACCCGAACCACGCCTTGCATTCGGCCTTGTCGCGGCGGTCAGCGTCCTCATCATCGCGTGTCCTTGTGCGCTGGGACTTGCCACGCCGATGTCGATCATGGTCGGCGTTGGCCGCGGCGCCCAGGCGGGCGTATTGATCAAGAACGCCGAAGCGCTGGAGCGCATGGAGAAGGTCGACACGCTGGTAATCGACAAAACAGGAACGCTGACCGAAGGTAAGCCGAAGGTCATTTCGATCGTCCCTGCCGCCGGATTTGAGGAGTCTGACATTCTGCAACTGGCGGCCAGCGTCGAACGGTCGAGCGAGCATCCTCTCGCGGACGCCATCATACGTGCTGCCAAGGAGCGGAATCTCAGTTTAAGCAACGTGGAGAATTTCGATTCGCCGACAGGAAAAGGCGTCACCGGCAAAGCGGAAGGCAAAGTCGTGCTTCTTGGAAACGCGGCCTATTTGAATTCAGTCGGCACCGAAACAAAGGCATTGGATTCAGAGGCCGAACGCCTGCGCGGAGAGGGAGCAACCGTCATAAACATTGCTGTCGATGGCAAGCTGGCGGGAATTTTTGCCATTGCCGATCCGGTAAAGAAATCGACGCCGAATGCATTGAAGGCGCTTGCAGCGGAAGGCATCCAAGTCATCATGCTGACTGGTGACAACCGGACCACGGCGAACGCGGTCGCAAAGCAGCTTGGCATTATCGATGTGGAAGCAGAAGTGCTTCCCGATCAAAAGAGCGCGGTTGTGATCAAGCTGCAGAAGGCAGGACGCATCGTCGCAATGGCCGGCGACGGAGTAAACGATGCCCCTGCCCTCGCCGCGGCAGAAGTTGGAATTGCGATGGGCACGGGCACGGACGTCGCTATGGAAAGTGCAGGCGTGACGCTCTTGAAAGGCGATCTGGGCGGAATTGTCCGGGCTCGCCGCCTCTCTCAAGCGACAATGCGCAATATCCGGCAAAATCTGTTCTTCGCTTTCTTTTACAACGCGGCAGGAATCCCGGTCGCTGCGGGGATCCTTTATCCGACCTTCGGATTGTTGCTTTCACCAATCATTGCAGCGGCCGCCATGGCTCTTTCATCCGTGAGTGTTGTCGGCAACGCGCTGCGGTTGCGGGCCATGCATCTTTGATCTTACTTGATAAAGGAGGCTTTCGCTCCCGGATCGCTTGGTCTGGGAGGTGTTATCTTGATGGTCATGGGGCCCACTTGGCTTTTCTACGCCCGCCGCTTCTACCTGAAGACCTAAGATATTCGAGTCCTTCAGTCGAACAAATACAATTGCTTTACCTGGCTTGCTGCCGTGGCTTGTGCTGGCGGCTTTATATTCGCTACCGGGCCGCTTCTGGTTTCGACATCCCATGCCACGTGACTACCGTCATAACCATCTGGAATTCTTCGAACTGATCCGGATCATTGCGCAAGAAAAACCCATCGATCCGCATTGGTCGGTGGGGACGTTACTCACTTCACATGCGCGCCTGCCCCGAAAACTTGCGCCAAGTCCACCTAATCTACCGGCTAAGCGGTTTGAGAGGCGCGATGAGCAGTAGATCTTCCGCCATTGCTGGCGCCTGTTTGCATCTGGAAATCTCAGCGAAAGCGCTTGCCATCCCATAGCATCTTATGGCGGCAAAACAATTCGGCTCGGCTGCAATTGACGTCGATCGACGGCACGCCTGAGTCGATCGACATATCGATTTCGAATACATCTCCTCGCCAAACTTCGCGAAGCGTGCCTCCTCTGGAAATGAAGACGCGATGAAGGCAACCCTTCGGCGAGCATAGCGCTTGGCTATTGGAGCACCTGAACTGATCGAAGTGAATTGCGGTGAACTCTTCACCCCTCGGGCCTCTAATGTATCGCAGATATCCCGTTCGAACATTTATCGCGTCTTCCATGCAGAGAAGCTGCGCCGCTATGAACGCCTTTTGAATCTCTGGCGGCAGCTGTTGCAAGCGTTCATCTGAGAGCGGGGAGAATTTGCCCTGTGTCATTCCTGCCGCGCGCGCATTTGCTCCGGTTACGGTCAAACACACCATGACTACGATTAAAAAATGCAGCATTGCATCCTCCTACAGTCTAGCAAAATCGGCCTTCCTGAGTCAGATCAGTTCGCGAAAACCACGCCAAGCCTCTTTTCGGTCATCCAAATAACTCGACAAGCTCGCCGAAACTCGTCTGCGGCAATTACAAGAATAAATTTCTTCGGAACTGCTGCTGAGTCCTTAATTTCCAACAACGCTCCAATAGTACTGAGACTTCGGACTGTGCAGGAGATTTCTGCATCTCCAAACGAGATTATGCCGGCTCTAAAAACTTTTCTTCGTTCATGATATCCCAAGACCGGCACCGCGTTTGTCTAATCGACTTTCTTCTCCGCCTTCTCGCCTAGTTTGACGATGTCGCCCTTCGTGAACAGAATCCCTTGTAGCTCGGCACGCCAGTCCGGCTTTTTTCGAAGAAGAAATTCGAGGTTCATTCCGAAATGTTTGAACTCCTCCTTCTGCGCGTTTGCCATAATCGCCTTGGCGTTCTTGTCCTTTTCGACAGAGATTCTCTGTTCGTACCAACTAATAGCTTCCGCCTCCTCGATCAGAGACGTGATCATCCGCGCGAAAGTACGAGTGTCCTGTGAAAGCTCTTCCGGCGGTTCGTGATACTGATCGAAACCCATCTGCTTTCCTTCCGTTGAAACAAAACTGCTTGCAGCTCTTCCACATCATTAAAGTTTGGGAGGCGCCAACAGGCGCAAGGCGTTTATGGTCACCAGGACCGTAGCGCCAGTATCGGCGAGAATGGCCGGCCACAGACCCGTCAAACCGACGACCGTCGTCACGAGGAATACGACCTTCAAACCAAGTGCGACAGAAATGTTCTGCTTGATGTTGATCATAGTGCGCTTTGACAGATCGACCATCGCCGCGACGTCTGCGACGCGACCGTGAAGCACAGCGGCGTCGGCGGTCTCGAGCGCGACATCGGTGCCGCCCCCCATGGCGATACCGACGTCCGCTGCCGCCAGCGCGGGGGCATCGTTGATGCCGTCTCCAATTTTCGCAACTGACCAGCCCGCTTTCTGAAACTGAGCAACGATCCTCTGCTTGTCCTCAGGCAGCAATTCCGCCTGAACCTCGATTCCAAGACGCTCGCCGATTGCATTTGCCGTTCTACGATTATCTCCAGTCAGCATGACCGTCTTGATGCCCATGGCTGTGAGAGCCTTCAGGCCTGCTCTTGCGTCCGGTCGGACCTCGTCGCGCATCGCGATTGCGCCAGCCACTTCATGCCCGACCAGAACGATGGAAACCGTCTTTCCCTCATGATTGAGCGCAGTAATCTGCGCCCTTTGCTCTGGTGTCATCGGAGCCCGTTCACCAGCGGCCTTCGGAGATCCGACGAACACCTCAACCCCCTCCACCATAGCACGAACGCCTACTCCGCCGATCGCGTTGGCGTCGGACGTCGGCGGCAACGATAGCTGCCGCTCGGTTGCTTTTGCTAGAATGGCTGTGGCGAGAGGATGGCTCGAGCCCGCCTCAAGAGCTGCGGCAAAACGTAATACCTCTGCTTCACTGCATGCAAAAGCAAGTATGTCCGTGACCTGGGGCTTGCCGGCGGTCAAGGTGCCGGTCTTGTCGAAACACGCGACGGTGATCTTGCCGATCTGCTCGAGTACGGCGCCGCCCTTCATCAGGAGCCCCCGCCGTGCCCCTGCGGATAAGCTTGCGGCAATGGCGGCCGGCGTCGAGATCACCAGCGCGCATGGGCAGCCAATCAGGAGGATGGCAAGCCCCTTATAAATCCAGTTACTCCAGACACCACCGAACAGGAGTGGCGGAACGACGGCGATCAAGGCCGCAACAACCACCACACCGGGGGTGTAGTACCGGGAAAAGCGATCAATGAAGCGTTCTGTCGGAGCCTTCGATTCTTGAGCTTGCTCGACTAATCGGACGACGCGCGCGATCGTATTGTCGGAAGCTGCGGCCGTGACGCGCACACGCAGCAGGCCATCACCGTTGACGGTGCCGGCAAATACGGTTTCCTCAGGTCCCTTTCGGATCGGCGTGCTTTCGCCGGTCACCGGCGCTTCGTCGATCCCGCTTTCTCCAGAAAGGATGACGCCGTCGGCCGGGATGCGATCGCCGGGTCGGATTTGGATGATCGCTCCGACCGAAAGACTGTCCGCGTGCACCTCGCGAACCAACCCATTTTCTTCCAGCCGGGCCGTCTTCGGAACAAGCTTGGTCAAGTCCTGGATGCTGGCACGGGCGCGACTTGCGGCCACGCCTTCCAAGAGCTCGCCAATCAGGAACAGGAAGACAACAGTCGCGGCCTCTTCGGTTGCTCCAATGATCACCGCACCCACGGCGGCGACTGACATCAACATTTCGATCGAGAATGGCGTGCCAGCCCGCGCTGCAGATAGCGCGCGCTTCGCGATTGGAACGAGCCCGACCATCATGGCGAAAAGGAATGCCCAACGCTCTGTAGCAGGAAATAATTTGCCCAGTAGAAAAGCCGAGGCCAAGGCCAAGCCGCAAGCAATGGTGAGCATCCCCTTGCGGGTTCGCCACCAAGCCTGGTTGCTCGAACCGACCCCATCAACGTGCGAATGGAGTTGGTCGTAAGAAGCCGGGAGCGTTCCATCATCCGTCTCATGACCAGCGGGCTTGGCTGCAAGCTCTTCCACGCGCGTGATTCGATAGCCCAAATCCGAGATCTGGTTTTGAATCTTTTCGTTTTCCGCTTTACCGTCATGACTAACTGTCACCGTGCCCCGATGTACTGAGACCGTTACGTCGCCAACACCGGGCATCCGTTGCAGGGCGTTTTCGATCTTCGTGGCGCAAGAGGCACAGTCCATCCCCTCGACACCGAGGCGCAAACTGCGTGGGGTGCCGGCCATGGGCGGGCTTTTGGTTGTGTGGCTGATCATGTTTTGCCTTCTTTGCGCAGCCTTTTATATAACGCCGCGACGGCGTCGGAAAAATTGATCGCCGAGTTCTGAGCGCAGTGATCTTCGAGGAAATGCAACTGGTTTACGAGATCGAACGTCACCGGATTGAGGTCGAGCTGTTCATCGACACCGCTGGGTCTGCTCGACAGAATTCCACTCATGAAGCCTTGTGCCCAAGCCAGGTAGTCGCGACGAAGGATAGGATTGGATTTAATTTCAGTGCTGAAACGCTGACACGTAGTTGCGCCCAGCCCGACAATCTTGGCTTGGGAAGATTGCGCATGAACTGCAGACCATGAACCAGCGGCTGCCAGGAAAAAAATCCCCACGGTCCATGGGAAGCACAAACGACAGACGCTTGGGAGAGCGGAGCATCTGGTGAGATGCGCCGGATTCTCTGAGCCGATGGGACGCAAGCCTGACCTTATCGCCATGAACCGCTATCCTCGTTGAATCATCCTATTTCTTGAATTTCGCCTGGCCTGATTTTCCGTCGGCTGTCTTGATGGTCAGCGCGATCGTCGCGCCCGCGGCAATCGGAGCCTTGGCCTCGCCCTTCAACGCGTTCTCTCCCGATGGCGCAAGTGTGACCGTCTCGCGCCCCGCTCCCATGGCAATAAGTGCGGCGCCCGTGAAGCCTTTTGTGGAAACCGGCTTTTTGCTTTCGTCAAAGACGTTGATCATGATTGTGCTTCCGGATGTAACCAGTTCTGCTTCAACTCCTGCGACATCCTCCATCTGCCCGCCATTCGGTCCCTTTTGGCTTCCATGGGAATGTTGCGCGAAAGACGGCACCGACCAGATGAGGGACAGCACAATGATTGCAATGTATTTCATGTTGTAACTCCATTGGATGTGGGTTGAGGTCCTTCGCCCCTCTCGCCGTTTTCACGCCGGAAAAGAACGTAGAGCGCCGGCAGGACAAGAAGCGTGAGAAGTGTCGATGAAATAATTCCGCCGATTACGACGGTCGCCAGCGGCCTTTGAACTTCTGCTCCGGCGCCGGTGGCAACCGCCATCGGCACGAAGCCGAGCGACGCAACAAGCGCCGTCATGAGGACGGGCCGCAGCCTCGTCAATGCGCCCTCTCTGACAGCATCTATGATCGCGTGACCTTCGGAGCGCAGCTTTTCGATGAAGGTGATAATCACCAGCCCGTTAAGCACGGCGACACCGGACAGCGCGATGAATCCGATGCCTGCGCTGATCGAAAGAGGAATGCCCCTAAGCAAGAGCGCAAGTATGCCGCCGGTCAATGCGAGCGGAACCCCGCTGAACACCAGGAGCGCGTCAGGCATCGAACCCAAGCTCATGAAGAGCAGCAGGAAGATCAGAAGTAGCGCGATTGGCACAACGATGGTCAATCGCTGCGTTGCGGAGACCAGTTGCTCAAACTGACCGCCCCACCCGATCCAATAGCCTGCCGGAATCTTCACTTTCTCGGCGATCTGGCTTTGCGCATCGGCAACGAACGATCCCAGGTCCCGTCCCCGCACGTTCGCGGAAACGACGATTCGGCGCTTGCCGTCCTCGCGACTGATCTGATTGGGGCCCGGCGCGACATCGATCTGGGCAAGTTCAGACAACGGGGCGTATCTGATCTGGGCGAGCGGAGAATTTCCCCAAACTGCGCGCGTGGTCATCGCCTTCGCCTGCCCGTCGAGCGGAGGCAGCGGTATCGGAAGCGACCTGATCGCTTCCAAATTTGTGCGCAAGCGCTCCGGAAGCCGCACAACCAGTTCGAAGCGCCGATCGCCCTCGAAAACCAGACCAGCACTCTTACCGCCGACTGCAATCTCGACGAGATTTTGAACGTCCGCGACGCTAATGCCGTAGCGCGACAACGCCGCACGATTGAGCTTGACGGTCAGTACCGGCAGCCCCGAAATCTGCTCGGTCTTGACATCGGCCGCGCCCTGGACATTCTGTATGACAGCCTGAACCTGTGCAGCAACTTGAGCCAGAACCTCCAGATCGTCGCCGAAGATCTTGACGCCGACGTCGCTGCGAACGCCCGAAATCAATTCATTGAAGCGCAACTGAATCGGCTGCGAAAGTTCGTAACTGCTGCCCGCGATTTCTTCGGCAGCTTCCTCGATGGCTGTGACGACCTCACTCTTTGGCTTCTTCGGATCCGGCCACTGGTCACGCGGCTTGAGCATCACGTAGCCATCGGAGATCGAAGGCGGCATCGGATCGGTTGCAACTTCTGCAACGCCAGTACGGGCGAAAGTTTCCTTCACCTCAGGTATCTTGAGAAGGCGCTTCTCGAGCATTTGTTGCATCTCGAGCGACTGCGTTAGGCTTGTGCCTGGAATACGAATCGCCTGCAGGGCGACATCTCCCTCGTCCAGGCTCGGGATGAACTCGCCGCCCATTTTGGACGCCGCGAAGCCGCTTATAACGACCAAAAAGGCGGCCAGGAACGCAATCATGCCGCGATGCTGGATTGACTTCGATAACAGGGGAACATAGACGCGGCGCGAGCCGCGCATGAACCAGTTCTCCTTCTCCGACACTCGGCCAGTTACCAGCAGCGCGACCGCGGCAGGTACGAACGTCATCGACAGGATGCTGGCGCCAAGCAACGCCATCAGCACCGTGAGAGCCATCGGCGTGAACATCTTGCCCTCGACGCCGGTCAGCGTGAGGACGGGCAGGTAGACGACCGCGATGATGAGAGTGCCGAACAGGCTTGGACGGATAACTTCGCGTGATCCCTCCAGAATCGTCGCGAAACGCTCTTCGCGTTTGAGAACGCGGCCCAATTTTTGCTGCTCATGCGCCAGCAAGCGCAGACAGTTTTCGACGATGATGACGGCGCCATCGATGATGATACCGAAATCGATTGCACCCAAGCTCATCAGGTTGGCGCTGACCTTGTTTTCGAACATTCCCGTGACGGTGAACAGCATGGATAACGGGATCACGAACGCCGTTGCGATCGCCGCCTTGAAGTTCCCGAGGATCAAAAACAGAATGACGATGACGAGAAGCGCACCTTCCACGAGATTCTTTTCCACGGTTGCGATCGTGGCTTCAACGAGATGGGTACGGTCGTAGATCGCGCGGGCCGTCACGCCTTCCGGAAGCGATCGACCGATCTGTTCGAGCTTCGCGGCAACGCGCTGCGCAACCGTACGACTGTTCTCGCCGATCAGAAGCATCGCGGTGCCCAGCACCATTTCCTTGCCGTTCAGCGTGGCCGCGCCGGTTCGAAGATCCTTGCCCTCTTTCACGTCGGCAACGTCGGAAATACGAACGGGCACGCCATTGCGCGACCCGATGACCACCTCCTTGATCTCTTCGATGTTGGCGACTTGTCCGGGCGTGCGCACCAGATATTGCTCGCCGTTGCGCTCGATATATCCGGCGCCGACATTGGCATTATTGGCAGCAAGCGCGGACATGATGTCGCGAAAGCTGAGCTTGTAGGCCATCAATTGCGCCGGATCGGGGAGCACATGAAACTGCTTCTCGAAGCCGCCGATGGTGTTGACTTCGATCACGCCCGAAGTGTTTCGCAGTTGCGGTTTGATGATCCAGTCTTGAATCGTCCGCAGATCTGTCGGGGTGAATTCCTCGCCGTTGGGTTTGAGCGCTCCTGGCTTGGCCTCAACCGTGTACAGATAGATTTCTCCAAGACCGGTCGAGATCGGTCCCATCGCCGTTTCGACACCCGTGGGCAGACTGTCCTTGACCTGCTGGATGCGCTCGTTGACGAGTTGTCGCGCGAAATAAATGTCAGTGCCATCTTTAAAGACGACGGTTACCTGGCTCAACCCGTATCGTGACAGCGACCGAGTGTTAAGCAGGCTAGGAAGACCGCCCATCCCGGTTTCGATCGGAAACGTGATCCGCTGTTCCACCTCTAGCGGTGAGTAGCCCGGGGCGCTGGTATTTATCTGAACTTGAACGTTGGTGATGTCGGGCACCGCATCGATCGGCAGGCGCGTGAAATTCCACGCTCCGAACGCTGCCATGAGCAGAGCACCGATCATCACCAGCCACCTTTGGCGGATGGAAAACGAAAGGATACCGTCAATCATTGGACTTCTCCGGACGTTTGCCGATTTCCCGGATGCGAGCGAAAGAATGGATGGGCGTTATGAACACGACGCCATCTCCCTTCCTTCCGGTCCAGGCCGCAGACGCGATGCGGTCACGAATCTCATCGGCCAGTTCGGGTCGGCAAACCAGCCGGAGTTCGAGAAAACTATGATATGTGAGATCGAATTCAGACGAGACATAGGCACCGCCTTGCCCTCGTCCTCGCCCCTGACCGCGAGTTTCGGTGAATGTGAAACCCGGAAAATCAGGCAGGTCGTGAAGCATGCGCACCACGTGCCCTTCCATGTGCGGCCTAATCAGCGCTGTTACCAGCATCATGTCGCGATCAGTGTTCATGCGAAGCCGATCCTTTTGCCATCTCTGCCTTGACGATAAAACTGTTCTGGGCGGCATAGACGTCGCCCTCCACAAGGCCGAATGCTATTTCGACAATTTCCGGGTCGCGCCCGCCGAGTTCGACATCGCGGACTTCAAACTTGTCGCCGTTGCGGACGAACACAACGGTTCGATTTTCCACTGTCTGCAGCGCGGACGATTTCACCGCGACATTCACCTTCTTCGCCGACAACGACAGCCTACCAGTAATGAATAGGCCCGGACGCAGCCGTTGATCTAAATTTGGCACGATGGCTCTCGCGATTGCGCTCTGGGTGTCGCTGCTTCCGATTGGAGCCAGATAGGCAATCTTCGTTTCGATCGGCGGACCACCATCGGCAGGATCGACAAAAACTTGGTCGCCGACGGTGACGCGGTTCAGATCGCGGCGGTAGACAGAAAGATCCACCCAGACGGTCGACAGATCCGCGATAACAAACGCCGGCTTTTGCTCGGAAACGTATTCGCCCAGTGTGGTCTGGCGATCGATCACCGTACCCGCGAGAGACGCCTTCAGTTCATAAGGCGTAAGGCTCTGGTTGCTCTCGACGATCGCAAGAACATCGCCCTTTTGGACGCGATCGCCGACCCGCTTGCGGGTTTCGCGCACGATTCCGGGAAATCTTGGCGTGACCTGCACCAGCGATTCCTGGTTTGGCTGGACAACGCCGTTCAACAGCAGGCTATCGCGCAAGACGCCGGGTGATGCCTTGGCAAGTTCGATACCGGCTGCGGCCACTTTGGCGTCGCTCATTTCGACCCCTTCGGAATGTTCTTCCTTTTCCACCTTTTCCGTCGAGCCTGGTTTGGGAGCTGCCGGCGCCAGCAACCGATAGCCGCCATAAGCAAGCGTCCCGACAACTAGCAAAAACACCGAGTACCGAATTAGTCCTTTGATCATCTTGAACTCTCGCGGGTTAGCGAAAACGGGTTACCGACGAGACCTTCGATCGTCGCGATGGCGATATGGAAATTCTGCAAGGCCTCCTGCTCGCGAAGGAGCGCCTGCAAAACCGAGCCCCGGACGTCGAGCAGCTCGAGCAAGGTGAACCTGCCTTGCGTGTAGCCGCTCAGAATAGTCTCAGAAGCGCTGCGCGCCTTCGGGATGACTGAAGACCGCAGCAGCTTGAGTTCCGCAAGCGCTCCAGTCAGCGTGTCGTAGGCACGGCCCGCGATGCTGATGAGGACGAGCTTGTTGATGGCGCGCTCGGCATTGGTCTTTGCCAACGACTCCTGGGCCGCGATGATATTGCCGGTGTTTTGGTCGAAAATCGGCAACGGAATCGAGACGCCCAAGCGCACGGCGTTGTCGTTGGTGTCCTGATAATGCCGCCAACCGGCCGAAATGCGCGGGTCAGGGATCGCTTTCAGGCGCGCGATGAGCAGTTCAGCATTCCGCTGGGCAGTGACGGCAGTCCACCGCATGAGCTGGGGATTGGCTTCGATGGCGTTGACGACCGCCTGAAACGAAGGCGGCTGGCCGATATTCGCAAGCCGCCCGACCGCGGTTCCGAAACGCGGACTGCTGTCGCCCATCAGGATCGCCAGATCACGCCGCGCGGTCGCCAGGAGCGTTTTTGACCGCTCGCGTTCGACTCGAAACAGATCGGCCGCGACCTGGGCCCGCAGGGTCTCGGCGGGCGACGAAGCGCCCTCCTGGACGCGTTTTTGAAGCAGAGGAATGAGCGTATCGAAGCTTGCGATCTGCTCGTCGAAGATCTCGATCCGGCGTTGGGCGCTGATAATCGTGATGAATGCGATAGCAGTCTCTGAGAGGACTTCGAGGCGCGTCGCACGCCTCTGCCAGACCGCGCTTCCTACGCCGGCTTCGCCGGCGGCCAGACGGGCTTCGCGCTTCCCTCCAAGCTCGACGAGTTGGCTGAGCTGTAAAGTTGTCTCGGCGGACCGCGTTCCCTTGTAGGGACCGGAGCCAAGGGCATTATCCAGTTCAAAGGAAACGTCAGGATTGGGCAACGCTCCGGCCTGAATGCGAAGCCCCCCCGCTATCCCGATATCGCGCTCAGCGGCTGTTAAGCGCGGATTAGCCGACAGCGCCCGCTGCAGTGCCTGCGGCAGCGAAATGGAGCGCGTGGGACGCGGTTCGGTGGCTGCGGCGGGAATTGTTATGATAAGCAATGCGCAAATCATGCGCAAAGCCGTTCGGACGAAAGACATAATACTGACCTGAAAACGGAGAGACGGCGACGCGAAAGAGCCGCGTCGCTACGACAACATTCAGATCAGATATTTTTGGGGGGTGGTTTGTCGAGCCGGCGGTGGTCCTCGACCAGGAGCGTCGGTACCCCAAACTGTGGATCAATAAGCTGAGCCGACGGAGTCGCAACCCGGGCTAAGACCGGCAATAAAATCGGTACATAGACTTGGCAATACTCACCGCCGGCGGACAATTTTTCAGAGCCCCCGTCGTCGAGACCGTCCGTTGCCAAACTCGTTTCCAGCGCAATCGTTGTTGGAATGACTTTGAAACCTGCGATCGTTTCGTTCACATGCGCGGTCGCATGGGCCAGTCCAACAAAAAGATAAACGAACGCCAGAAACATCACCAGCGCGGGGCGAACGCGCAGCGCTCGCTGATCAGATAGATTCCGGCTGGTCCGATGTTCCATATGGTCCGAATAGCAAATTCCGTTGCTGAACACTATCACAAATTGACTGAAATCATCTTCTCCGGAGTTTGATTTTCACCCGAAATTACCCTAGCGGTGGTCCAGTCAGTCGATTGCGACTATACTTTGAGGCCCATACATGAGTGAAGGTCATTCGCACGGAGGAACTATCCCATCGGCGGCTGGCCGACACCGGAAACCTCTCTATATAGCGCTCTCGCTGACCTTGACTTACATGACCGCCGAAATCGTCGGCGGGATCTGGACCGGAAGCCTTGCGCTGATCGCCGACGCCGCGCACATGGGAACCGACGCCGGCGGCTTAGCTCTGGCTTTATTTGCAATTTACTTCGCCCAGAAGGCCGCAACTTCACAAAAGACGTATGGCTATCTGCGCACCGAAATCCTCGCCGCATTGACCAATGCCGTGGTGCTGTTGCTGCTCACGGTTTACATTCTTTACGAGGCTTACAAACGATTTCTGTCGCCGCCCGAAATTCTCAGCGGACCGATGCTGGCCGTCGCCGCGGTCGGCCTTGTCGTCAATCTCATCAGCATGAAGCTGCTTTCGGCGGGCTCTTCGGAAAGCCTCAACGTCAAGGGTGCCTATTTCGAGGTGCTCAGCGATATGCTCGGTTCGCTGGGGGTGATCGCCGCCGCCCTGATCATCATGTACACCGGCTGGACCTTGGCCGATCCCATCATCGGCGCCGGCATCGGCCTGTTTATCGTGCCCCGAACCTGGACGCTGTTAAAGCAAGCTGTCCATATCCTAATGGAGGGGGTTCCGATCGAAATTGATGTGCCTTCACTTGAAAAAGCATTGCTGGAAATTCCCGGTGTGACCGCCGTTCATGATTTGCACGTCTGGAGCATTACATCCGGAACGGATTCATTGACCGGCCACGTGGTTGTCACCGACATGAAAGACGCACGGGCAATCCTGATGAACGCAAAGGCCGTTCTCGAGGAGAAATTCAAGATCGATCATGTGACGATTCAGATTGAGGACGAGGAAATGCGAACGGCCGAGCCTTTGCTGCGCATCTGAAGCTGGCCTGTCGGTCCCCGACCTACACAAAGTTGCCTGCCGCCGGATCAGCCATTGCATCAGTCTGATTCCGGAATGAAATAGCGAGTGAAAGATATTCGGCACCGCACTGGCTCAACTGCGGCGTGCGCGGATTATGGCGATGCGGCCGACTATCTCGGAAACGGTGTTCACGCGACGCACACCATCAAACCCTGTCTTCTTGATTAAGTGCAACCAGCTGCCGTCGAGATGGGACTTCGCGGTCTCAGAACCGAACAAGTAGCCGGTGCCGCGAAGCGCGTGGATCTCTCGCGGGTGCAGCGGTTGGTCGAAGTCGGCAATGTGCAGTGTACCGCCGTGCCGCAATACTCGCCTTATTTCCTTGAGGAGGGCAACCTTATCACTCTGCCGCAAAGGATGCAGCGCGAGCGATAAGATCACCTTGTCGAATGATGCAGCATGGCAACCGATGCAATACTGATCCCCGTGCAAAAGCTCGAGATTGCTTAAGGGGTCGCGGACGCCCGTGCTTGATCCCGCAGGCTGTACGGCAGAAAAACGTACTGCGGGATGCTGACGTGCAAGCACCTCGCACAAGCTGCACCCCTCCGCGCTCACCTCCAAGACTCGCTCGCCTGAACGTAGCGCTGCGTCCTGTATCAGCGGCTCACGCCAGTTTCGCGCCCGAATCGTTAACCGATAGCCCCATTTACTTACGAACATGAGCAAGCGAACACGCACCGAACTCATGAGTGATGAAGGGCGAGTTATAGGCATGTCAGTTTGACCGCCAGCATGCATGTGTCCCCGGCAAGCGCTTGATTGTTGTCCGCCGGAGGGAGTTCGCTGGACAAGAATAGTATCTCCATATATCTGGCCGTTGACTATGTGTTGGTGCCACCCATGATCGCAGCGTCATTGTTCAGGATATCCTTTCCGGTCATGAACACAGCCGAGGCTTCGCTCGCGAGAGGTGAAAGCCATTGGAGCGTTTGCAAACGAAAGCTGAGAGTTGGTCGTCCATCTTAACGCTCGCGAACCAATGCAGGTGAGGTGACCGGCATTTCTAGCGGCTCTCCCTTTAACGCCTCCAGCCGACTGACCTCGGCGACGTTGAAGCTCGCATATGATGAGGGTGCCGCGCCCAATAAGCGCCGATAACTTTTGTGCATGTCTCCATCGAGATAAACGCGTTTAAATGCACCAGTGCCAGCGCGCACGAGCTGAGCTACCTGTTGGGTATCGTTGCGTTGCTTTTCTCCAACGAGTGCCGCTGTCTCTGGTTCATACAATAATTCGGGACAAGGTCGCGAGGCCTGAAGCGGGCCGCGAGCGGCGCTCGCATTGAAAACGTAGTTTCCGCCGCACGCGTCAACTCTAGGCTCTTGACGCACAACCTCGAAATGATCTGAACCTTCCTTCAGGTTTGTCCAAAATGCAAAATTTGGATCGGCACGGTATTTGGCAAGATTCTCAGCCGTCATGCGAAACGGCAATGCTTGAACCTGGATGGCCTTTTGGCCGCCGGCGAATGCCTCCCGCGCAAGCGCATATATTTCAGCCATCCCATCATTCGTCATCGCGTAGCATCCGCTCGAAGTGCATTCACCATGCACCATCAAATGGCGTCCAGATCGACCGTGCGCCCGATCGACCTCGTTCGGAAATCCCAGATCGAATGAAAGAAAGAGCTCCGAGCGAGGGTTCATTTGCCTAGGCGTAACGAGATAAAATCCTTCGGGGGCCTGACGGTCTCCTTCCCGAGTCTTTGGACCTAGCTGGCCGGACCATCGACAAATGCCGTACGTCTTCAGCAAAGCGTAACGGTCGCTGCTCTCACGTTTCCACACTTCAAGTTCATTTTCCTGTTTGAAGATGCGCACCAAGATCGGGTCTGACGAGGTCATTCCCTTGGCCTGCATGTCTGACAATAAGACGGTGGGTATCGGCCGCAGATGCTTAGCAGCGTCAAACTGAGGCGTCGAACATCCCAGGAGAAAGACTGAAACCATAAGTGTGGCGATGATCTTCGACAATTCGAACTCCGAAGCGTTATAGAGTGAAAGCCGCGCTTACAAACATCAGCGAATTTGTCGTGCGCTTGCGGTGTCAGCGCTGCTACGATGTCCGACGAAATGCATCATCAGCAGAGATGTTCCGCAGACAATTCCAACGTCGGCCATGTTGAAAGCCGGCCAGTGCCAATCCCCGAGATGAAAATCCAAGAAATCCGGCACAGCACCGTGCCGTAGGCGGTCCGTAGCATTCCCCAGCGCTCCACCGACAACCAAGCCGATGGCAACACGCACGGATGGGGTGTTAGCGCGACCCAGCCAGACCAAAAGGGCGGCGGAAATCGCGATCGCGTATGCAGCGAAAATCCACGCCGGAACGCCAAGGGCTCCAAACAGCCCAAAGCTAACTCCGGTGTTCCAGCCCAGCACAAAGTTGAAAAGCGGCGTGATGCCGATCGCCGCTGGCGGATTCATGAGATGATTGAGTATCCACCATTTGGTGGCTTGGTCTATCACGTACCACGTTGCAGCCAGCGCTAGTGTTGCTCGCATCATCACACTCTACCTGCGCGCCTGCTCAGCCGATTTGGCCCAGCATCGGAAAAGTTTCCATGAACCAGATCGCAACGTCAGTTAGATGACCCGTTATCATTGCAACTCCCATAGCGATCATCACGAATCCTGAAATTAGCTGCAAAATGCGACCGGCGCGTCCAAATTTTCCCAAGCGTCCGACAAAGCTGCTGGAAAAAAGCGCCGCCAGAACGAACGGCAACCCAAGGCCGAGAGAGTAAATGGCAAGCAGCGCCACACCGCTCGCGCCGGAGGAAGACGAAGCCGCGACCGCAAGGATTGCGCCAAGGACCGGACCAATGCAGGGCGTCCATCCAAACGCAAATGCAGTACCGAGGAGATAGGCAGAGACCGGCCCTGTGCCCGGCCGTGCGATTTGCACGCGCGTGTCGCGCTCGATCCAATCAGGACGCCAGAGGCCTGTCGTAAAGATACCAAACAGAATGACTAGCCCGCCGCTGAGTATATTGATTTGGTATCGGTAAACTGCGAGCACCAAGCTCAAGGCGTTGGCGCCGGCACCGAGTGCCACAAAGATCGTCGTAAATCCGAGGACAAAGCATACACTCAAAAACAGTACGCGAAGCTGCTGCCGAGCCGGGACCGATTGATCGCCGTCCGCCGGTGGGAGGCTTTGACCTGCGACATATGAGATGTATGCCGGCACCAGGGGAAGGACACACGGCGATAGGAACGAGACCGCTCCAGCCGCGAACGTCGTGACAATGCCGACGACGGAAAGGTCGAGCGTCATCGGTGTATGGCCTTAAACGAATCTATCAACCTGAGAACCTTCATCCACCAGCTCATTTTAGTGAGAGCACACCGTTCCGCGTCTGCAGTCAGAGGCAATCGGCTACGGCTATTCGTCGATAGATTTACGTCTGAGCTGACTGGTCGCGGCTTAATAGTCGTAGCCCGTTCAGCACGACCAGCAGCGAGGCCCCGACATCGGCTGCGATGGCGCCCCAAAGCGAGGCCCATCCGACGATCGTCAGACCTGTAAACAGCAATTTGACAGCAAGCGAAAAGCCGATGTTTTGCCGAATGATCGCCAAGGTGGCCTTGGAATGACCAATGAGCCAAGGCAGGCGCGATAAATCGTCCTGCATGAGCGCAATATCTGCAGTCTCAATGGCAGCATCAGAGCCGATTGCTCCCATGGCGATGCCAACGTTGGCGCGAGCCATCGCGGGAGCGTCGTTCACGCCATCTCCAATCATAGCGACATGGCCGTACCGCGCGACCAATCTTTCAACAGCTTCGACCTTTTGTTCGGGCAAGAGCTCCGCGTGCACCTCATCGACGCCAGTTTTCTGCGCAATCATTTCGGCAGTGGCCTTGTTATCGCCAGTTAGCATCACGACGCGCTCGATACCTGCCGCGTGTAGGTCGGCCACAATACGCTTGGCCTCGGGTCTCACCGCATCGGCGACGGCAATCAGCCCCCAGATCTCGCGGTCATCTCCAACGCCGATAACGGTGCGTCCAGCGATTGCAAGAGCATCGGCGGCTTGAAGCGCCTCGGCCGAATTCGAAAGCCTGTCGTATTCTTGGATCAAACGACGAGAACCTAACCAAGCTTCTTGCGCGCCGATGCGTCCTACAACACCTTTGCCGCGCACTGCCTGAACCCCATTGGCGGGGACCGCCGCAATACCGGCTTCGGCCGCTTTTTCAAGGATCGCGTGGGCCAAAGGATGCTCGCTGCGAGCTTCAAGGGCAGCCGCCAACTTTAGCAGTTCGCCCTCGCTGTGATTGTTGAAGGTGACGAGCTCAACGACTTTGGGGCGGCCTTGCGTCAGCGTGCCGGTTTTATCCATGGCGATTGCCTTGAGTTTCGACGGTGTCTCGAGGTGCACGCCGCCTTTCACCAGCACGCCTTGTTTTGCTGCACCAGCCAGAGCCGCCACGATGCTGACCGGAGTGGAGATGACGAGCGCGCAGGGGCACGCGATGACAAGAAGAACCAGGGCGCGATAAAACCATACGTCCCATGCTCCGCCGAATATAAGCGGCGGAATGATCAACACCGCCACCGCAAGCCCCATGACGCTCGGCGTATAGATTCGGGCAAAGCGTTCGACCCATTGCTCGGAAGGCGCGCGGCGGCTTTGCGCGGAGCCCACCATTTTGATGATGCGGGCGAGCGTGGTGTCTTGCGCACCCTTTGTGGTTTCGATTTCCAGCGCACCTTCGCCATTGATGGTTCCGGCGTAGACCACAGAACCTTCCGATATCGAGACGGGGGCGCTTTCGCCGGTGATGGGAGCTTGGTTCACTTCGCTTGCACCGGTCAGGACGATTCCGTCGAGCGGAATTTTATCGCCAGGCCGTACAACGATGTGAGCACCGATTGACACCGCCGCGACGGGAATATCCTTCTCCGTTCCGCCTGCAAACTTCACGCGTGCAACGGCTGGAGCCAGTTCCATCAGCGCTGCTACGGCCCGACGCGCGCGCCCAAGGCTCCACGCCTCCAGCGCCAGGGCAAGCGCGAAAAAGAATGAGACGGTGGCCGCCTCGAACCATTGATGAATGGCAACCGCGCCCACGACGGCGATGACCATCAACAAGTTCATGTCGGGCCGCAGACGTCGCGCGGAAAGTAGGGCCTTCGGTGCAACATATCTAATCGCACAGACAATGGCCAATGCGTACGCCAAGATGGCGGCAATTGGAGCAGGCGCGAACACCCCCGGAGTTTCGCTGAGCGCTGCAAGCACGCTCCCCGCAGACGTAGCATGAATGGCAAAGCCAATTGCAGTTAGTAGACCGCTCGCTGTGGTCAGAAGCGATTGGGTATGTCGCCTGCGGTCCTCGGCATGTGCACCTTCGGTCTTCGGGCCTTCGCTCCACGGTTCCGCACGCATGCCCGTCCGCGCCACGGCCTTCTCAATGCTGGCCGCGAGGGTTGCGTCCGGATTGCCGCTCACGGACATCCGACCGTTGATGAGGTCAATTACAAGCCTGTCCTCGCCGACCAACGGCCCGACTTCGCGCTTGAGAGCGGCGACTTCGTCTCCGCAATCCATGCCATGGATTTTGAACACAGCTTCGCCTGGGATCGCGGCAGGTACGAGAGGGGTGAGTGCAAGGTCGCTGGCGCAACCAGTACAAGAAGGGTCCGCCGCTGGCACACTCAATGGCAGCTTTTGGTCACGTAACAGTTCCGCGACCATACCAGTGGTTGCGACTGCATCCTTAATTGCATCAGTTGCCACCGATACACTTGGCGTAACGTCCATACGACCGGCCTTCGTGTCAAAGAAGAGGTTATCTTCGCCACCTATGAGCGGACCAACCGCACTCTTGAGTTGACGAACCTCGTTTTGGCAATCGAGGCCTGTCACGCGGAAAGAGAGCGGTTCGGTCGTCGGGCTATCGGCCCGCAACGTCGCTGTCATGCCAGTTGCCGCGACCGCCGCAAGAATTGCGTCCAAACTTGAGACGCCTGCATCGATCGTCATTAGTCCGTGTTTGATGTCGAACGAGAGACTCTCGTCGCCACCGACTATAGGACTGAGGGCAGCCCTGAGGACGCGAACCTCATTTTGGCAATCAAGGCCTTGAACTTGGAATCGGAATACCCGTGAGCTTGTAGGCACGGAAAAATCTGTCACTTGTCACCTCGACTTTTTCGACGTGACCGCTCATATACACCCTCTAGCAACTAGAGGGTCAAGGGCGCATGTCCGTGCAACTCCTAAAAATCGGCGACCTCTCCAAGGCGACTAACACCAAGGTCGAAACGATACGGTACTATGAGAACATTGGCCTTATCCCGGCGCCCCGTCGCACCACGGGTAATTTCCGATCATACGCGCCGGAACATTTGGCCAGATTAAGTTTCATACGTCGGGCGAGGGAACTGGGTTTCACGTTGGGCCAGGTACGAAACTTGCTCGACCTTTCCGACGAAAAGCGGAGATCCTGTGAAGCTGTCGACGTAATTGCTCGAGAACATCTAAGACAGGTAGATCGTAAGATCACGGACCTAAGGGCCCTCCGGGCCGAGCTGGATAGCGTGATCAATCAGTGCAGTTGTGGAACGATTGCCGATTGCCGCATCATCGAAGCGTTGGCTCCGGCTCAGTGAAAGCAGAAGGCATGTACGAACGTTGCCTACTTGCAGTGCGCAGCCCGCGATTTTGCGAATACCTAGCGGCCTTCGACCACCGCGATTGTGATGGATCACCGAGCACCTGCGATGGCACTGTTCCTACTTATGAGGGCCAATCCAATATTCTTGCGATCGATGATTGGTCCTCTGGGCCGATGGGACCCAATCCTGAACCTATCGCCATGAATCATCTCCTTGCTCAAGTCCTATTTCTTGAACTTTGCCTGACCTGATTTGCCCTCGGCCGTGGTCAGCGTGATCGTCGCGCCCCCGCAATCGGGGTTGGCCTCGCCCTTCAACGCGTTCTCTCCCGATGGCGCAAGTGTGACCGTCTTGCGCCCCGCTCCGATGGCAATAAGTGCGGCGCCCGTGAAGCCTTTTGTGGAAACCGACTTTTTGCCTTCGTCAAAAACGTTGATCGTGATGGTGCTGCCGGATGTCACCGGTTCGACTTCGACTCCTGCGACATCCTCCATCTGTCCGCCATTTGGTCCCTTTTGACTTCCATGGGAATGCTGCGCGGATGCAGGCGCCGACCAGATGAGGGAAAGAACAATGATTGCGATGTATTTTCTGTTGCAACTCCGTTGTGCGGGAGTTGAAGTCGTTCGTCCCTCTCGCTGTTTTCACGCCGAAACAAAACGTAGAGCGCCGGCGCCAGTTGCGATCGCCATGGGCACGAAGCCCAGCGATGCGACGAGTGCCGTCATGAGTACGGGCCGCAACCTCGTCAGCGCCCCTTCGCGGACAGCATCGATCAGGGCGCGTCCTTCTTCGCGTAGTTTTTCGATGAAGGTGATGATGACTAGGCCATTGAGTACGGCCATGCCGGACAAGGCGCTGAAGCCAATACCAGCGCTGATCGAGAGCGGGATGTCTCGCAACAGAAGCGCTAGAATGCCTCCGGTTAAAGCGAGCGGAACGCCGCTAAAGACTAGGAGTGCGTCGGCGGCCGAACCCAAACTGATGAACAGCAGGATGAAGATCAAAAGCAGCGCTATGGGAACGACGATAGTCAATCGTTGTGTCGCGGAAACCAGTTGCTCGAACTGGCCGCCCCACCCGATCCAGTAACCAGCTGGGAGTTTGACCTTCTCTCCGATCTGCCGCTGCGCGTCACCACCGACGAACGATCCCAGGTCTCGTCCCCGTACGTTGGCGGAAACCACGATGCGCCGTTATCTTCACGGCTGATCTGATTTGGCCCCGGTGCAACGTCGATTTGAGCAAGCTAGGACAGCGGGGCATAGCGGATCTGCGCAAGCAGAGAATTCCCCAAAGTGCTGGCATCGCCTTGGCCTGATTCTCCAGTGGTGGCAACGGAACGGGCAGCGATCTGATCGCTTCGACATTGGACCGGAGGTATTCGGGAAGCCGGACCACAAGATCGAAGCGCCGGTCACCCTCGAAAACGAGTCCGGCACTTTTTCCGCCGACCGCGATCTCGACCAGGTTTTGGACGTCGCCGACACTGGTTCCATATCGCGACAGCGTCTGCCGGTTGAGCTTGACGGTCAGCATTGGCAATCCGGACACTTGCTCCGTCTTGACGTCTGCAGCGCCGTCGATCGTCTGTAAGACGGCTTGCGCCTGACCTCCGAGTTGCGCCAAAACGTTCAGGTCGTCGCCGAATATCTTGACCGCCACATCCGCGCGAACGCCAGAAATTAACTCGTTGAATCGGCGCTGAATGAGTTGCGAGATTGCATAACTGCTGCCGGGAATCTCATCCGCCGCTTTCTCGATGTGGGTGATAAGATGCGCTGAAGCGCCGACTTGGCAGCAGGTTACGGCGGAGTCGGTTCTGCGCATCTGAAACTGGCCTGCCGGCCCCCGACCTGCACGAAGTCGCCGGCCGCCGGATCGACCATTGCGATATCACGGGCCGGCGACGGGCCGGTTGGCAAGATTCTCATCTTTACATCCGTCCAATTTATCTCCGAACTCGCGTAGCAGGAACAGACTGACATCGTCGAGCGAGTCATGATCTTTGCGGAACGGCTGCTCAAGCGTCTCGATGAGATAAAGCGCATATACAAACATATAGGATATGAAGCCAAAAATCAGCGCCGTACCGGGCGAGCCTTCAGTCTCCAAGAACAGCAAAAGCAGCACGATAGCTGCAACCAACGTCTTCACCAAAATGTACACGGAAGGCACGAATTGCATGCTTTGAATGTGATAGATCCGGAAGACGCATCTGCGCAGTTGATCCTGCTGGCCGCGCAGCCGCACGATGAAATTCGCCGGCATGCCCAGGACATCCATTTGCGCAACCATCGGGGTGAGCTTGTCGATTTCGAGAATAGCTGGCCGCAGATCCTTGTGGGCTCCCTCGTGTCCAAGCCCCCTCTGCAAGACGATAAGGATGTTCCCGAGTATTATTCGCAGCGGACCGACTTTGAAATCCGGGCACTTCTCGGCAAAACAGACAGCGTCGTCATGGATTGCCTCCAATGCCACGCGAATGTCGGCCGGCAACCGCTCAGATTCTTTGTAGTCAGAAAGAACGCCCGACAGGAGAAAGCCAATGATGAAAATCGCTCCGCCGATTGCGCTGGTCAACAGCGTGCTCAGCGTCACGAATTCGAACTGCATCCAGTGAACAAACACCTTGATGGCGCTGATCGCGACGACCAATCCCGCCACGAGGAAGAATAACTTAAGCTTCTTCAACTCGTGATGCCCGTTGATCCATTTCATAATGCGGAACCTTTGCGATCGAATGGGACTTTATAAAGACCATCTCTTTCTCGCAAAAAGGTGGACCTTTTGTCGCGTGTACGTTTTGCCATAAACGGGCATTGAGGGAGTGATAGCTACTACCGCACGGGAATTGATTTGGCACGCAGGACGTGACAGAATTTATGTCTCTTGCGGGATTCATGATTGCTCTCGACCGACTAAGGGAACGTTGCCATGAAAACCATCATCACGATTGCGGCCGGCGTTATTCTTTTGAGTGGTGTCGCAGCCGTAACTCCCGCAGCAGCCTTACCGGCCTCCGGGACCGCCATAGAAGCGCGAAGTATTGCTGCGAGCGAGCAAGTGCAGCCGGTTCATATGCGCCGGCATCGTCATCATAGGCACTACGCGCATCGACGTTATCGTGTTAATCCTTATTACGGCTATGGATACGGTTACGCACCACCTGTATTCATACCCTTTGGCTTTGGTCATCACGGTGGCCACCATTTCGGTGGCCATCATTTCGGTGGCCATGGCGGGCACCACGGCCATCACTGAGTTCGCAGAGCGCGCCTGGACACGGGAACCGAGTGGTGAGCGCTGGCCGTACACCCAAGATGTCGCATTGTGCTGCGTCGCGAAGGCGGCATCGTACCAAGCCGTAGACCTAATTTGATTCGCCGTGAAAAGGGGCCGCCGTGGGCGAGACCACGCTTATCCATCTTTCGCGCCTGGTGGTTCTCAGGCGTCAGCTCGACGTCGCAGCAAATAACATTGCGAACGTCGAAAATACCGGCTTCCGTGCTCAGCATCTTTCCTTTCAAGAGTACCTCAAACCAGAAAGCAATCAGGTCGTCGGCATCAAACCCGAACGTCCCCTCTCTCTGGTAGACGCTGCATTTGGATTTACGGCGGATTCGCCCGGGGGGCTGCAGATCACAACGAATCCGCTCGACCTGGCGATCAACGGAAATGCCTATTTCGTCGTCCAAACCCCTCAGGGAGAGCGCTACACCCGAGACGGATCATTTAGTCTTGATAAATCGGGCCGGCTGGTCACCATGGAGGGCCACACAGTTCAAGCTGGAAATGGCGCTGTAACAGTGCCCACCCAAGCTGACAGCATCAGTATCGATGCAAGCGGGCGGATTTCGACCAAGCTGGGCGAACTGGGCCGGTTGCGGCTGGTCCAATTTCCAGAACGCGGCAATCTGCATGCGGTCGGCGGAAATCTGTTTCGATCGGACTCTGCACCGGCTGCAATTTCGGATGGCTCTGCGAAGGTACTGCAGGGTATGGTAGAGAAATCCAATGTCCAGCCAACCGTCGAGATAAGCCGACTGGCCGAAATCAACAAAGCTTACGAAATGGTGAGCAAGTTGTTGAAAAGCTCACAGGATGTGACTGAGTTAAACAGGCTGGCTGATGTACCCGATTAGCTGGCCTGAATTGACTTGGGCCGGCTGCTTTTGACTGGGGCACGACGACGTCAAAATTCTCCGCGCAGGCGGCCTGAGAACACCGATACCGGGCCGCGGTCCGCATTGTACGCCGGATTAGTGATGGACTGATAGTCGGCGGTCAGCGTGATCTGCTTGTTGAGGGCCAGCGCATAATAAACCTCAAGGATTTTCTCTTGCCGGTAATTGATTTGCCCGTCACCGATCAGCACGCCGAGGCCGCCGGCCGCGACAAAGTCGCGATGGTCCTTCGATAGGGCATTGAACGCGCCGCCGATCCCGACGACGTCGTCCGGCCTTCCCCATGAGGTGCCCTTGATCGACGCGCCGAATGCAAGGCTGGCGTCGATGTCGGTGAAGACCATAATCTCGGTCTTGCCGTCGTTCCAGCTCCACCGGCCGAATACGCCGATATCGTCGGTGATCGCCTGCTCGACGTTGAACACGTAGCCATACTTAATCCGCCCGCGGCGCGTCTGGCTGATGTCGAGATTGAGCACCGGATCGTTCAAGGTGTCCCGGTAACTGCCGGAATAAGCACTGTTGAGCCAGGCGATGGTGCGGAATTTCCCCGGCTGCGAAAACAGCGAATAGCGCGTTTCTAACTCGAGGATGTAGTTGCCGCGCTGAAACACCTTCATGTCGAAATTGCCTGAGTTCGATTCCGAAACCATCAGGAAATAACCCGCGCGCAGCGCCCAGTATCTCTGGTTCAGTTCGGCCGTCACGCCATATGTCAGGCCGACCTTGTCGGCGGAATAGTCGAACGCGCCCGGCGCCCATATCGACCAGTTCATGAAGTCCTTGCGGGGATCCTTGGCGTAGGCATTGCCGTCGAAAACATCGGGGACGGCGAATTTTCCGGCCTGCAGCGTCAGCCGTGAGACGTCCGCTTTCCCAGCGAGTTGACCGGGGCCGCTGGGCAACTCTTCCTGCTTGCCGCCGAAGCCGAATGTCTGGCGCAGGTATAGTCTCGACGGGTTGAAGCGCGGATAAGGGAAGTTCGATTTTTGCGCCTCGCCGCTGGTAAAGCCGGCAAAGCCAACGGTATTGCTGAGGCCGAAGCCCTGAAGCAATTCAGGGTTGAAGTAGACTTCGCCGCCTTCCCACAGCCGGGCATTCAGATAGAGGCTATTGCTCCATGTCGCCTGAGACTGGCGGCCGGGCGTCAGACTATTGGTGCCGCTATACGGAGCATGAAATCCGGGATAGCCCTGCGACAGATACGTGGTCTGTCCGTGGACCTCCCAAATATCCGATGAGAGCGCGGCCTTTGTCGCTGCCAATCGCGGTTCGGTACTGCCGGGCCAGTCGATTTTGCGGTTCAGGCCGAAACGAAGCGTCTGAAAATCCAGCGTCGAGGCATAGCGGGCTCCCGATGGCAGCCGAACGTCGGCCGACCAAAAATCGTAATAGAGATATTCCAGCCGCGCCGTCCAGTGCGGGTCGACGACATATTCGAATCCGGCACCGGCAGCCCAGCCGGTGCGAAGCTGGATATTTTTCTCTTCCAGTCCGCCCGACAGGTCACTGGCAAAGCGTGTGCCCTGCCAAGCGAATCCACCGGTCGCATAGACCATCCAGGATTGTCCGGCGTAACCGATGCGCGCGCGGGCGGACCCGACGTAATCCATCTTCTCGGTCAGACCGGACTCGGCCGCTCTTGGAGACGACACGACCGCGTTGGAGTTGATATAATTTGGAAACGTGATGTCGGCCTCCACGCCGAGCAAAACCCGCGAGGGCAAGACGACATTGTACCCGACGTGCACGCCACCATTGATGCCGTTGTAGGAATGGGAGAGTGTCGATGGCAGCGGATTGAACAGCGTCGCGCTGGAGTGCCCCCAGCCGTACCCCATATGGGCGCCGATATAAGGGCCGGTCCAGTCGAAGTATGTTTCAACGCGCGGCGCCTTGACCGGCGTGGCAGACACGTCGGCCGCCTGAGCGGCATCGAGCGACAGCGCCCCGAGCACGATCCCGGCGAACAGGCTTTTCAAGCTATTCGCGCCGCGACGCGTCTCGATGATGACGTTTTGGCCTCGCAGCGTCATAAAATGCCGCCATTCCTAGTCGTAAAAGTTACTTGCGAATGACTATCAAATACTTGTTGCGAACCACTTGCAACAAAATTCTTGCGAATGGATAGCAACAAGTTGCTGCTTTGGGACCGGCCAGCCATCGCATTGCGGCAGTCGCGTAACGTCGCTCGTCTGAAATTAGTGGTCGCCTCCGGCCTGGGAAAAGCTGGTCATGGAGACGGCGCGGAGGAGCGTCTCAAATCCAAGGCTTCTCATACCGCCGCCGGCGACACCAAACTACGAGCGCGCCAAAGTGCAGACTGACATGCGCTTCGGCTGTGTGCTAGCGGATGCCGGTTACGGCCTCAGCGCGCCCTCCCGTCAGGGGCTCACGACACGCGGCCTTGCCCTAGGCCGTTGGTACTTCAATTCAACCACTCAAGTCGCTTGTCTCGATCCTCAATGTCCGGCTGGTCAACAGGAAGGATGCTGCCTCCGGCGATGGCATGACCCAGTTCGGCCGAGCGCTGCATGTGCTGAACATTGACATCATTTGTGCCAACTCCTCAACCCAGGGCCGCGTGGAACGGGCCCATAGCACGTTGCAGGATCGGCTGGTGAAGGAGATGCGGTTGTGCGGCATCGATACCATCCTGGTCGGCAATGCATTCCTGGAGACGTACAACGCGGGCGCTTCGACAATCGCGATATCCATCGTCCGTCGCGGCGCATGACGATCTCGACGATGTCTTCGCCTGGAAGGAAGAGCGCTCGGTCTCGATGAACCTGACGCTGCAGTACGACCAGATGCTGTTTATGCTCGAGCCCACCGGGATCGCGCGGTCGCGGGCGCGCAAGCGGGGTCACCGTGATCGACTATCCCGACGGGCGGCTGGCGATCCGGCACAACGGCGTCGATTTGCAGTACCGCACTTTCGATAAGCGTCCGCAGGTCAACCAGGCTGCGATTGTCGAGAACAACCGCTTGGGCCCGATCCTCGCCTACGTTGCTGAACAGCAGAAGCAGCTCGACATGTCCCGCTGGGCCAAGGCGCCGCGCCGGCGCGGCCAGAAGAACCACATATTTAAGGTCGGCTAGAGCCGACGGATCACCCGGCGCGAAAAACTCAACCCCAACCATAGAAAGGCGGCTCTCCCGACCGAGTGACATTTCTAACCGGCGCAAATCGTGACTTCCCTAAATGTCGGCGACAGCATCCGGTTGGGCCAACGATCATTGAGCTAGCATTGTGGACGACCACATCATGAATTTCAGATTGCCAATAACCGTGAATAGACCTGGCATCTCATGAAACTCCCTGCGCGATGGATGAAAGATGACAAAGTTATATATTCGCGCTCTTGAGGCAAGCTGCGTTACCAGCTGAACGCATCTTGCCTGCCAAGCGGAACACCTAACATGTGCTAGATCCGCCTTAAGAGGTACCCGTTGACGCGTGATGCCGATGGCGTGGTTCTGGATTTTGTCCGGAGATGCGCTTTTTCATTTGGCGAAGCTCCATAAACAGGGAGCACTCGTCGTGAGCCAGCTATCTATCGTAGACCAATCACTTAGAGCCGCCTGAGATCGATGTATTGATCGGCGAGCTATCTGCTAATGTCGACGATTCGGCCGACGCAGTGCCGCCGGTTATCCCCGGCCCTGCTGTTACTCAGCCTGGCGACGTTTGGCGCATCGGCAATGCAGTGACTCGACGCAGGCCGCAACCTTCCAAGCTCTTCTTGGCGGCGAACAGCGGCAAAGATTAAAACGAAAAGGACACCCCGTTTCCGAGGTGCCCTCTCGTTAGAACAACCGAGACAGTACGGCTATCGTCGAGGCCAAAGTTGGGTGCAAGGAGCCCCTAAGCCAAGACGGTAGGTCGTACCGGGATGGCTGACTGGCTTCGAGACAGAGAAAGACATCCAGGGCAGCGTCATCGCAAGTTACGCTCACCAACACAATGATGCGTTCATCAATATGAATGGATGTTCAAGGACTGATCGCAAATTTAATGTGACGCGCTGGAACGGAGAGCTTCTGCGGCAATTAGGATTTTACATGCTTATCAATGGAGTGAGGAAATGAAAAAGTTAGCTATTTTGCCGTCGGTGCAGCTGCACTGTTCGGCGGTTCCGCCGCAAACGCAGCAGACAACTCAGTGACGGCGCAGGCTGCAGCCCATACTGCGCAGATTGCCGAGTTCAGTTCGCAGCATCGGCGTCATCGTCATCACTCACGCCACAGACACGTTCGCCCCCACGGTGGGAGCTATGGCTACTATGCTCCGCAGGCTTACTATGCCCCACAGCCTTACTACTACGGCGGTGGACCCAGCATCGGATTTGGCTTCGGAGGCGGACATCACGGTGGTCATCACGGTGGACACCACAGCGGCCACCACTGACAACTGGAGAAGCAAAGCCCGCAGAAGTGCGGGCTTTTTCGTGCAGGTCCATTGAGCAATATGAACAGTCATTCAAGTACCCGTCCTCGAATTAACGCCGCATGTCGGAACATTCGAAGTGATCGACGATTGTCTCATACACATATAGGAGTTGATTGTATGAAAAGTTTTGCTATCGCAATGGCCCTCGGTGCAGCTATGCTGCTTGGAGGCTCCGCGGCAAACGCCGCAGACAATTCGGTAAAGGCGAATGCCTCAACGGACGTGACGCAGTCCACTGACTTTAGTTCACGCGATCGGCACGGGCGTAATTACCGTGTCCAGCGTATTGTACGTCCGAACCATTCTTACCGCAGTAGCTCTGGCCACGCGCCCCGTTATGGCAATAGACGAGGTCACGGTGGAGGCGGTCCGAGCGTTACCATCGGGGTTGGCGGCGGTGCACACAGCGGTGGTGGTGGACACCGGTAAAAGAATAAAAGCCCGCAGCAATGCGGGCTTTTTTCATGCTGCACACGATGCATTTTGCGACGTGTCAGCCGCGCTGATTTTGCTATCGCGTAGGCCATCCGTCATATTCTTCGATAGCGATCATTAAGCCCCCAAGGCGGCGTTCGTCCGTAACACCCGGGCGATGTGAGTCACGTTGCGTTTTTAACAGGGCGCCACAGAGTGCATACGTTGGAATCAGCGGTGCTCTGAGCGTTACCACAGCGTACCGGAACACGCTCCGACCAAAATCTTGGAGAACATGGTTTCGTGCGCCGCGTCGCGTCCAAGGACGATGCGCGAGTCGTCCTAATGTCGCTCACCGACACGACCCACAAGAAAATTGCGAATCTGTTTTCCCGGCAGGCGGTCGCTGATAACCTCGTTCTCCGATCAGACACTCCGGGAGCTCACCGACAAGCTCTCGACGCTCAAAGGGCGCCTCGCAAAGACCACGCGGGTGATCGCCGCAGATATTTGACGGTCACGAATTCGCCGCCGCATGGCCTGTGCCAAGGCTTCCATTTGCGGTTACGGATTGCGGCACCACATCTGCAACCTATGACACAGTTCTATCCGCTCTTGATGACGCAACCTCTCAAGCGTCTTAGCAGGAGCCATCGCGGCCATTCGCGTTTCATCCGTTCGAGCGTTGCGCGTTGAAGAAGCTCGGGTGCTAACTCTTCCGTCCGCTTATCCGAGGTTAATCATCACGCTGTCTCAATGTTGCCCGTAAAATTGCGCAGATTAAGCAGGTGAAGCGCTCGGCAAAGAGGTCCGACCGGGGTCGCTTAAAACACAAACGCTGGATTATCCTTTAAGGCCGTTAGCTTGGTTCCATAACCGCTCATTACGCGAATAACGCCGGTTGCGGAACTCACAGCTTGCCGAAAACGACCTTGACTCCGAAAAGCGACACGCACCTAAATAGATGAGTTTGTGGGAGGTCAACATGACGATCCAGATAAACCTTAGCGAGAGCAAATCTTACCTGTTTTCAGTCGCCGAAGCGATCGACGCGTTCGTCGATGAGGCGAAATTTCAACCCAACGATCAAGCCAGAATAATATGTGCGGGCTTGCCACTGCCCTCGCAGGACATCGTGACGTTAACTGGAATCCATTTCGAACGGCAAGATAACCATGCGTTTACAGCATGGTTGCGTAGTTCAAAGACAAGTCAGGCGAGACACGAGGACCAGGCAATCGAATTCGAAACCGTAGTCTTGGACAACGCCGCTGTCGACATCGCCGGAAACGTTACCCGAACCGACGGCAAGATTGTCCGCGCGGTTCAGGTTATTCCGGCAAAGCTTCCTTACGTTATCACCGACCTCGATTGGCGGATCGTCCATCAGACGATTTCATCGGCTAAGGCGGAGGATCGGTGTTACGCTGTTCCGGCTGGCTCTCAAGGGCCTGATTTCATTTCGATCGCGCGCGAGTTGAACCTTCTCAATTACAGTGCTCTTCGAGACCTGGATAATGTTCCGTATCTGAAGGTGATCCAGGGCGATCTGCTCAAGCAGAATCCCAACAGCAAAATCGTATCGGAGCAAAAGATCTCCGACACCTTAAGCAAATTCGGAATTCGTCATAAAAAGGCGCGCCCCCGCCGTGCCACAATTTGAGTTTGATCGCCGCGGCTGACCGACAACGACGCCGGTGACATCATTAGCTTCCATGCAACGGAGGCCTACGATGCCAACGATTTTTCTCACAGTCTCTAAGCGTGCAATCGAGAATATGAAGCGTCGGGCGCGTGAGGCAGCCGATCGGGGACCGGCGAAAGGAATCATTGATGGTCCGTGTAGGGCAAGCGTGGTGAAAGATTACTTAGACCAAATCAACGGCGAACATGAGAAGCGCCGCCGTCGCAAGAAAACCCTTCGAAAGCCATCTTAATTTTTTGCCACAATCTCACATTGATCGCGGTTGATGCGTTCAGCAAAAAAATGATGGATGTAAGAGCTCCCTTCGAAATGAAAGGAGCTCACTGTGACCCACGACCGCGTCGTCATGATGCTTGTGCGCTCATTGCGAGCGCCTAAACGGAAGACAAGAACACACTCCAAAAAGCAAATTCGGCAGATCGCAAACTTGGTCCTCTGTTACGGATGGACCTATCCGATCTTGATCGACGAAGACGGCGTTATCATTTGCGGCTATGGCCGGTATCTCGCAGCGCTTGAGCTTGGGCTGAAGGAAGTGCCGACAATCGTCATGTCGGGCCTAAGCGATGCCAAGAAACGCCTCCTTACTATCGCGGACAACAAAATCCCGACGAACGCGGGATGGGATTATCCCGTTCTCGCAGCGGAGCTTGGCGAACTCGCGGTTCTGCTTCCCGAATGCCAGCTCAATATCGAACTGTCCGGCTTTGAGGCTGCTGAGATCGACAGCCTGATGAGCGATCACCTCGATTCTGAGCGTGAACCTGGCGATGTCGTACCCGAGGTAGAAGCCAAGGCCATCAGTCGACCTGGTGATTTATGGACGCTGTCGAAACATCGGCTGTTGTGCGGGGATTCGAGAGAACCCGGAGATGTCAAAAAGCTGATGGGCACCGCCCGTGCCGTCATGGCTTTTACGGACCCGCCCTACAACGTCAGGATTAGCTCCGTTCAAGGTCGCGGGAAAACCAAGCACCGCGAGTTTGCCTCCGCTTCCGGCGAGATGTCGCGCGCCGAGTTCACCGAATTCCTTGCCAGCTGGATGCACTTGGCCGCTCGGTATTTAGAGGACGGTTCAATCGTCTTCTGCTGCATGGACTGGCGGCACGTTGGCGAGTGCCTTGCGGCCGGCGAAGAAGCTTTCACTGAGCTCAAAAACATGATCGCTTGGGTCAAAACAAACGCTGGGCAAGGCAGCTTCTACCGCTCCCAGCATGAGCTAATCCTTGTGTTCAAGAACGGCACTGGCCGCCACCAGAACAATATCGAACTCGGCAAGTTTGGCCGCTCCAGATCGAACGTCTGGGAGTACGCCGGCGTCAATACGTTCCGCAAAGATCGCCTCGCCGAGCTGACCGTTCACCCAACGGTCAAACCCGTTGCCCTGGTGGCCGACGCCATGCGGGACTGTTCGCGTCGTGGCGACATTGTGCTCGATCCTTTTATGGGATCCGGCACCACCATTCTTGCTGCCGAAAAGGTCGGTCGGCGCGGCTACGGCATCGAAATCGACCCTTTGTACATCGATGTTGCGATCCGCCGTTGGCAGGAATTCACCAAACGCGACGCAATCCTAGAGGCCACCGGCCAAACCTTCGACGAGGTGGCCGCAGAGCGGTCCGCCTCCCCTGCTCTCAAACGCGTAAGGATCTAACACAATGGCATCGATCCCAAAAATTGAGCGTGTCTTCCGGAAGCGGGTACGGCTGGAGCCGAGCGACGATGACGTTGGCTATGGGAAGCCGCCTCGTTCTCGACAATTCAAGCCAGGCCAAAGCGGCAATCCAAAAGGTCGTCCGAAGGGGGCTAAAAGCGAGGCGACTATCCTTATGGAGCTCCTGAATCGTAAAATCGAAATCCGACAGAACGGGCGGATTCGAAAGATCACTATTCTGGAGGGAATCTTTCACAAGCTCGCGGAGGACTCGCTCAAGGGCAACACCAAGAGCGCAGCGTTCGTGCTGAACCGGCTGGCCGCGATTGCCTCTACAGCGAGCGCCGAGTCGGAGGTCAATCCTGACGATAAGGCCGTTCTTGATGCCTATCTGCGGAATTTCCAGTCCACGCTTGGTGGAAAGGAGAAGGAGCGATGAAGGATCAAGACCTCCTCTATTCTATCCTGCGCAACGATTTCGAGAGCTTCCTCCATCGCTGCTTTCTAATGCTCAATCCAGGTGCCGAATACCTGCCGAATTGGCACATCAAAGCGATCTCGCACCAGCTCCAACGCATTCGGGACGGCAAGGTCAACCGTCTGATCCTCAACATGCCGCCGCGATACCTGAAGTCTTTGACGGTGTCTGTGATTCTGCCGGCGTTCTTGCTCGGGCATAATCCTCGAATGAAGATTTTTGGTGTGAGCTACAGCAACGACCTTTCGGCCAAACATGCAGCCGACTTTCGAGCGATCGTTCAGTCCGATTGGTATCGAAAAACATTTCCGAGCATGCGCGTCGCTCGGATCGCCGATTCCGATGTCTTCACCACCAGACGCGGCTTTCGCCGATCGACTTCCGTTTCGGCAACTTTGACGGGCCTCGGCGGCGATATGTTCATTCTGGATGACCCGCAAAAGCCAGTGGATGCGCAATCCGACACTCTTCGTAACTCCCTGAACCAGTGGTTCACAAACACTTTGCTCTCGCGCCTCGACAACAAAGCCACGGGTGTCATCATTCTGGTCATGCAGCGGGTTCATCTTAATGATCTGACGGGTTTCCTCGCCGAAAATTCCAACGATAGGACCATACTGAGCCTGCCCGCCATTGCCGAGGTGGAGGAAAAAATCGCCATCGGTGACGGCGAGTTTCACATGCGCCGGGCTGGCGAAGCCCTTCACCCCCAATACGAGACTCTCTCAACCTTGGAGAAGCTTCGCTCAGAAATGGGTTCCGCTATCTTCAGTGCTCAGTATCAACAATCCCCGGTACCTGACGGTGGCGCGATGATCCACCGCCAATGGCTACAGTATTACGATCAATTGCCTGAGCGCACCTACAAGGCCAAAGTGGTCCAGTCTTGGGATACGGCTGCCAAGGACGGCGCTCAGAATGACTGGAGCGTCTGCACCACGTGGATGGTGGTCGATAAGCGATATTACCTGATGGATGTCACGCGTGGTCGCTACGAATATCCCCGCCTTAAACAAACCGTCATCGCCCTCGCCGACCGCTTTAAGCCTGACCGGATTCTGATCGAGGATGCCTCGACCGGCATCGCGTTGGCCCAAGAACTCAAGCAACTTGGCAGCTACCCAGTAAAGGCCGTGGCAATTGAACGTGACAAGATCGGTCGCCTTTACGTCCAGCAGGCGAAGTTCGAAGCCGGCATGGTATTATTCCCCCGCACGGCGAACTTCCTCGCGGAAGTCGAATCCGAGCTCCTTAGGTTCCCGCAGGGCAAGACTGATGACATCGTCGATAGCATCAGCCAGGCGCTTGCGTTCAAGACCTGGGGATATGATACGACCCTTTCCTGGGTCGGATGATGGCGAGCCGCCGTCTATCGATCGATTTCGACAGTCTCTTCATAACGCAGGATCTTGATCCGATCGGAACGCATCAGATCGCATAATATTTCCGCGCCCGCGATTTGCCGACGAACCAGCGCGACAAGATCGGTCTCGATGGTCGTGCTATCCGGAAGAGCCATCGCGAAGTCAAACCCCTCATTGTGAGTCACGAATCGACGGCCAAGCCCGTCCAACCCCACGACGACAAAGCCATACCGCAGATAGGGATAGATTTGCTTATGCCGCGCTGCCTTGAAGCTATAGGTAATGACGTCATGCGATGTAAAAGAACCAGATTTGAGCTCGATGACAACGAGCGGAATTGAATCTTTTGTGATCAGAATGTCCGTCTGAAATGCGTTCTGCCCACGCATCGGGCTTGCAGCGCTCTCATGGCTCAGCTGGCCGGACGGATCTACCTCGATCTTGTAGAGCAGGCTTTTACCCGTTTCGACCGTGTAGTCAGGAAAGTGCGCAGCGAGGGTTTCTTGGACTTGTAAAGCGGCCTGCTGCTCACTCTGCTTTCGCCCGGAGGACACCGTCACATCATTTGCCATCGACAAACCCTTAACTCCATTGCCGCGCTCACACAGCCTGAAACGCCAAGCCGCTAGTGGCTTCGTTGCACATCGACATCCAGTCCAAAGGTCGTTTGGTAGCGAAGGAAGCAGGTCAGGGTTAATTTTTGATCCTATTTTGGGATAATCCGTTTCTGGGATCAAATTGTGCGCCGCCGATTCACGGCCCTGGCGGCGCATGCAAAAGACCCTCAAATCCGCGGACTATGCCCGACTGATCGACCTGCTTGTCGCAGTGCGGAAAGCTGCGGATGTTCGACAGCAGGCCTTGGCCAAGAAACTCGGCCGACCTCAATCCTTTGTCGCCAAATATGAGAACGGTGAGCGCCGCCTCGACGTCATTGAGTTCATTGCTATCGCCCGCGCGCTTGGCGCCGATCCTGTGAAGCTGTTTAAGGACTACGTTGGGGGAAAGGGCTCGCCCAAGACCGCCTCAAAGCGTCCGACCAAATAAGTCGTGCAGCTTTGGGCTTCTTTTCGGATCATTTTGTGATCCGGACCGGCTGATAAGAGCCACTAGATTGCTGCGTTTCCGCTCGACTTCCCCAGCACGTGGAGCGTCACTGTCGCCGTAAATCGGAGGCAGAATGATGGACCGCAAAATTACAGAACAGGCAATTGGCCTAATCCTTATCGAGATCGGCATTCGCCTTGGCGAGGCCGCACGGATTGCCAAGGCCGCCGAGGCCTGCGCGCTGGCCGGCAGTGTCGCCGAAGGCGTAAGAGTTTCGATGGATCTCGAACAGATATTCTATGAGACCGGCCGTTTGCAGGATGCGGCTTCGCTGCTCAACCGGTTGTCGAGCGAGTAAAGCTCTCTCTCCAAACGAAAGGTTCTCGGCCCGTCTGCGAACGACGGGCTTGCGGCAGTGGCGGCACATGATGCTGTCGTTGAAGCAGGAGAACCGAAATGCCCACCAGCAATCGAAAGCCCCCTCGCAAGACCGGGCGTAAATCCACACCGGCAGCAAAGCGACCGACAAAATCCGCCGGAAAAGTTCTGCCGCCCGTCGCGCCGAAGAAGCCGGTAATGCTGAAGACGCCGAACGTGGCCGTGTCCAAACAGGACAAGGTCCTCGATATGCTCCGCGCGCCGTCCGGCACCACCATCGCCGCCATCATGAAGGCAACCGACTGGCAGCAACATTCGGTGCGCGGCTTCTTCGCTGGAACCGTGCGCAAAAAACTCAAGCTGAACCTAACCTCGGTCAAGACCGATGGACAGCGCGTCTACCGGATCGCGAAACCGAGTACCGCGAAATGATCCAAGCTACCTCCTCCATGAAGCCAGCCGATCCAGCCGTAGAAGCAGAGCTCGATCGGCTGGCAACAGCCCCTATCGTCGAACTGCGCAGATGTTACCGAGAAGTGCTTCGAACAGATCCGCCAAGGGCTTTCGGTCCGGACCTGCTGCGCAGGAGCATTGCCCATCGGATTCAGGAAAAAGCCTATGGGAGATTGTCCGGTCCGACCAAGCGCCTGCTCGACCAGCTTGTGAAAGCCATGGCTGCCAAGCCCAACGGGCGGCTGGAGCTGCCGCGCCGCATCAAGCCCGGCTCGGAACTGGTCCGGACATGGAAGGGTAAAACCTACCGCGTCGTGGTTCGTCCAGACGGCTTTGCCTATGACGGCAAGACCTATGCGGGTCTCTCTGAGATCGCGTCGCTGATTGCAGGCACCAACTGGAATGGACCGCGGTTCTTCGGGCTGCGCTCCAAGTCTCAGGAGTCCGCCCATGGCAAGTAACGCTCCCAAAACCCTGCGCTGCGCCATCTACACCCGCAAATCCACTGAGCATGGTCTTGAGCTGGAATTCAACTCGCTCGATGCCCAACGGGAAGCTTGCGAGGCTTATATAAAGAGCCAGGCATCACTTGGCTGGAAGGTAATCACGCAGCCCTATGACGATCCGGCCTTCTCCGGTGGCAACCTCGAGCGTCCTGCCCTCAAGCAACTGCTCAAGGATATAGACGCCGGTAAGGTCGACGTTGTCGTGGTCTACAAGATCGACCGCCTCACCCGTTCGCTGGCTGACTTTGCCAAGCTCGTGGAAGCGTTTGACGCGAGATCAATTTCGTTCGTAGCCGTCACTCAGCAGTTCAACACGACGACCTCGATGGGTCGATTGACCCTCAACGTGCTGCTGTCATTTGCCCAGTTCGAGCGCGAGCTTTCGTCTGAACGCGTCCGGGACAAGGTCGCTGCCTCTCGTCGGAAAGGGAAGTGGACCGGCGGTACGGTGCCGCTCGGTTATGAGGCTCGAGACAAGAAGCTCGTCATCAATTCTACTGAAGCTGAAACTGTCCGGACTATCTTTCGGCGTTACGTTGAGTTGCAATCGTTCGGTCGCCTCGTAGCGGATCTCGATAAGCGTGGCATCGTCACCAAGCGTCGGAATACCAAGGTCAAGAAGTTCAACGGCGGCATTCCGTTCACCTATGGTCCCCTCGCCCACTTCCTGAAAAACAGGATCTACATTGGCGAAACCGGCCACGGCGGAAAATGGTATCCGGGCGAGCACAAGGCAATCATAGACCGCAAGACCTTCAACAAAGTTCAAGAACTGCTCGCCTCCGGCACCAACAAAAGGAAGATAGAGCGATCGGAAAGCGGCGCACTTCTCATGGGCAAACTGTTCGATGATCGCGGCAACGCAATGAGCCCAAGCTTTTCGTCCAAGAACGGCGTGCGTTACAAGTTCTATGTCAGTTCGGCTTTGCTGCGTGGACGAAAACTGGAAGCCGGCTCCATGGCGCGCGTCGCGGCAACTGACATCGAGTCGACTATAATCAACGCGTTGCGTGAACGGCTGAAACTCGACAAGGCTGTGTTGAATGCAACTGTTATCGACAGCTATGTCGCGCGCGCCGAACTGAGCAGCCGCATCATCAGGGTTACCACCACGCCGCCGGCCAAAATCCGATCGAGCAAATTCGCGATCCCTTGGCAGCTGCGCCAACCGGGTTCGGCAACGATCACTGAGGCCGACGGCGAATGCCAGCCTAATGCGAAATTGGTTCAGGCCATTGTTCGAGCCCACGCATGGCTGCGTGATCTACAGAATAGAAAGTTTGCCACTGCCGAGGCACTGGCCGCCTCGGTCAAACTGCATCCCAAGTTGGTGCGGCAGGAATTGCGCTATGCGTTCATGGCACCCACTATAACAGCGGCCATTCTCAGCGGCGACCAGCCAGCAACATTATCATTGGCGCAGATTCCGAAAACGCTGCCCTTGGCATGGTCCGACCAATGCATGGCGCTGAGATTCTGATCTAAGTTGGGTTCGTAGATCCAATGCTATGGAGTTCTTCCTAGCTATTTCTCAGACAGACGCTAGCGGCGTTCAGCTAGGTCAACCTACCCATAACAGCGCTGAAGTTTGCTCCAGTATTTTCGCGCTCCGTCTGGCTTCGCCAGCAGCGATTTCTCATCGCTGCACCACGGCTGAAATCGTGACGATGGCGTCGGCGATCCCTCCCCGACGGAGCAAGCGACATGCAGGACAGGCTCATAGCCGGCGGGCGCAAGTTCTTGCAACTCCTGAAGAGCCCCACCCGACAGCCGCAGGAGGCTGAACGGCCGATTTGCAGAACCTCGATATCGTGCCAGTTGATCTCGGCGGTCCGCCCGGTACCCAGCGCTTTGAAGCAAGCCTCCTTGCCTGAAAACCGCAAATATGCCGTTTGTTCACTTATTGTTCCGTTTGGAACAAGCCTCTTTGCTAGTACCACTGTAATCGGTGATCCTTTGAGCTGACCTCATGAGCGTGACCGATCTCACCGGCACTATCGATACGCCCGCCTCCGATGCGGGCGGCGTCGCGGCGCGTCGGGGGTTCAAATATCAGGATCATGTCGCCGCATTCTTCCTCTTGGCCATGATCGACGATCCGCGTCTCGCCAAAGTCGAATGCGAGACCGCCGACGACATCTTCCTCTTCTGGCAGACCGGTGAGACCGAATATCCGGAATACGTCCAGGTCAAAACGACCGAGGGTGATCGCAAATGGACGAAGGACGAGGTCACCACACGCAGTCCACCCAAGAAACCAACCTCCTTGGTCGAGAAATCGCTCTTATGCGATCGTTATGGGCCCAACGCGCGCTTTCGGATCGTATCGCGCCGCGACGTGAACAAATCGCTCGCTTGCCTGAAGCTTGAACGCGGCGCGCGCTTCCGTCGCGAGCCCGTAGCCGAGTTGGGCAAGAAGCTTACCAAGCAACTCAAGACAGTTTCGCCGCTTGGAAACGACCTTGTCTATTGGGCCGAGCAGACCGTCTGGCAAGTGACCGGTGACGTCACCGCATTGATCGCCTTGAACCACAAAAAAATCAGCGTTCTTGCGGAACGCTTTGGCGGAAATCCCACCGCTTCGCATGTAGACCAAATCTATCAGGACCTCTTGCGCATCGTTGACGACGCTGCGACCGCCTCGCGCGTCAGTGACCCGGAGAAGAAGGTGCTTACTCGGAGTACCACCATCGCTTGGTGGACGGAGCACCTTGCCAACACTGAAGCCGCGCAGCAGCGCACCTCGAAACCCTATCGCGCCAAGACCGACGCGTTCTTTGCAGATCTTCACCACATGTCTGAAGACTCACTGCGTCGCGCGCTCTCAAGCTACGACGTGCGCTTTGAAAACGAGCGCTGGCGTTCGCAGCAGTTGGCCGATCATCTCGTCGATTGGCTCCCGGAGATAGCCTTGAAGGCGAGCGACCTTGCATCCGTACAGCATCTCCAACTGCGGCGAAAGACTCGGGACGCCGTCAGCGCCATCAAGCGCCAACGAGCTGTCTCCGATCAGCAACTCGTCGGCGAAACACTGCTCCATGTCGTCATCCGCCAGAGCTTTGGCAGCGAACCCATCGCTTGCAAACTTTTCTATCAATCTGCAACGGGCATGCGCAGTTTCGGCTCCGCCCATATCGTCCATGCTCTGAGGGGCGACGAACTCTGGCTTGGGCGCGCCACCATCGCGACCGCCGATAGTCATGAGGCGATTCTCAAAGCCACGCTAGCGGATCTCGAACACGTGCTAGATCCTGATTTCCTGAAGGAGGAGCGGGAAACCATTCTTGCCTTGCGCGAGCCCTTGCATCTGATGCCGACCAGCCTGGAAGCCGCGCTCGCGCGCAACGCGCCGATCGACGACCTAGTGGAGGCCTTATGCATTCCGATTTTGATCGCCTATGACAGCACGGTTTTGGGCGGGGGCTACGCCAGGGACTATCGCACGCGTCTGGTCGCCGAGGTGCAGGCGTCCTACGCCGCGCTGAAGCCGCGCCTGCCATCCACCCTCCAAAACGTGAAGGTGCACATCTTCTTAGTGCCGATCGAATGCGTGGTCACCTTGACCGGGCAATTCACAGCCCTGATGGGCGGCTAGCGAATGGATTACGGCGAACTCCGCAACGCACTTCAGGAGCCCATCCCACCGGACCAGCGTGTTGGTATCTTGCGAGGGATCGCGCAGCACGTGAACAATACGCATACCCACCATGAAGGCCGCGATCTCGTCATCCGCGCACTGGCCGTCCTTGACCGTTTCGATAAATCCCAGCGTGTGGTCCTGATGAGCCTGGTGAGGAATGTCGGCCTCTTCCCGTATCTCTCTGAAACTATCGCGGCGGCGGATGTCGCCGACCAACTCGCCTTCGAGCTGCACCGGCCGGACAATGCTGACAGCGCGATTGTTTTTCACAGCCTTCAGGCGCGCATCTACCATCAGCTCTTGCGCGGCGCCAATGTCGTGCTCAGCGCCTCGACCAGTTCCGGCAAGAGCCTCGTCATCGACGAGATCGTGGCTTCCGAGAAATTCCGCAAAATTGTCATTGTCGTGCCAACCCTGGCCCTCATCGACGAAACCCGCCGCCGCCTGTTGCGCCGGTTTGGGGAGCGCTGCGCCATCATCACGCATCCCAGCCAAAACGCGCGGGCCGACCGGATTACGGTCTATGTGCTGACGCAAGAACGGGTCCTCAGCCGCGAGGACCTAGCGGACACGCAGTTCTTCGTCATCGACGAATTCTACAAGATGAACCTTGCGACTGAAAAAAAGTCCGACCGCGCCGTCGACCTCAACCTTGCCTTTCACAAGCTCGCCAAGACCGGCGCGCAGTTTTATCTGCTCGGGCCCAACATCCAGGCGATTAAAGGCCTCGACCGCTACGAGCACCACTTCATCCCGTCCGAGTTCTCGACCGTGGCGGTCGATGTCGTCAATCTTAACTTGCCCACGCACGGCGACGCGCGCGATGTTGGCCTGCTTGAGCTTTGCAAGATGCTCGACGGACCCACGATCATTTACTGCCAGTCTCCCGGCAGCGCGAGCCAGGTCGCCAAACTGCTGATCGAACGGGGCGGGCTCGCGCCCCATGACGCGGCGGCGGCCGCGGTTCACTGGATCGCCGAGAAATATGATCCGGACTGGATCGTTGCGCACGCGCTCCAGCATGGCATCGGCATCCATCACGGCGGCGTGCCCCGCGCCTTGCAGCAATATTTCATTCGTCTGTTTAACAACCGAAAAATTCCTTTTCTCGTGTGTACCTCGACCATCATCGAAGGCGTGAACACGGTCGCCAAAAACGTCATTGTGTATGATCGCCGAAAAAGCCGCGACGTGTTAGAGCATTTTACGTACAAGAATATCGAAGGCCGCGCCGGCCGGATGAACGAGTATTTCGTGGGGCGCGTCTTCGTGCTCGAAGCACCGCCGGACGATCAGTCTTTCACCGTGGAGTTTCCGCTTGGAGTGCAAAGCGCCGACACGCCCATGAGTCTGCTCCTGGATTTGCCGGCCGACGACCTCCAACCGCTCTCGAAACACCGGGTCGAGGATCTTTTCGCGAGGAGTTCGCTAAGCCCGGTCACGCTGCGCGCCAATCGCCACGTCCCATGGGAAGTGCAGGAGGCAATTGCCAGCGAAATCCGCGCACGGCTGCCGGAGATTCAACCCCTGCTCGGCTGGACCCAACCGCCGACCGGCCCCCAGCTCGAAACCGCATGCGATCTCATCTTCCGCTTTCTCAATAAGCGCGCGCTTCAGGAATACCGCATCAATTCGGGCGCGCAGCTCGCATGGCATCTCAACGCGCTCCGGATGGGCGACGATCTCAGCGCCTACGTCAAGACCTGTGTGGCACGCCGGTACCCCGGCGACTCGCCAAGCGATGCGGTCGAAACCGCCTTGCGTCTCGTGCGCAATGTGATTTGCCAGCGCTTTCCGCGCGATCTCATGGCGATCGACGCGCTTCAGCGCGATGTGCTGGGCGGCGCAAGGTTGCATACAGGCAACTACGCCTTTTTCGCCGAGCAGGCTGAAAATTTATTCATGCCTTCGATCCTCTTTGCGCTCGACGAATACGGAATTCCACTACAAACCGCGCAGCGGCTTCAGGGGTTTTTGCTGCCTGCATCGTCGCTCGACGAGGTCCTGCACCGTCTTGGGCGGATCGAACTGCAGAACGCCGAATTGTCGCCATTCGAGAACGATATTCTTCACGACGTCCGGCAAACGCTCTACCCGCAGGCACGCCCGGGCGGGCCGGTGTCGGCGGGCTAACCGCCAATTAACGCGCCACGATCCGTGGGTTTGCGTTCGCGCGATAGAATTGCCGCCATTTCTCGGCATGGTCGCTATCAGCAAGGTGCGGAGTATATTGATTGTCCTTTGCGGGTGTGAGCAGAGCTTCGCTCGGAACAATTTTATTCTCATCGAGGAACCGCTCTGCCAGCGCCTTGAACGTTTTTGGCGGCGCATGATCGATCATCGCTTCCTCCAGCGACAACAGCCGGCCGGTCAAGGCACAGGGCGCTTTGCCATCAGGATGGGTGGAGGCGCGGAAGAACTCCCATTTCATCTGCTTGATGTCTTCGAACACTTCAGTGCGCATGGCGCGCAAAGTCTCCGCAAAGGCCGACGGCGCCTTGCCGTCAAGGCAGGGCTTGACGGAGAAATCAGTCGTGCTGCCATCGATGCGGCGGATTTCAAAGCATCGGGTGTCGAACATCGCGCTGCGCGTACTGAATTCCTTTACGCCTGCTCCGATTTTGACCGCCGCTTCTGGATGCCGCTCAAGCAGCCAGTAGACCTGGGTCGCATCTGGCTCGGAAAGTGCCACGCCGGGATCGTGCCGACGGAGGATCTGGCGGAAATGCTCTTGCGCATCGCCCTTCCGCGCGAAACTCAAATCGCCGATGTCGAGAGGTTTGGCCGCCATAGGCGCGATCTTAGTTCGACCCATGCGCATTGACCAGAGCGCCGGTACGGCGAGACCCGGTTGCTCCCATTCGTTTCGCTAGGCATAGCAAAGGCACATGCCGATAGATAAGGCGGCCGTTATCCTGTGCGGTTGCGGGAATGCCTCGCGCTGTTTCTCCTTCCGCAAAATGGAAGCCAGGTTCATAAATACCCGCTCCGAAGCGCCCGTCACTGACGCCCCCACCGCGCAGTGGTTTGTTTCTTCGGTCTCTGGGGCAAGTCTCTCGAAAACGGGAATTTCCTAATAGGTAGGCGGAGACTTTCGGCAATTTTCGGCAGAATTGGTGCGAATATCGTCTCCACGCACACTCGCCTATAAGAAAAAGCCCGCTGTTGGCGGGCCTTTCTGACACTCAAGAGGAAGAGTCTCTCGCATCGGGACTGGCTGGCTGTCGTGGGAGGATTCGAACTGCCACATTCCCAATTGCAAAATCCCCTTTGATTTCTCAAGAGAATTTTGCATTTTTTCGCGAGTTTCGGGCCCAGAGACTTTTACACCCAGCGGATGCTGAACCGGGAGTATGCACCCTCGCTGAGAATAGCTGGGAGGCGAGCTAACGGACTCGCCTCCCCTGATTTTCTAGGCTGCGGCCCGGCCGTTTGGTGCTCCGAGTTTTCTCGATAGGAATTTTCGGATCTTGTCCGCCATCACCTTGTTAGCGGTGCCTGGGAATATTTTGTCTCGGCCGTCGGTTATTTCCCCCCACACATCCGCAAACCGAAACTTATCCATGGTCCGAAGCAAAAGCTCTCCAGCATCTCGCCATTCTGGTACGCCGTTTAGAACCTCACACAACGCCTCGACGATCGTGGCTTTAACGAAGCCAGGATTCCCATCCGCAGTCTGCGTAATACATTGAAGAGCAGTGATCAGCGTATCTCGCCCATACAGATTGAAACATCTTGTTAGCGCCCCAACCGCCGACGTCTGACCTCGCTTAAGATTGGACTGGATTTTGCGAACGATCTCGACCTCAGCTGCAGCACATACTTCTGCAAGTGCGAGTGATGCTGGGTCTTTAGCAGCGAGCCTTGCGTGATAAAGTTGCTGTGCAGTCGTCTTGGTAATATTGCCATTGACAGCGGCATATGCCGCCGCCTGCCGTGCGCGATCAGCCTGAACAACTTGGCAAGGCACAGTTTTCTGACCGCGCAACATTGCGGCTGTCGTCCGATGCTGACCGTCAACAATAGCAAACTGACCGCCTTCGACCGGCGCGACGATGACCGGAGCAAATTTTGACCAGTCGAAATTTTCCGCAATCTGATTGACGTTGATTGCCCCGCGTCGGCCGATTTCACGCTGATATGACGCATCAACCAAGAGCTTTTCAGTTTCAATCCACTCCAGAAACGGAGCAGGTCCAGGCAGAAACTCTGATTGCGGTGTGACGAAACGATTCGTACTAAGAGGCTTGAACATTGTGACCTCCGCTGTTGAGGAATCGCCCCCAGCTCCAGCAGACCGTCGCAATGCGCCATTTCAATATGAACGGCGAGAGCTATACACAGATAAGAATCTTGTGTTTCCCCTTACCCCGCCGATTTCTCGATCTAAAGCGCGAGATCATTGCGGATGAGTCGTGGAAAGCTGACTGAAACCGTAGCTTTCAATCTTACGGCTGACAGACGCAAGGCTCACTTCATTAACGGATCAATGCGGTCGGCTTCGGCGAGTGCCCACTCCACCCACTTTGATGATTCACAAAGGCTCTCGCGCCGGCGGCGAGCATCGACAAAAGCTCGGATGAGTGCAGCGTCCTTCCACGCCCTCGCTTCACCAAGTAGCTCATCGAGCCGCGCCTGTTGCTCAGCCACAACGCGCTCGCGAGCTTCGCGCTCGGCTTTTTCCTTAGCGACCCGCCGCGCTTCTTCCTCTTCCGCTGCCTGTTTACGTCTCCACTCTTCCCTTTCAGCTTTCCAGCGACGCGATTCATGCTCACTTATAGTCGCAAGACCGACGACAATATCCGTGAGCTTGTCTTCAAGCTTTCCGTGTTCGTCATCCGTCCAGCTCGAAACTACGTTTGAAAATCGCTGGCCAGCGAGCGCTGTCAACATCAATTTCTTCTCGTTCTCAGCACCTTCCTGATTCCTTCCACGTGAACGCTTTGGCGTATCGAGCTCGATACTCACGCTGGCTGATCCCCAGATCGAAACCTCACGTGCCTCGCGGTCTCGGAAATGTCCGCCTCCACCGCCTGTTCGGGCAAAAGCGAGAAAAATCGCATTCAGGATTCGCAAGCGCCGCCGCTCGAATGCAGATTCAAACAGCGGCTTGTCAAAGTAATAGGAACTTGTCGCCATCTTCTGCCGTAGGGCCTCATCGCGTTGAAGTAGTTTGACGATAGCAGGATCCCCCTGCATGAGATCACGCGGCATCGTCACCTTGCCAAGCCGCTGTCGAAATCTCGCGGCGAGCACGTCAATGTCTTCAGGCGCACTTTCAATGCCCGGCTCACCACTGAAACGTTCCCTGTGTTCCGGCTTCAGCTCACCGTTCATCTCGATCACATCAACAGTTGCGAGATCACGTGGCGGAAGAGGGGTACGCACAACAGCATGTCTAGCTTGAAGTTTATTCCAATAGCCTCGCTCCGGAATCGGAATGCTCGCCTTACGGCACTGCTTCGCGATGGCGACGTCAGAAATTCCCAAGCCTTTTCCGAGACGCACCAATGCTTCTGACCAGACCAGTTCATAAAGCTGCTCTCGCGTAAGCCGAATTGTCATTCTCGTACCCCGATGTCTTTAGCCGTCAGGAATGGGGCAGCCCTGTCGCCTATTCAAACTGGCCTACAGCGCCGCTGTTGACAGCCACGGTTGTTATCCGGTCGGCCACGCAGTGGGGATCGAACCGGTCTCCAAAATGTGTCTCCCGAAAACGGGAATGTTTCAAAGTATGCGCGGAGATTTCTGCCGACATACGCAGAGAAAAAAGCGAGTTGGCCACACAGAGACAAACACGGTGTTAGAAAAGCCCGCTGTTTGCGGGCTTTTCGCGACATTCTCTCAAGTATTTGAAATTACTGCACTTTTTGGCTGGCGACGCAGTGGTGATCGCGCCGGTCTCCATCGCATTTCCCTGCTAACAGGGAATTTTACAGGGAATTCTGCGAAATTAAGCCTTTACAGAGGGCTTCGAGCGCAAGAAATCGTGGCGTCACGGCGATTTCCCGAGACAATCCCTAGAGAATTAACAGGGAAGGCATTTCGCGGAACAGGAAAACTTCGTGCATGCATCAGGGATCCACGGATCACATTGTACAGCGTCTTATCGATTGTGGACTGCTCGCGATTTCCAAAGGCGAGCACGTCGCAATTACAACGCGTGGGGGGAGCGGTGATGATTGAGACCGACGGATTGCAGTATTTGAAAAATCGATACTCGGTGGGTTCATCGAGCTGAGCTGCTGCCGGCTCATTGGACGTCTGGGTAAGATACCACCACCCTTCACTCGAACTAAGCCGGGCTGAGATAATCGATCGTCGAATGACGTCTGATCCCGCCACGTAGTGGATTATTCTCGCGTCTCTGAAGCAAGTCTCCGGAAAACGAGAGCTCTTCAATGGTTGGCTAGCGAGCGGCCTAGGCAAAGCTCGCCGTTGGAGCTAATAAACTGCGGACAATATGCCGCCAAGCATTTGTTATTGTTTTGAAAATCGGCCTTCTCCTCACCCCTAACCTAGTCCTCTGCTCGGGTCGCAAAAGAAGTTCCCAATAAAGGTAATATAAAACCTTTGCAGCAGCGTGGCCATAGGGCCACAGTCGCAAAGAGTCGAAGTTCCTATCGTTTCAGCCGCTTAGGTAGCGTGCTAGGGTATCTTAGGAATTTTACAAATTGTTAAATTTTCTGGGTTGGGGGATTTGAGATGCGTATCCTGGCGTTTGCCGCGTCCGCGCTGATACTGGGGTGTTCATTGCCTCAAGCCGCGCATAGTCAATCAGCATTTCTGATCAACGATGCTCTCAAGCAGGCGATCGCGACCCATCCCGGTGTTGGAGAAGCAGCCGCAAACCGGCGCGCAACTGAGTCAGAACTGAGACAACAGCAATCGACCTTGCTTCCGCAAGTACGCGTTGAGGCGCGCGCCGGCCCTGAGCGTTTCAATCAACAGATCATCCCTGCGCCATTGGGAAATGACACTTGGCGCAATGGCCGCGACGTTTCGGTTGTCGGCCGTCAGCTCGTTTTCGATGGCTTTACATCTTTGAACGAAATCTGGCGCCAGTCTGCGCGCGTCAATGCTGCAGCAGCACGCGTTCATGAAAGAACCGAACTGCTCGCGCTCGATGCTGCGGAGGCCTATATCGACGTCATACGATACACGCGACTTATTACTATCGCGGAAGACAATGTCAGGGTTCATCGGGGGCTCTTAGGAAACGTGGAGGCGCGCTTCAGAGGGGGCCGCGCCGGCGAAGGCGACCTCGAGCAAACCCGTGAGCGCGTGGAAAATGCGGTCGCCGCTCTGGCGGGCTTCCGGCAAAGTCTTGACGAAGCTCGCGCAAAATATCGCCGGTCGGTAGGTCTCGAACCGTTCAACCTGCGGAATCCGCATCGACTCGGTGGACTTCCCACGACCAAGGATGAATCGCTCGCAATCGCGATCAGGTTCAACCCGACTATCAAAGCGGCGGAAGCGGATGCCAAAGCGGCAAAATACGCTTTCCGCAGCACCTCAGGCGCGTTCGTTCCGAACGTTTATCTTGAGGGCAGAGCCTCAACAGGTGTGGACGCAAACGGGTATGTTGGCAAACGCGACGATGTAAGCGGAAAAGTCGTCGTGAGTTGGGACGTATTCCGGGGCGGACAGGATACATGGCGCCGTTCGGAAATGGCTGAACGCTACGTCGAAGGCACCATGCGGCATGCGCGCCTGCAACGCGATGCCGTCGAATCCATCGACAAGGCATGGGCCGCTCGCACTCTGACCGCGGATAGAATTGCTGCTCTCAACCGCCAGATCGCGTCGGACCGGAAAGTCATCACCTCATACCAAAAAGAGTATGAACTGGGGCAACGGTCGCTTGTCGACTTGCTGAATGGACAGAACCAGCTTTTCAACGGGTTCATATCGCTTATTTCCGCCCAGAGCGTGGCTGTGTTCGCCGATTATCAGTTACTCGCCGCAATGGGCAATTTAATCGAGTACGTGAAGGCCCCGCCGCCAGCGGACGCATCGCCGCTGGATGTCGAACCGTTTGGCCTTTTCCCGACCAAACTTCCCCCCATTATTCTTCGGGACCCGCAGTCGGGTCCGGAACCCCTGCCCGCCAAAAAGGCGGAGCCAGTCCCCGCCCTCAATTATGCTTCGGCAGGCGCGGGAGATAAGTTCGCGGGAGCCGACAGTTTTGCAAACCGTTGGTCAGGATCAAACCCGGCTCAAGAACTCATCGATACAGCATCGAAATGGCCGATTAAGGGAAATACAGGCACCTCAACCTCCCGCTGATCCGTCATGGCTGGCTGATTCTCGCTGACAGGTTCGCGGCCCTTCTCGACAAGGGTTGCATATGCAGCCCTAGTATTAGGCTTAATCTCAAGGTTTTAGCGCTTGGGGCTGCGCAGGGTTTATGATGGCGTCATGCCCCTAAACCAGAGCCATGTCATTGAAAATGGACGCAGGACCAGTAACGGCGAAATCGAGTAGTTCGGAAATGTCCGGCCACTCGCAAGACCCCCTTGCACAGGCGCTCATATGCCTCGCCGCCTTTCACGGCCGGGCCATCAGTCGTGAGGCGCTGGTATCAGGCCTGCCGATTGTGAATGGCCGATTGACAGCCACTCTTGTGGAACGAGCAGGCATTAGAGCAGGTCTCGAAGTCGAGCCCGTCAAGAGGACGCTCGCAGAGATCCCGGCGCTGGTGCTACCGTCCCTGCTGATTACCAAGGAAGGCATGCCCCTCATCCTGAACGGGATCGACGAAGCGCGCCAGATGACCCGCATCACCGATCCTTCTAATCCCGACGCTCCCGTCGAGATGACGGCCGCAGAGCTTGCGAACCTTTATTCGGGATATGCATTTCTGGTGAAGCCTGCCGCAACTGCCGACGATCGCACTGTCGCAGCGGGCGATCTTCCAACCAACCATTGGTTCTGGTCCGTGGTGCGAAGATTTGGCTCGAACTACGGGCACGTCGCACTGGCCGCATTATTGGTCAACGTGCTTGCGCTGGCCGCACCGCTTTTCACAATGAATGTGTACGACCGGGTTGTTCCAAACGGCGCAATTCCTTCTCTTGTTGCTCTCGCCGTTGGCCTTGGCCTTGCCATCGTTTTCGATTTTGTTATCCGCATCATCCGAAGCCGGATTATCGACCTCACCGGCAAGAAGATCGACGTTGTCCTCGCAGCGAATATCTTCGAACATATTCTCGCTGTGAGAATGGCCAACAGGCCGGCATCTGTCGGAATCCTGGCCAATCAGATGCGGGATTTCGATTCCGTCCGGGAGTTCTTCACATCGGGAACGGTGGTTGCAGCGACCGACCTGATCTTTGCCATCATATTCATTGGCGTGCTCTTCATTATTGCAGGACCGCTCGCCTGGATACCACTGGTGATGCTGCCGATCATTATAGCAACCGGCTTCATCCTGCAGCGTCCTCTCGATCGAGCAATGAAGCGGCTGCAGGCTGAATCCGCCGCTCGGCACGGCGTGCTGATCGAGTCACTCTCCGGTATCGAAACCATCCGCGCGATCGGTGCCGAGTCGCGTATGCAAACGGCCTGGGAGCGATCCGTCGCCGCAACAGCGCGATCCGGCGAAGATGTACATTTCTGGTCAACGCTCGCCTTGACTATTTCCAGTTCCGCTCAGCAGATCACCAGTATGCTGCTGGTGGTGATCGGCGTTTTCCTCATCCTCGACGGCAAGATCACGATGGGCGCACTGATTGCAGCGAATATGCTGTCCGGCCGTGTGCTTGCCCCGATCTCCAGCCTTGCGTCCGTTATCACGCGCGCCACCCAAACCTTGAGCGCTCTTCGCTCTATCGATCGGCTGATGTCATTGGAGCGGGAGCGCCCCCCGGCCCGGGCCTACGTCGCTCGCAAGATCGACAAAGGGGCGGTCAGCTTCGAAAACGTGACCTTTCGCTATCCCGGCTCCAAGGAAAACGCCCTCGAGAACGTATCGTTCAAAATCGCGCCCGGAGAACGTGTTGCGATTATCGGACGAGTTGGCTCGGGGAAAACCACAGTCGGACGACTTCTGTCGGGATTCTACGAACCAGTCGAAGGCGGTATCGCAATCGATGGGATCGATTCGCGCCAGTATGATCCAGCGGATCTAAGGGCCGGAATCGGATTCGTCATGCAGGACACGGATCTGTTTTTCGGCAAGCTGCGCGACAACATCACGCTTGGGAAACCGTCAGCAACGGACGACGAAGTCCTCGAAGTAGCTCGTCTTTCAGGTGTCGAGCAATTTATTGCCGGCCATCCGCTGGGATATGATATGCCGGTTGCTGAAGGCGGCCGAAGTCTTTCGGGCGGTCAGAAGCAGGCTATCGGACTTGCGCGCGCCATGATCCGCAAGCCGAAAATTATGTTTATGGACGAGCCGACCGCTCATTTCGATGTGCGCAGCGAGACCGAGTTTCTCGATCGGCTGAAGGCTATTGCAAAGTCGGATATGACGATCATTGTGTCCACTCATCGTCCTTCACTTCTCACGCTTGTGAATCGAATTCTGGTGTTCGACCGTGGCAAACTTGTCGCAGATGGACCTCGTGAAACGGTTGTCGCGAGTCTTCAGGCCGGCGCAAAGCGGGCCGAGACTTCGAAGTCCGGACAGCCAATTGTAAAGTCAAATGCAGCAGTCTGATTTCGCTTTTGCAAACGATGTCCGCGCGGCGGTCGAGCTTCGAACGCCTCGGACATCCCGGCTTGTCTTGTTATGCACACTCGCACTCTTCATTGCCGGAACGATCTGGGCACATTTTGCGGTCCTGGATGAAGTGAAGCGCGGCAATGGGCGGGTGATTTCCTCCCGCCAAACCCAGGTCCTGCAGAGTCTGGAAGGCGGTCTGGTCCTGGAAATTCCCGTGCGAGAGGGAGATATCGTCAAGCAGGGCCAGGTGCTCATGCGTATCGACGACACAAAGTTCTCTGCAGATCTTGGCGAGGTAAGAGAACGGCGTGCGTCGAATGCGGCGCGTGTTGCTCGCCTTCAGGCCGAAGTGACCGGCGCTGACAAGCCGGCTTTCCCCGAAGAACTCGCCAGACTCGCTCCTCAGATTGTCGAGACAGAGCAAAACCTGTTCAATGCCCGGGTAAAGAAAATATCGCAAGACATCGATGTTCTGGTGCAGCAGGAAACAAGGCTTGCGGGCTCACTCAAGCTGCTCAGCCGGGAAGTAGAAATCACTCGCAACCTGTACGCGCAAAAAGTGGTACCCGAGATTGAGATGTTGCGCCTTGAACGTCAGGCCAGCGAAATTCGCGGACAACTTGCAGAAACGCAATCGCGCATCACGAACATCAAGACAGCTTTCAGGTCACAGGCAGAGGAAGATCTCGCCAAATCCCGTGGGGATCTGGCCGTGCTGGAAGAAAACATCAAGTCGGCGCAGGACCGCGTCCGCCGCGCCGATCTCAAATCTCCGGTGAACGGGATCATCAACAAGCTGAATGTGACAACGGTGGGCGCCGTGGTACAGCCGGGCGCAAATCTGATGGACATCGTCCCGCTTGATGACAGCCTGCTCGTGGAGGGGCGGATCCGCCCTCAGGACATCGCGTTTATTCGCGCTGGACAGGATGCAGTCGTCAAGATCACGGCATATGATTCCTCGGTCTACGGCTCTCTAAAAGGAAAGGTCGAGCGCATCAGCGCCGATACGATTGCCGACGACAAGCCCGAGCGCGGCGAAAAGGGAGAGACGTTCTATCGCGTGATGGTTCGCACGGAAAAGAACCACCTTGGGTCTGCTGAAACGCCGCTCCCCATCATTCCCGGCATGGTCACAACTGTCGAAATCCTGACAGGCGCGAAGTCGGTGCTCGATTATATTGTAAAGCCCGCCCGCATGCTTCGCGATGAAGCCCTTCGGGAGCGTTGACCAATTCCGGTAACGATTGGTCAGTATTAACGCCACGTTACAATGCTTCAATTTCTAAGTATTTCGTTTTTCTGCCTTTGACCGTGCGGCGCAGAATAGTTCCTCCAGTACGCGCCGTTTAACGTCGCTCTAGCCCGCTCCACCTAATGATCGCCCCATCACACGGGAACGGGATCAGCCAACGCTGACCGACGCTCCCGGGATGCAGGGGCGTTATCATGGCCAGTTATTCCAAGGCGCAAACCGTTACGCGCGCGATCATCAGCTTCGCAATCTTGACCGCTGCCGCCTATCCTTGCGAGGCGGCGTCAAAAGCCAAGTCACGAAAGTATACTTTCGACGACCTGGTGACGCCTTCAATGCTGGCACCGCCCTCGCCGCCTGCGCGTACATCATCCGCACAGGGTGCGCGGTTCTTTTCCATTAATAGCGTTCTCGCAAAGCTGGACGGAAAGCCAGGATCGGACGAACCGGTCCGGCTGGCATCCGTTACAAGCGGTGACGTGATGTCGGATGCTCCATCGGAACTGGTTGACGGCGGACCATCCCTGCAAGTTACAAACGAGCCCTTCGGCCTTTTCACATTCCGTGCTCCGGAAGGTATCCTTTGGCGCAAGTGGCGTGCGGTGAAGGCCGATATCGAGACTGATCTACAGGAGATCCAGAATTGCAGGAAGAGTGGCTCGACTTGCAGTAACGCAGCGCGACGCTTTCTGTCGATTGTTGACGACGTTAAAGGCCAAAGTGGCATGGCGCGTATTGAAGCCGCCAATCGTCTCGTGAACACCTCCATCAGGTACATGAGCGACCTCGCACAGCACGCAACGGCCGATGTCTGGTCGTCCCCCCTTGCTTCGCTGGGCTCTGGCCGCGGCGATTGCGAGGACTACGCCATAGCGAAATACCTTGTGCTACGTGAAGCCGGTGTCGGCGACAGTGATCTTCGCATTCTGTTGGTCCGCGACAGAAATGTCCGGGAAGATCACGCTGTCCTCAGTATCCGGCATGGCGATGTCTGGACGATGCTGGACAACCGGAACATGATCCTGACGCAGGACCGCGAACTCACGCATTTCACACCTCTCTTTGCCCTCGACCAAAGCGGGGTCAGCCTTTTCGCCTCGCCGTATCTCTCGCAGCGGCAGGGCGAAGCCGGGACTGTTTCTCCCGCCTCTGAAGCTCTGGGTAACGACAACGGCCCCGCAGCCGAATGGGGAAATTCAGCCGATCATGACTTCAAGGACTTGTCCGAAGGTGGCATCGGCCAGGGTGCGGCCACCCTGCCGGTTTTCATGTAGAATCTCTCCTTGGGCAGCGTTGCAGGCAGCTGAACTGGAATCATCACGGCTGCCGAGATACGTACGTTGGCGGCGCCTCCCTCGTGCGAAACGCATGCTTTCGTGATACGCTCGCTGGTTTATAAGCCCATGCAATTTTTGCGTGGCTAAGGCAGAGCGGGGACACCGTGAAAGCGAATTCTCGAAGTGCCCTGACTGCGATCGGGGCGTTGGCGTTTCTTGTCAGTGTGAGCGACGGGACCTCTCCCCTGCTGGCGCAAATGCAGCCGCAGGTGGTTGAACGAAGTGCCAAGGGCCAGGCCGCAAAGGACATCCAGGTCGGAGTTTATTTGAATGTCCAGCCGGATTGCAGCTCAGGCACGCTCCCGGCGCTTCGGCTTGTCAGTGCTCCGGCCAACGGAGCCGTCAACATCAAGCGCGGCAAGGTCACTGCGACAAACTACAAGAAATGTCTGGCGCTTGAGGTTCCGGGATTTATCGCCTTCTATCGGTCGAAACCGGACTTCTCGGGCACCGACATCATCATGATCGAGGTCAAGTATCCAGGCGGCCGTACCGAGATTCAGCGCATTAGCGTAACTGTCGGCGGTGGCCCTGCCGGACAGAAGATTTAGGCCGACTCGCACATCCCTCCAGCACATGAAAAATCCGCCGAGGCGATCTCGGCGGATTTTCTCGTTACCGGATACACTCCTATCTTCAAACCGTCGCGGATTGTACGGCGTGAGCAGCATCCTCATACATGATCGTTATCGCTGAGGGCGTATTTGGCAGCGAAGTCGCGACCGTTACAAAATTGGCACCATTGAGATTCCCGTCCACATCGACCTGAAGCGTGGTCCCGGTGT
>QFCS01000299.1_pt1 | contig 99817 bp, 87 predicted proteins | sample 3576561 | NCBI WGS metagenome assembly QFCS01 | reverse complement strand
GCTTCAAAAACAGCTCGGCAAAAACCACCAAGCCATCAAAGGAGAGGGCCAAAAACTTGACGCCGACCTGACCCAAAACCATCATTCGCCCGGGTCAGTTCTCAGTGGAAATCCCGGGTCAGTTCTCCGCGGAAATTAACACACTGCACGTCTGCCGACACAGGAGGCGCCGCATGAGGGGACGCAAACCGCAGCTTACGCTTATATCGAACATCAAGCCCATTCGCGCACCTCGTGTCCCGTCGTCGCTTGGGGCGGTAGGAAAGGCCGAGTGGCGCAAGGTCGTGCCGGCTCTCGCTGCGACCGGGGTTCTTACCGAGGAAATCAAGTCACTCCTGGCATCATATTGCGAGGCTGTCGAAGGCGCTCACGAGTGCGCGCGGATCCTAAAAAAGCAGGGGCGGATCGTCGCTCAGAAGGGACTTCCGCCGAAGGCTCATCCGGCAGTCCGCCAGCACCTGCAGTACCAGGCGATGTCTCTCCGTTACGCGGAATCGCTCGGCATCACGGCCACTGCAAAGGCCCGCCAAACCCGACGCAACAATGTCGCTCCCAGCGTTTTTGACTGATATGTCGCTGCCGATCCCGGACCCTTTGGGTCTGGGGCAGGAAGCGGTTGATTTCATCTCATCGCTGCGCCTCGAGGGCGGGAAGCCGTTCGATCTGCACCCCGTGCAGGATCGAATCATTCGAAAGGTATTTGGCGACGTCGACGCCAATGGCGACCGCACGATTGAAACCTTGTTTCTCTACGTGCCATCGGGCCAAGCCAAAAGCACGTTGGCGGCGGCGATTACTTTCATGCTGCTGTCGCACCAACGCTTCCGGATCCCCAACGGACAACTTGTCGTGGCCGCGACGACCAAGGAGCAGGCCGGCGTGACGACGTTCGGGATGGTCAAGGCCTTCATTGAGCGTGAGTTTGATCAGCCAAAATGGGATGCCGAACCTGGCGCCATGGCCGCCCGGTTTAAGATCGTAGATAACGCCGTCGAGAAGTCCATTGAGCACCTTCCGTCGGAATCTACCCTTCGGGTCTTGTCCCGCACGCCCGACAGTCAGGAGGGCCTTTCCGCGTACGTGATCGTGGCGGAAGAAGTCCACGCGTGGAACCGGCCGCGAATATGGGATGTCCTTCGAAAATCGCAGGCGAAGGTAACCGCCGGCATACCTCTAACCATCGTTGCGACGACGGCGGGCGTAGGCGTAGGCGGCATCGGTCATGACCTTTATACGCAGGCGAAAGACATTGCGTCTGGTAAGATCTCCAATCCCTCGTGGTTGCCAATCGTCTTCGAAGCGGAACGCGATGATGACTGGCGCGACGAGAAGGTTTGGCACCGGTGCAATTTTGCGCTCAGTTCCTTTAAGAGCTTAAGGACTCTGCGCAACCTCGCCCTCGAGGCCGCGACCAGCCTTACACGGCGCCGACAATTCGAACGGTACCACCTCAATCGATGGCACGAGGGCTCAGCCGACCCTTGGCTTGACCTGGCAGTGTACGACCGCGGCGCCAGCCCACGCTTTACGCTCCGAAGCATAGCAAAACTGCCCTGCTATATCGGCGTCGACGCTGGCCAGACGTCAGACCTGACCGCGGTCATCGCGCTGTTCCATGATGAAAGGCGAGGCCTTTTTTACGTCGTGCCTTTCATGTGGGTACCTGCCGAGTCGATCATACGGCGGTCGGAAGAGGATTCCGTACCTTATGCCGAATGGGAGCGAGATGGTTTTATCAAAGGCACTACAGGGTCATCCATAGATGAAAGTGCGATCGAAACGAAAATCCGCCAACTCTATGAAAAGTATGATGTTCGCCGGATAGGCTTCGACCCCTACAATACTCGCCGCATGATGGCGCGGCTGCTGGATGACGGCCTGCCAGTGGTTGAGGTACCGCAGCATTACCGTTTGATGTCCCCGGCTATGAAGGGCACTGAAAAGGCCATTCTGGATAGCCGACTTCGTCATGGCGGACACCCAGCGCTTCGCTGGTGTTTCGCCAACGTGCCGATGCCCAAGCCGGATTCCAACGGTAACGTAAAACCCAACAAGTCGCAGTCGCGGTCTTTGAAGATCGATGGCGCAGTGGCCTGCATGATCGCCATGTGTCTCGCCACCGTGGCGGACGAAGCCATGGTTCTCGATTTTACTGCTCTCACCGGCCGCAACTACGAGGAACGACCACATGGCCGATGAAGTCCAATTGCAGCAACTTTTGCTGCCGATAGAGGTGCGGACGGCGGCGTTCGAGCGCGCGCTTAACCGCATCGAGAAAAAGACGAACGCCACGTTCGCCAAGGTTGCGCGTGACGCGAACGCCGGAACGAACGGCATCGATCGGGCACTGGCGTCGACGGAAAGACGTTTTACCGCGCTCGAAACGACCATGCTGCGATTACAGGGGCGGATTGGCGGAGCCCTGAGAGGGACCGCGCTGGCGTTTGCCGGCGGATTCAGCGTCGAGGGAGCTGAGCGCCTACTTGATACCTCGACGCGCATCCGTAATGCGCTGAGGGTTGCCGGACTCGAGGGGCAAAGCCTCACGAAGGTTTATGATGCCCTCTACCAGTCCGCGCGCCGCAACGCCGCTCCTCTCGAAACGCTGGTTACCCTCTATTCCCGCGTAGCACAGGCGCAGGACAGCTTGGGTGTGTCTCAGGCTCAGCTTCTCAATTTTACGGATAAAGTCGCCCTGGCGCTGCGCGTGGCAGGCACTGATGCGCAAACAGCATCCGGAGCGCTCCTGCAACTTGGCCAGGCCCTTGGCGCCGGCGTTGTCAGGGCCGAGGAATTCAACAGCATCAACGAGGGCGCGAGACCGATCCTGCAGGCGGTCGCCGCGGGCCTCGAGGAAGCCGGCGGCAGCGTGGCCAAGCTTCGCAAGCTTGTCCTTGATGGCAAAATTTCATCGGAAGCCTTCTTCCGTGCTTTCGAGGTCGGTGCGGTCACCCTCGAAAGCAAGGTGACCGGCGCCCAACTCACCATCGCGCAGTCGTTAACAAACCTGCAAAATGAATTGATCGCTGTCGCCGGGCGGCTTGACGACGCCACAGGCGCGAGCAACGCCACTGGCGAGACCTTGAACAAGCTGGCGAGCATCGTCCGCGGGCTCGGCAACGTCTTCACCGCGACGGCAGACGGTCCGGTCGGAACGTTCATCAACAAACTCAGCCAGGTCAACGACCTGATCAGAAAGATAGAACCAGTCTCCCGCGCGCTCGGGCTGATCAGCGAGGAAAACCTAAACGCGCTTGCTGGAATCGCCGCCCCTTCGGGGGAACGGTCGGAAGCGGATAGGATACGAGCTGAGATCGCTCACCTCGAGTCAGGCATGCAGAAAGCGCCAGGCTCGGCACGCATCGCCGCTCAGACGAGGATCGATGACCTTTATCGCCGTCTCGAAACCGCAACAAACGCTGGACCGACGACGCGCGGCGGGCGACGGGGCAAGAAAACCATCGCGGCAAAGCCGATAACGATCAAGGACTACCCCGTTTCGGACCCTGGCGACGACGCGGAAAGGGCCGAAAAGACCGCCGAGCGGCTTGCAAAGTCGTACGACAGGATCAAGGTGAGGGTAGACGAGTTCATCGCCTCCCAACTGGCGGAAGCTGACGCGCTGTCCCTGACAGGACGCGCAGCCGATGCAATGCGGTTCCGCCAGGACTTGCTCAATGACGCCATCGCGGCCGGCATTCAGGTCACGCCGGAACAGACTAAAGAAATCGAAAAATATGCGGAGGCGATGGCGTATGCGGCTGAAGCGGCCTCCCGTGCGTCCCTGAAGCAAGATCTTGTTTTTCGTCGACAGCAGGCGGTTCGATCCGACGTTGACCGGCAGATCGCCGAAACCCTCCAGCGCTACAATCTGCCGATCGATCTGAACTCGGCCGATGCCGCCGTGATCCGGCATACCGTCTTGGTCGAAAGGGCCGCAGACGCGTGGAACGACGTTCGGCAACAAGGCATCGATGCGATTGACGCGCTGGTAGGGAGTGCCTTCGGTGGCCTTGACGACCTTGAAGGCGCGTTGGCAGACACGGCCCGCAATGTGCTGAAAACGTTCAATGCACTTGCCATCTCCGGGCCGCTCTACCGAATGGAGGACATCGTCGCATGAGCTGCGTCGTGAGCATCAAATACACGGACGGCATCCGCCTTATGACAGATGGCCTCGCCTACGATCTCTATGGCGTAGTAACTGGCAAACTCCGGAAGGTTTGGTCCGCCAAGGCCGCTCCGGTTGCGGTCGCCGGGCGCGGTAGTCAAGCGATGGTCGATCGGTTCGCGAAGTCCATTTGCGGGGCTGCGGACAACTTGGGCGTCGATGAGATGCTGAGGACCGTCGAGGCCTACCTTTGCCAACTGCGCACCCGTCAACTTCCGCATTTCGAGTTGCTGATTGCAGTTTGGTCGGAGTCCTCCGGCGCAAGGCACTTCATCTTCACGACCCATGAAAAGTCCAAAGGATTCGAGCCCTGGTGCCTGATTGAACAACCGGAGCAGGTCATAGGCGCGCCGCAGATCAACCCGCGTGACGTCTCCCCTCCGATAACCACGGCGATATCGGATCCTCTATTCCTACAGCGCCACGGGGCCGACATGATGGAGTTGATGCGACGCTGCTTCGGCAGGGTGAGCATGCTGCATGATGATTCAGGGTACGGATCGGTCGTCGGCGGTCAATGCGACCTGACGACGGTAACAGCCAATGGCGTCGAAACGGTCACTCTTCGCACCTGGCATGACCGTGTAGGCGAGAAAATCCAGCCCTTCGGTCGCAACGTCGTGCCGATGAATCGCCAGCAGCGCCGCGCTTTGGAGCGCCAGCACTCGCGGGCTTAGAGGAGCCAGAACATGGACAAAAACGTCGCCCTGCCGGAGGCGGGGGAAGAAGCCTTTTTGCGATTCACAGGCGAAGCGATGGAAGCGCTGTATAGCCAACTTGGCGACGGTTACCTTGCCGCGTCGCTTGGCAAGCTGCAGCGCTGCGATCTGCCGACGGTCAAGCTCTGCCTGCTTCACATGCTGAAGGGAGCGGATGCAGACCTGCCCACTCTGTTGGAGCGGGTGACGATCGACGATCTGACAACGCGCATCGCCGACGCCATTTATGTGTCCTGGCGGGGCAAGCGCCTCTCAGAACTGATGGATGCGGAATGAGCGTCCTCTCAACCGTTCGGACGATGGTGGCGGGCGAGGATACCATCACGGGCATGGTTGGCGGGCGCGTCTATCCGGTTGAGCTTCCCCAAAACACGGGGCTGCCGGCGCTCGTTCTGCACCTCATCAACGAGCGCGACGGCCGGCATCTTCTGGGCTCCAATCGATATCCGGTTGCTCGCTTCATCGTCGATTGTATCGGCAGCACCTATCAGGCCGCGGACGAACTCGGGGATGTGGTCAAGTCGGCTCTCATCGATTACCGCGCGACTGTCGGCAATGTCCGCGTTGATGACCTTGGCCACGACGATCTCGATATCTTCGACAAGGGTGAACGCGGGGACTGCTGGCGCCGGCGGCTAGCATTCGTAATGCGGTACCGCCCTTTCACATGACTGCCAGGCTGAGTTCGGATGAGCGCTACCGGCTTCGCTTCCTGATTGGTGCCGATCGCAATCGCCGGAATCGCTGTCGTCTCGACAAGGACGACGACTCGCCGGACTGGCAGCGCGAAACACACAATCGCCGACTCCGGCACGTTCGGATACTTCGTGGCCAGAAGCAGGAAGCCATAGTCCAGTTTCTAGCCGCCTGGTTCAGCACCTCCCGTTACAGCCACTTCGAGTTCGAAGGGGAGGCGCGGGTTTCCCTTCGGGTCATGCTTATCAATCAGGGCCAAGCGTGGCAGGCCTCAGATGATGAGGCTCACCGACTTATTCAGGCTGGCCTTGACAAGGTAGGGGCGGTTCGCCCGCCCCGGGAACAAGGCCAACAGGAATGGACGCTCGAGGAATGGTGCGGCTTCTGTCGCGGTCCTCTGGACGATGCTGCCATAGGCCGGCGCGATCGCTTCTGCGGTCCGGACTGCGCCAAGCTGGCGCTGACGAAGCGATCCTACGGCATCGGTGGCTATAGTAGAAACTTCATAGGGACGGTTGCGTATCGCCAGGTCAGGCGGGAGGAGTTGCCGGAGCGCGAATGTATGAACTGCCGCGGTGCGTTCCGCCCGAACACCACAACAGTCACCGACTCCGCTCAGCGGAAGTATTGTTCGATGGCCTGTTGGGGAGAAGCGCGGCGGACTTTGCCTGACGTGCAATGCCAGAATCCGGGATGTCGGCAGGTGTTCCGGCCACGTTACTCAGACGCCCAATTTTGCTCTCATCGATGTTCGGTGGAAGGGCGCGCCGTCATGCTGCCAATTCGAGATTGCGCCTACTGCCGGACGCCATTTCAGCCCAAGAACGATCAGGCGCTTTACTGTTCTCCTAAATGCAACCAGAGAACCAAGGACGCCCGCCAGAAGGCCAAACGCGACGCCACGCGAGTCCCTATTCAATGCGTGAACTGCGGCGAAACGTTCACTCCAAAAAAGGCTGGCGCGCGCTTCTGTGCTGAGCGTTGCTGGCGTGAGGCGGCAGGCCGCCGGCGCACAAGGCCGCCGCGCCTCGAAAGCCCGATCAGTCGCTTGTTCGACGCCGCTTGACCAGCACGAAATCCGTAACCGGTTCAGCCCGCTCCCGAAAGGGGGCGGGCTTTTCGCCTATCGCCGCGAGTGGCCACATCGCCGAACTATCCCACCTCCGGTTCAAGGCATTTTTGTTCCTATTTGGTTTTCATGCCAGAACAGTACCGGGAACGTCGCGGGCTGCCGAAGCCGAGACGCGATAGAAAGTAGCACGTAGAGTAGGACTATAAGTCGATGAGATCATAAAATGCTTTAAAAGCAATTGGTTGCTATAATTTCTGGCGGAGGGAGTGGGATTCGAACCCACGGTGAACTTGCGCCCACGCCGGTTTTCAAGACCGGTGCCTTAAACCGCTCGGCCATCCCTCCCGCGACCTTTCGATCGTCTGGGTCTATGTCGGCCCGGTCGCTCGGGCGCTGTTGGCGCCAGTGGGGTCGCAACCGGATCGCGCGGTGCATCCTGTAAAGCGGCGGCCCGGCTCGCGTCAACTGCGGGTATCTTGGTCGACGTCGACCTGTCGCCGAGCGCTAGGACAGAGGCCGGGTTATAGCAGCGGCAATCGGGGCTTCGATTGCCAGTCCCACTACTTCAGCGTTCGAGATTTTTCACCTGTCATTTGAGTCGACGGCGCAATTACCTTTGTCTATTCTTTCATTTTTATTCACAACCATGGAGCGTCGGCATGGCCTTCAAGGCGGCAGAGGCGACCGCGCGGGCGTTGCGCGAGCACGGGCCGATGATCTTGCAGTATCCGCACGTCTTCGGCTTCGACCCCAAGACGAAGAAGAACAAGAGCGAGGATCGACTGCAACTCGCCCCGGACGAGTACCACCAGGACGACGACGATCCGCACAAGAACGGACGGGCGCTCGATATCGTGCTTCTGTCGTCCAGTCCCTCCGAGCGTGCCGAGGCGGACGAACTCGTCGAAATCTTCCTCCAGCTGCGCGAAACGATGATCTGGGAAACGGTCATCTACAACAAGAGCGAGTGGAACGCAGCCGGCTCCAAGATGGCGCGTCTCAGCAACGATCCGGACGCGTGGAAAAAGGCCAAGTTCGAGCACATCACCCATATCCACATCCAATGGTCCGACCACCAGAAGGACATCGACAGCTTTTACAGCGCCCTGGTCGAAAAACTGAAGGGCGACGCGGAGACGCTTTCCGGCATCGAATCCCTCAACGGCGTGCTGCCCGGCCGCTGGGAGCTGTGGATCGGCGATCCCGGCACAGGCTGGCACGGCCTGCTCAGGTTCAACGCCAGCGGCGGCGTCATCTGGGCGCCGTTCGACAAGCCTACCGAGGAGCATCCCGGCGACTGGACGGTCAAGGACAAGCAGTTGCAGTTCAAGTTCCGCACGCCAGGCGATATCCGTACCTTCGCCTGCAACCTGCCGCTGACCGGCGCCGACGCGCCCGGCACCATCCTGCCCGCCGGGCAGGGCTGGTTTTCGATGACCCGGATCTAGCAGCCACCCTTGCAGGCTACGCAGGCCGACAACGCGGCAGGACAGGCAGCATCAGAACAGGCTGTATTGCTGCGGTTTCCGCTCGCGCGGCGCCGTATGCAGTTCAAGCGTCAGATCCGCCGGAATGGCGTCGAGAAACGGCGATGGCCGCGACGGCGCGAGTTTGCCCTTGCGCAACCGCTCGGCAGCGTGGCTTAGGAACAGCCGGTCCCTTGCGCGCGTCATGGCGACATAGAACAGCCGCCTTTCCTCCGGCTCGACGGTTTCGTCTGGCGCCCCGCCCCATCGCAGCGGCACCAGCCCATCCTCCAGTCCGACCACGAACACCACGGAAAACTCGAGGCCTTTCGCGGCGTGCATGGTGAGCAGCGACACCCGGTCGGCGCGTAGGTCGAGAAAATCGGCCTCAGTGGCCAATGCCACCTCCTCGCGCAGCCGCGCCTCGTCGTCGGCGACGCTGCCGGCCAGATGGCGAAGCCAGCGCTCGGCGTCGGCGAGCGCCGCTATATCGGCTTCCGGCTGCCGCCGCGTCCATTCGTTTGCCGCCTTGAGGCGCGCGTCCAGGCCGATCGCCGTTCCCACGTCGGGCCGCTTCAGGGCAGACAACAGGGCGCGCACCCCGGCGTGGTCGGCAATCGGCGCCGGCGAGCTGCGGCGGAACGGGATGCCGGCGCGGTCGAGCGCCTCGCGCAAGGCCGCGGCCTGCGCGCCGCCGCGATAGAGTATGGCGAAGTCGCCGAAGCCAAGCGCCCTCCCCGGCTTGCCCCGCCGCTTCTGCCGGTTGGCTTCGAGCATGTCGTGGCCGCCCATGAGTTGCTCGATGGTCGCGGCGACGAACGCCGCCTCGGCCCGCTCGTTCGGCGCGGCGTGAACGCAAACGCGCTCCTGCATCGTCCGCATGGCGCTCCCCGTCCCGTCCTTGCCGATAACCTCGGCGGCGGCCTTCACGATCGTACCGGTCGAGCGGTAGTTGCGATGCAGGCTCATCGTGCCAGCTGCAGGAAAATCCGAGGCGAACCGCTGGAAACAGGCGGCGTCGGCACCGCGAAAACCATAGATCGCCTGGTCGGGATCGCCGATCACGCACAGATTGCCGCCCGGTCCAGCGAGCAGCCTCAGCAAGCTGTACTGCTGATCGTCGACGTCCTGGAATTCGTCGGCGCAGATGTGGCGGAACCGGCTGCGCCATAGCAGCGCCATGTCGGCATGGGTCTCCAGCAGTTCGACGGGAAGCGCGACGAGGTCGTCGAAATCGACCCAGTTCCGCTCGCGCCCGAGGCGGCGCAGCGTCATCAGCGCCTCGCGCGTTTCGCCCTCCCCCGGCATTCCCGTGCGCTTCAGCACCGATGCCGCATTCACCAGGCGCGCCGCCTTGGCCTCGCTCACGCCGAGCGCGGCCGCGAGGGCCGCCTTGCGCTCGGCCTCGTCGGCGATGCGGAAGTCGGGCAACAGGCCGAACTGTTCGGCGTGGGCGCGCAGGATGGTCAGCCCCAGCGAATGAAAACTGTGCACGGCGACCTGCGCCGGTGTCAGCGCCGCCAGGCGCAACCGCAGTTCCTCCATCGCCCGGCGCGTGAAGGTGATCGCCAGGCAGGCTTCGGCCGGCACGCCGCGTTCGGCGACGAGGTGAGCCAGTCGGTGCACCAGCAGACGCGTCTTGCCGGAGCCGGGTCCGGCAAGCACGACCAGCGGTCCGTCGACGGCGGCGGCCGCGCGGGCCTGATCCTCGTCAAGTCCGGCGAGCATGCCGAGGCCGGATGCGCGTTCCAGAGCCGTTTCATGCGCCGCCGTTCCCGGCCCGCCCGCCGGTCTGGCCACCGATGTTTCAGGCAGCACCTTCTGGCGCTTGCGCACCGGCGCGTCGAACAGCAGTTCGCCTTTGGTGAAGCGGCTGAGTTCGCCGTCGCCGAACAGCTTGATCACGCCATATTCGCCGTCGTAGCCAGCCTCGCGGATGACGGTTCCGCTGCGCAGCCGCGCCACCGCCTCGCCGAGCAGCGGGTCGGCGCGCTCGACGTCCTCCACCGGAACCTCGCCGAGCACGCAGAGTTCGGGACCGAGCGCGGCCGTGACGCGGCCATAGGCAGCCTGTACCGCCTTGGCGGCGACACCGGCGCCGACGATTTCCGACAGTATTTCCGGAAGCGGCACAAAACTCTGCACCGAGCCCGAGGTCGCCGGCACCACATCGCCTTCGGCGCGGTCGGCCAGAACCTCCACCCGGTGCGCCACGCCGATGGTGAGCCGCCCGCCGCAAGCCGGGCAGACGCCGCCGGCGGCCAGCGTCTCGCGTGGATCGAGCCGCACACCGCAGGCCCGATGACCGTCCATGTGGTATTTTCCCTCTTCGGGGAAAAACTCGACGGTGCCGCCATAACCCTGCCCGGTTTCCAGCGCCCGGCGGATGGAAAGATAGTCGGCCGCGCCGGTAAAGCGCGTCGCCTCGCGGCCGAGTTTACCGGGCGAATGGGCGTCGGAATTGGACGTCAGCCGGTAGCGGTCGAGAAAGGACACCCGCCAGTTCATCGCCGGGTCGGACGACAGCCCGGTTTCGACCGCGAAAATGTGGTCGGCAAGGTCGCCGTAACAGTCGGCGATCGAATCGAAGCCGGATTGCGAGCCGAGAGCCGCGAACCACGGCGTCCAGATATGCGCCGGCACCAGATAGGAGTCCGGGCCGGAGTCGAGCGCGATTTCCAGGAGGTCGCGCGAATCCAGTCCGAGGATCGGCCGACCGTCGGAAGCGATGTTGCCGACACGCGCCAGCCGGGCGGCCAGGCGATCGACGGCATCGAGGTTGGACGCATAGATCAGGTGATGAATTTTGCGGGTCTTGTCGCCCTTCTTGTAGATCGTCGAGATTTCGGTCGACAGCATGAACTCGACGCTTCGCCGGCAGCTGGCAGGCAGGCTCTTCCAAACCTCCGCCTCGATCTCCGGCCGCAAGCGAAACAATCCGTTGCCGCGGGCAACCAGCTTGTCCTTGATCTCGGCCAGCCAGAGCGGATGCACGCAATCGCCGGTGCCGACGACGCCGATGCCCTTCACCGCCGCCCACCAGGCGAGATGCTCGAGGTCGAGATCGCGGCTGGTGGCGCGCGAATATTTCGAATGGACGTGCAGGTCGGCGTAGAAGCTCATGATTACGGCTTGCGGATTCGGGCGAGCCGAACAGAACGCCCTGCCAGCCTAAGGTCAAGCATCCAGTTGGCGAGCCGTCCTGCGCGGCGATGGCGCATCTGACTCGCCACACATATGGAATCGCACAAGCAGGTTGTGGTGCGGGCGGGGGGAATCGAACCCCCACGGGACAAAGCCCGACGGATTTTAAGTCCGTTGCGTCTACCGGTTCCGCCACGTCCGCGTCCCGACCCGGATTAGCCAGTCATTCGCAAACTTCCAAGCGAAAACACCAGGCCCGGCGTCCGCACCGCCGCAGTTCGGGCCTTGATTGCCGGTTCTGCCGGGGCGCCGACGACAGCCATCGCCCTATACGCCGCTCCTCATTCAGCCAGCAGTTCGTCCAGCCGATCCCAGGTCTCCGCCGCGCCATGCTCGGCGCCGGTCTGCAACATGCCGTCGCGCGCCTCCTGCGTCTGGAATACGGAGCGCGCCGTCACCTTGGTCTGGCCGTCCTCCTCCTCGAACAGCACCGTCTCCAGCAGAACATGCCCGGGCATGCCCTCGAACTCGAAGGTCCGCACGATGCGCTGCGGCGCCAGGCTTTCATGGAAGACGCCACGAAAGGCGTATTCGTTGCCGGACCTGTCGCGCTGCACGAAACGCCAGATGCCGCCCTGGCGCGGCTCCAGCCGGTCGACGATCGTGGTGAGGAAACGCGGTCCCCACCAGCGCGGAATTGCGACCGGGTCGGTATAGGCGGCAAAAACGCGGGCGCGCGGCGCCGCAAATCGCCGTTCCATGACGATCTCCTGCCGGCCGGGCTCGGCGACAAAACTGGTCTTGCTCATCCAACTCTCTCCTTCTTGAGATGAATTTTTGCCGCTTCCAGCTTTTTTGGCCAGCACAGCGATTTGCATAGGGACGCGGCGACCTCGCAGACGGCGAGGCAGCGCGTTTCTCGAACCGAAAACCGGGCGGGCGGGAACGCTAGTTGTCGCTTCGATCCGACGTCGCGGCGGTGGCCTGCACGTCCATCAGATATTCGTCCAGACGGTCAAAGCTCGCTTCCCAGTGGCCGCGGTAGTTCCACACCCACTCGGCCGCCTCCTTCAGCGCAAGCCCTTCGATGCGGCAGGGCCGCCACTGCGCCTTGCGTGTCTGAGAAACGAGCGAGGCGCGCTGCAGCACCTTGAGGTGCTTGGAGATGGTCGGCAGCCGCAGGTTGAACGGTTCCGCCAGTTCGTTCACGGTCGCCTCCCCCTGCGCCAGCCGGGCCAGGATGGCGCGGCGGGTCGGGTCGGCAAGCGCGGCGAAGGTGAGGCTGAGCTGATCCATTATTTTTCCAATTGGCTAATTAGCCGAATGGAATAATAACAGGGCGGTGTGCTGTCAAGCGCCCGCATTTTCGGTAGGCTCATACAACTGACATCGGCACGTCTCGGGCCTCGTTTATTCACTTCATGCACCGGAGGTCGCGCGATTGTGTCAGGCTTCTGCGCCTCATCGTCAGGTCGGGCGGCGAGCACGCTCGCGAAAGTCTCGCAAAGTGTTGATATCACGCTTATTTGACGGACTGCCGAGGGCTTGCGGGGAACGCGCGGGGCGGCGCTGCGTTGTTTGGGAACGTCCGGCAGCAGATGCCCCCATCCGGGCGCTCAGTCGCCCCCATCCGGGCTGCCAATCCTGACACTGCCCCGGCGGTCTTTATGGAGATTGCCATGAAAAACCTCTCAGTCCTAACACGCTGCGGGCTGATCGCCCTCGGCTCGGTCGTCGGCCTTGCCACGCCGACATTCGCCAGCACCATGACACAGCCCGGCGACGGCGCGCAGCTTCTGCTCGTCGCATCGCACGGCGACCGCGATCACGACCGTGGCCGGGATCGCGACCACGATCACATCAGCCGCGCCGAAGCCAGGGCGAAGGCCGAAGGCAAGGATCTCGGCGACGAACCCGGCTCCTACGTGACACGGGAGTTCGCGTTCCAGATGTCTCCGGCGCATGTCCGCTGGTGCGAGGGGCGCTACCGCTCCTACCGCGCCTGGGACAACAGCTTCCAGCCGGCGATCGGCCCGCGCATGCAGTGCGTCGCGCCAAGCACCTGATAACCGTATGATCGCAGGGTCCGGTGCAACGCCTCTACCGAGGCGGGGCACCGGCCTCGGTCTCCGTGACGTTTGCCGAGCAAGCGCTTCCACCGCCGGCGCAGCCGTCGTGTAGCGCGCAGCATGGCAAGCTTGTCCGGACACAACCTCCATTCAGGAGTTTTATCATGAAAACCAATATCATCGCCCTGGCGCGCACCGGGCTGGTCGCCTTCGGCGCGTGCGTCGGTGCATGCGCGCCGGCGTTTGCCGAACTTCCCGTTCCCCAGCTCGTAACCGTTCCACATGCCGCGACCTCCGTCGCCAGCCCCGGATCTACCATCGAAGCCGACGGCGTTCCTCTCATCAGCGTAGCCATGCACGGCGGCAGCTGGCATGGCGGCAGCTGGCACGGTGGCGGTGGCTGGCATCACGGCGGCTGGCACCGCAGTTGGGGTAGCGACTGGGACGGAGGCTGGATCGGCCTGGGAGTGCCGGTCCTTCCCTACTACGGTTACTACGCGCCCTATGACGGCTACTACGACGAACCCGCCTATGCGGTACCACGCTACGCCGCGCCGGCGCGCCATTATGTCGTTCGCATGTCGAGCGCGCATGTGCGCTGGTGCGAGGCGCGCTATCGCAGCTATCGCCCGTCCGACAACAGTTTTCAGCCGAGCTACGGGCCACGGCAACAGTGTATCACCCCCTACGGCTGAACGCAGCCGCCCCATCTTGCCGAGCCGGCGCGGCCCCCCGCCGCGCCGGCTCTCATGCCGTCCGCCGGCGCCCCCGCCGGTGCCGGTCCCAACGGCACGGAAACATCTGATCGGCCGCGCCGCGATCCGGGCGTGCCACGATCGACCTGAGGTCGCGTGGACCACCCGGAGACGGCACGAGCGTCAGCCGCCCTTAGTCGAGCGAGACGCCGAGCGCGGTCATGGTGCGCCAGCGCACCGTCGCCTTGCGAAAACCGTCCTCGCCACTGATCTGCAGGTCGAACTGCGAGGGCACTGCCGACGTTTCGCCGAAGCTCAGCCGCGCGCCGCCGTCGGAGACGTTGCGCACCACGCATTCGAACGCGCCGAACCCCTTGTTGAAGGCGAGACGTGCGCCCTTGAGCACACGCCGGCGCTCCGCGCTGCGACGGTCGGCGAAGACTTGACCATCTATACCGATGGATTTTTCGGTGATCGGTGTCATTTCGGGCCTCCAGATAGACTGAAGGCAACCCTGCAAGCGGCGTGCCGTTCCGACCTGTGCCGGGATGGGACGGCTGCGGGCGTCAGGAGCCGCATAAATAAAAGGCCGGAGCGCAGGCTCCGGCCTCGAACGGCAGCCAGGCGGCTGGCGTCAGTTCTTGGTCTTGTCGACCAGCTTGTTCTTGGAGATCCAAGGCATCATGCCGCGCAGCTTCTCGCCGACCTGCTCGATCTGGTGGGAATCGTTCATGCGGCGGATGCCCTTGAAGCGGGCCAGGCCGGAACGATACTCCTGCATCCACTCCGAGGTGAACTTGCCGGTCTGGATGTCCTTCAGCACGCGCTTCATCTCGGCCTTGGTCTCGGCGGTGATGATGCGCGGGCCCGACACGTATTCGCCCCACTCGGCGGTGTTGGAGATCGAGTAGTTCATGTTGGCGATGCCGCCTTCGTAGATCAGGTCGACGATCAGCTTCACTTCGTGGAGGCACTCGAAATAGGCCATTTCCGGCGCGTAGCCGGCTTCCACCAGCGTCTCGAAGCCGGCGCGGATCAGTTCGACCAGGCCGCCGCACAGCACCACCTGCTCGCCGAACAGGTCGGTCTCGCACTCCTCCTTGAAATTGGTCTCGATGATGCCCGAGCGGCCGCCGCCGACGCCGCAGGCGTAGCTGAGGCCGAGGTCGAGCGCGTTGCCGCTGGCGTCCTGGTGCACGGCGACCAGGCACGGCACGCCGCCGCCCTTCTGGTATTCGCCACGCACGGTGTGGCCGGGCCCCTTCGGCGCCACCATCAGCACGTCGACCGAGGCCTTCGGCTCGATCAGGCCGAAATGCACGTTGAGGCCGTGCGCGAAGGCGATCGCCGCGCCGTCACGGATGTTCGCCGCGATTTCGTTCTTGTAGATGTCGGCCTGCAGCTCGTCCGGGGTCGCCATCATCATCAGGTCGGCCCATTTGGCGGCGTCGGCCACCGACATGACCTTCAGCCCGTCGGCCTCCACCTTCTTGGCGGTCGCCGAGCCGGCCTTGAGACCGATGGCGATATCCTTGACGCCGGACTCCTTGAGGTTCAGCGCATGCGCCCGGCCCTGGCTGCCGTAACCGATGATGGCGACCTTCTTGCCCTTGATCAGGTTGAGATCGGCGTCGCGATCGTAATAGACACGCATTTCTTCGTTTCCTTCCTTGTTGATGTCCTTGAGTTCAGTGGGTACCCGGTCCGGTGGGTTGCCTCTCCACGCCATACAGCGCGAGAAACTGCCGCGTCGCCTCGCCGGCATCGCGGGCGATCTCGGCGGCCGTGAGCTTCAGCTTGTCGCCGAGCAGCAGCCGGATCTGCACGTCGCGGGCGACCAGCCCGAAAAAGGCGCGGAACGCCGTCTCGGCATCGTCGAAATCGAGCAGCCCCGCGCCGCGGCCGGCTTCCAGCACCGGCTTCAGCCGCGCGGCGAGCGCGAAGCGGCCGTTCTCCAGCACGATCGCACCGAGCTTGGTCTTGGCCGAACCGGCATGGCTGACCGCAACGCGGTTCAGCGCGATCGACGTCTTCGACGAGATGACCGTCAACCAGTCGGAGGCGAACCGCTCGAGGCTTCTGGTCAGCGAGGCGAGATCGATGCGGTCACGGTCGACCGCCTCGACCCGCACCCGCGACGCCTGCCAGCGCACGGTCGCGGTAAGCAGGCCGTCGCGGTCGCCGAACCATTTGTAAAGCGTTTCCTTCGAGCAGGAGGCGCGCCGCGCCACTGCCGTCATGGTCAGCGCGTCGCCCCCCTCGACCAGCAGCGCCAACGCCGCATCGAGAACGTCCCTCTGGCGCTCCGTCAGCGTCTCGTCGCTTCTCTCTGCCGCAAACTGCAACACCTGCTTCCGTCCGATGTCCGGGCATCCCAGGGTTCGGCCTCTCGTGCCGTACCGTACGTTACGGTTCGGCTTATGGCGTATCCCGCTCCACCGCGCAAGTGGCTTCACTGCGCTGCGACGAACTCACGCTATTCCGAATCGATCGAAAGGCTCGACCAGTCTGTTTCGACGAGCCCGGCAGGCCCGAACGGGTCGACAAGCGTCCCGGCCACCATCGCTGCCAGAAACCGGGGCGTCGGCGGGATTTTCGCCACCGTCGCCACCAGCCGGTCGCGCAGCAGGGGCAGAACGGTCGAGTCCGACTGGTAGAACGGCGTGAACATCCAGGACAGCGCCTGGAAAATGCGAACGTGCAGCCGGCGCGCCCGCACATAGGCGTCGAGCGCGGCGGCGACGTCTCCCGTGGTGGCGAGCGCATGGGCGAGCGCGGCCGCGTCGAGCAGCGCCATGTTGGCGCCCTGCCCCAGCTGCGGGCTGGCCGAATGGGCGGCATCGCCAATCACGGCGAGCCGGCGGCCGGCCGGCCTGACCATGGTATGATGGCCGTAGCGTGCCAGCACGAGATCATCGAAACTGCTTATCTGCTCGGTGAACGCGGCGCAGTCCGGCCAGAGCGCGACTGCTCGCGCCTTCCAGGCATCGAGGCCTGTGGCGCGGACGCGCTCTGCATCGGCCGGCTTCAGGCTCCAGAAAAACGCCGCCATGTCGGGCGCACCGACAGCCGGCCGGCCGATCGGCAAGACGCCGATCATGACGCTGGCGCGATCGTAGCGCTGCAGCAGCGCATGGCGGTCGAAGCCGGCGTCAGACCAGGCGAGCGACGACCAGAAGGCCCCATAGGCGAGCGGCCTCGGCTCGCTTGGGGCATCGGCATGGCGGCGCAGCAGCGAACGCGCGCCCGAGGCGTCGGCCACCAGATCAAACGCACCGAGCCGCCGGCCGCGCGTTCCCACAAGCGCAGCCTGCGCACCGGCGAGATCGATGTCGGTCACTTCCGTGTCCGTGCGTAAGGCGATGCCTTCGCCTTGCACGGCACGAAAAAGCACCCCGAACAGCGCGGCGCGATGCACGGCGAGCCCGAAGCGCCCGCCGGCCGCGGCGGCGTAGCGCACGTCGAGCACGGTGCGGCCGCTACGTGCGTCGCTGCCATGCAGCCGTTCGATACGGGCACCCAGCGTCAGGATCGCGTCGAGAAGGCCGAGATCGGCCAGCACGGTCAGTCCGGTCGGCTGCAGGATCAGGCCGGAACCGAGCGGTCGCGGCTGGTCGAACCGCTCGAATACGGTGACCCGGTGGCCGGCGCGATGCAGATAGAGCGCGGTCGCCAGCCCGGCCGGACCGGCGCCGACCACGGCGATGTCGAGGCGGGTCATGCAGTCTGGCGAAGTCTTGCCGCTACTTCCTGTTGCCGGCCAGTGCCGCCGAGACGCCGAGCCCAATGAACAGCACACCGCTGACGTAACGCTCGAACTTGAGGTAGCCGCGGCTGCGCTTCAGCCAGCCGCCGGCCGTGCCCGCCGCGAGCGCGTAGCAGCCGTCGGTCACGAAGCCGAGCGCCGTGAACAAAAGCCCGAGGATGGCTATCTGCATGGCCACGTGGCCACGCTCGACCTCGACGAACTGCGGCAGGAAGGCAAGGAAAAACAGCGCCGTCTTGGGGTTGAGCAGGTTGACGATGAAACCGTCGCGGAACAGCCGGCCATAGCCGTATGCCTTCGCCTGCTCACCTGCTTCGGGCAGCTCGGCACGCCCGAAAATCTTCTTTATGCCAAGCCAGATCAAATAGGCCGCACCGGCATATTTGACGATGCTGAAGGCGAGCGCCGAGGAGGCGAGCAGCGCCGACAGACCGAGCGTCGCTGCGGCGACATGCACCAGCGTGGCCGAGTGGATGCCGAGATCGGAGACGAAACCCGCCAGACGGCCCTGCTCGACCGAGCGCGCGACGATGTAGAGCACCGCCGGCCCTGGCACAACCAGCAGAACCAGCGCCGCGCCGAAGAACAGGCTGAGATTGGCCGCACCCGGCGTGACGATCTCCATGACGGCCTTCCCCTCCTGCTATCGAGCCGATCGCAGTTGAGCCGACCGGCCGTCAGCCTGTCAATGGCCGCCTTGTCTCGCGGACAATCGCGCGGAAGGCCTTGCCGGCACGGCTTCCGTCACCGATCGAGCCGCACGTTCGCCGCAAGAAAATCCAGGAAGGCGCGCACCCGCGCCGGCACATGCCCGCCCTGCCCGACGAAGATGGCGTGGACCGGATCTGTATCGCCCGGGTTGAAGTCCTCCAGCACCGGCAGCAGCAGGCCGGCCTCGACGTCCTTGCGGACGTGGAAGACGCCGAGCCGGGCGATCCCCAACCCGGCCAACGCCAATTGGCGCATCGCCTCGCCGTCGCTGACCAGCGCATTGCCGAGCGGCGCGACATTGGTGACGCCGCCGCCCTCGTCGCGGAACGGCCAGCCCTCGATCAGCCGGGTGAAGCAGAAGCCCAGGCGGTTGTGCCCCGTCAGTTCCGCCGGGGTAGCCGGCATGCCGCGCCGTGCCACATAGTCCGGCGACGCCACAACCATATTGCGGGTCTCGCCGAGCTTGCGCACGAGCAGGCGCGACCCGCGCGACGGGCCGACGCGAATGGCGACGTCGGCGCGCTCTTCCAGGAGGTCGACCACGGTGTCGGTGAGCGCGACGTCGACCGTCACCTCCGGATGCGCCGCGAGAAAGGCCGGCAGCAGCCGCAGCAGGTAGTGCTGTCCGAATGAAACGTTGCAGTTCACCCTGAGCCGCCCGCGCGGCATGGTGCCGGACGCCGCCTCGCGCTCCGCGGTGTCGAGGTCGTCGAGGATGCGCACGCCGCGGTCGTGGAAGGCAGCGCCCTCCGGCGTGAGCTGCAGCTTGCGGGTCGAGCGGTTTATCAGGCGCACGCCGAGCCGCCGCTCCAGCCGCGCCACCAGCTTGCTGACCGCCGACGGGCTCATGCGGAAGTCGCGCGCCGCGGCGGAGAAGCCGCCGAGCTCGACCACCCGCACGAACACCTCGATCTCGCCGGAGCGGTTGACGTCGAGTCGCGCCATTCTTTGACTTCAACTCACAAGTGATTTGCTTTTCAGCAGGCTAGTTCATCAAACCCGGCATGTCCATCTTTCGGTCCTCCCAAGACCGCACGAAGGCCAAATCATGCCGCTTGCCCTCTACGCCCTCACCGCCGGTGCCTTCGGCATCGGCGTCACCGAATTCGTCATCATGGGCCTGCTGCTCGAAGTCGGCGCCGATCTCGGCGTGTCGATCTCGGCGGCGGGCATGCTGATTTCCGGCTATGCGCTCGGCGTCGTCGTCGGCGCGCCGCTGCTCGGCGCGCTCACCGGCCGCTGGTCGAAGAAGACGCTGCTGCTCAGCCTGATGGTGGTGTTCACCCTCGGCAACCTCGCCTGTGCGCTGGCGCCGGACTACTGGACGCTGATGGCGGCGCGCGTTCTCACCGCGTTCGCCCACGCCTCGTTCTTCGGCGTCGGCTCGGTGGTGGCGACCGGCCTCGTCGCGCCCAACCGCAAGGCCTCGGCCATCGCCATCATGTTCACCGGGCTGACGGTGGCCAACATCCTCGGCGTGCCGTTCGGCACCTGGCTCGGCCAGGCCTATGGCTGGCGCGCCACCTTCTGGGCGGTGACCGCGGTGGGCCTCGTCGCGCTGGCGGTGATTGCCCTGCTGGTGCCGCGCGACAAGCCGGCGGACAAGACCGAAGAAACCGGCGGCGCGCTTGCCGTGCTTACCCGCCGGCCGGTGCTGCTCGGCCTGCTCACCACGGTGCTGTCCTGGGTCGGGGTGTTCGCGGCCTTTACCTATATCGCGCCCATTTTGACGGAGGTGAGCGGCTTTTCCGCTGCCGCCGTCTCGCCGATCCTGCTCGTCTTCGGCGGCGGCCTGGTCGCCGGAAATCTGCTCGGCGGCCGCTTCGCGGATCGCTGGCTGGTGCCGACACTGCTCGGCAGCCTCGCCCTGCTTTCCCTGACGCTGCTGGCGATGAGTCTTGCCATCCACCAGCCGGTCGCGGCGGTCGTCGCGGTCGGCGTGCTCGGCGCCACCGCCTTCGCCACCGTGCCGCCACTGCAGATGTGGCTTCTGGAAAAGGCCGACGGCGCCGGCCAGGGCCTGGCGTCCAGCTTCAACATCGCCGCCTTCAACCTCGGCAACGCCATTGGCGCCTGGCTTGGCGGCGCCGTCATCGACCATGGACCAGGCCTCGCCGCCGTGCCCTTCGTCGCCGGCATGGTGCCGCTCGCCGCGCTTGCGCTGGCGCTCGTCAACCTTCGCCTCGACGCCAGTCACCGTAGCCGGCCGGCCATCGCCGGCGGGCCTGTACGCTGCTGATCACTGTACTCCATCCATCCCCTTCGTTTGAAAGGCGACCGTCATGACCGAGCAGACCCTCACCCAGCGTCTCGATCCAGCCACCGCATTGGCACCGGCGCTCGCCGCGCCCCTGCTGGCGCTTTGCCTCGCCCATGCCAGCCCGGCGCATGCCGGCCCGAATGACTGGATCGGCACCTGGGCCGCAAGCCCGCAGCCTGTCTGGGCGCCTGGTTTCCTGTTTCCGACCAACCTGCCGGACAGTTTACGCGACGCCACGGTCAGGCAGGTCGCGCGGGTCAGCATCGGCGGCAGTCGGGTGCGCATCGTGCTTTCCAACGAGCACGGCAGCACCCCGGTGACAGTCGGCGAGGCGCGGGTCGCGCGCACCGCGGAAGGTGCCGCGATCGTCGGCGGCACGGACCGGCAACTGACGTTCGGCGGCCAGACCGCCGTCGTCGTGCCGCCCGGCGCGCCGGCGGTCAGCGACCCGGTCGATCTCGCGGCCGAGCCGCTCGACAGCCTTTCGGTCTCGCTGTTCTTGCCGCAAGAGACGCGGCCTTCGACATTCCACTGGGACGGCCTGCAGACCAGCTACCTCGCCGACGGCAATGTCACGGCCGCCGAAATGCTGCCCTCCGAACGCCCCACCTCGGCGCGCCTGCTGCTCAGCGCCATCCAGGTCGAGGCAGCCGACAGCAAGGGCGCCGTCGTCGTCCTCGGCGACTCCATCTCCGACGGAGCCGCGAGCACGCCTGACAGCAACCGGCGCTGGCCTGACCGTCTCGCCGAGCGGCTGGCGCCGATGAACGTTTCCGTGCTGAACGCCGGCATCTCCGGCGCGCGGCTGCTCTCCGACAAGATGGGCGTCAACGCATTGGCCCGCTTCGACCGCGACGTGCTTAGCCAACCGCATATCAGGACGGTCGTGGTGCTGATCGGCATCAACGACATCAGTTGGCCCGGTTCGTCGTTCGAGCCGGCAATGACCCTGCCGTCGGCGGAGGCGATGATCGCCGGCTACCGGCAGCTGATCGAGCGTGCCCGGGCGCGCGGCGTCCGCATCGTCGGCGCGACACTGACACCCTTCGAAGGCGCCCTCGATGGGTCCGAGATCGAAGGTTATCACAGCGCCGAAAAGGACGCGCTGCGCGGCAGGATCAACGACTGGATACGCTCGAGCGGCGCCTTCGACGCCGTGATCGACTTCGATGCGATCGTCCGCGACCCGGCACGTCCCTCGCGTTTCCTTCCCGCCTACGATTCCGGCGACCATCTGCACCCCGGCGATGCCGGTTACAAGGCGATGGCCGACGCGTTAGACTTGAACATCCTCCTCCAGGACTGACCACCCAGCAAGGGATCCGCAGACATGAAAATCGACCTCACCGGCAAGACCGCCATCGTCACCGGCTCCACGGTCGGCATCGGCTTCGCCATCGCCCGGGGACTGGCCGAGAGCGGCGCCACCGTCGTCGTCAACGGCCGCCATGGCGCGCCGGTCGAGAAGGCGGTGACGGCGCTGAAGGCGGCGGTGCCGTCGGCCAAGCTGCGTGGCTTCGCGGCCGATGTCGGCACGGCGGAAGGCTGTAAGGCGCTGGTCAACGCCGAGCCGGCCGCCGACATTCTCGTCAACAATGTCGGCATCTACGGCCCGCGCGATTTCTTCGAGACGCCCGACGAGGAGTGGCAGCGCTTCTTCGACGTCAACGTCATGTCCGGCGTGCGCCTATCGCGCGCCTATGTACCAGGCATGCTGGAGAAGGACTGGGGCCGCGTCGTATTCATCTCGTCGGAGTCCGGCCTCAACATTCCCGCCGACATGATCCATTACGGCTTCACCAAGACCGCCAACCTGTCGGTGTCGCGTGGCCTCGCCAAACGCCTGCGCGGCAGCGGCGTCACCGTCAACGCCGTGCTGCCCGGCCCGACCATGTCGGAAGGTGTCGAGGAGATGCTGAAGGACGAGGCGGCGCGGACCGGACAGACGATCGCCCAGGCCGGCGCTACGTTCGTCAAGAACGAGCGGTCGAGCTCGATCATCCAGCGAATGGCAACGGTCGACGAGGTCGCCGCGATGGTTGTGTATGTCTGCTCGCGGCAGGCGTCGGCGACCACGGGTGCGGCGCTGCGGGTCGACGGCGGCGTGCTCGACACCATCTGAGCGCGTTGGCCGCGGCGCTTCTCTCAGGAGGAATGCCGCAACCGTCAGATCGCCACCTGCGTGCCGATCTCGACGACGCGCCCGGTCGGGATCTGGAAGTATTCGGTCGCGTCGGCGGCGGTGCGGGCAAGCCCTATGAACAGCTTGTCCTGCCATGCCGGCATGCCGGAATTGGGCGACGGCCGCAGCGACCGGCGCGACAGGAAGAACGACGTGGTCATGATGTCGAACTTCCAGCCCTGCTTGCGGCAGATCGCAAGCGCCTTCGGGATGTTCGGGCTCTCCATATAGCCGAAGGTCAGCGAAATACGCATGAACAGGTCGTTGACGACCTCCATCTTCACACGTTCCTCGTCCGGCACCACCGGCTGCGGCGCGGTGACGACTGTCAGGATGACGTTCTGCTGGTGCAGCACCTTGTAGTGCTTCAGGCTGTGCATCATCGCGGTCGGCGCGCTCTGCGGATCGCTGGTCAGGAACACGGCGGTGCCCGGCACCAGCTGCGGCGGTTTCTTGGCCATGTTGGCGGCGAGGAAATCGAGCGGGATCTCGTTCTTGCGGGTCTTTTCGAACAGCTGGCGGGTGCCGCGCACCCAGGTCGTCATGATCAGCACCACCGAGCCGGCCACCACCAGCGACGCCCAGCCGCCGTCGAAGACTTTCACGATGTTGGAAACGAAGAAGCCGACGTCGATGATGGCAAACACCGTGGTGAGCAGGACGGCGGTGATGAGCGGCCATTTCCAGATGCGGGTCATCACCACGTAGAGCAGGATGGTCGTCATCAGCATGTTGCCGGTGACCGAGATGCCGTAAGCCGACGCGAGATCGCTCGACTCGCCGAAACCCACCACCAGCATCATAACAGCCAGCGCCAGAAGCAGGTTGACGCGCGGCAGATAGATCTGGCCGGACTGCGTCTTCGACGTGTGCTGGATCTCGAAGCGCGGCAAGATGTTGAGCTGCACCGCCTGGCGGGTCAGCGAATAGGCGCCGGAAATCACCGCCTGGCTGGCGATTACGGTGGCCGCGGTGGCCAGCACCACCATCGGCACAAGCATCCAGCCCTGGTTCATTTCGAAGAACGGATGACCGATCACGCCGTCGTTGGCGAGCACGAAGGCACCCTGGCCGAAATAGTTGAGCAGCAGGCATGGGAAGACGATGGCGAGCCAGGCCAGCACGATCGGTCTGCGGCCGAAGTGGCCGAGGTCGGCGTAGAGCGCCTCAGCGCCGGTGACCGCAAGGAAGATGGCGCCGACGGTGACGAACGCGACCTCGGGCGAGTGGATCAGGAAAGACACCCCGTACCAGGGATTGAGGGCAAGCAGGATTTCCGGGTCGTCGAGGATATGGATCAGACCGGAGTAACCGATCGCCAGGAACCACAGCGCGGTGATCGGGCCGAATACCGTGGCCACCCGACCACTGCCGAAACGCTGCACCGAAAACAGGATGGCCAGGATCAGCAGCGTCAGCGGTACCACGAACGGTTCGAACGTCGGCGTAACGATCTTGACGCCTTCCACTGCCGACAGCACCGAGATGGCCGGTGTGATCACCGCGTCGCCATAAAACAGCCCTGCCCCTAGAATGCCGACGATCAGTATGGCGTGCGAGCGATTGGCGAAGCTGGAACGCGCCAGCGCCATCAAGGACAGCGTGCCGCCCTCGCCGCGGTTGTCGGCGCGCAAGACGAAGCCGACATACTTGACCGTCACGATGATGGTGAGCGCCCAAACGATCAGCGACAGCACGCCGAGCACGGCATCGCGCGCTGCCACGCCATCGCCGGCGGAGACCGCCAGTGCCTCGCGGAAGGCATAGATCGGGCTGGTGCCTATGTCGCCATAGACGACGCCGAGCGCGCCCAGCATGAGGACGCGGACGTCGTGCGAGTGCTCGCTGGCGGGTTGCGACGATCGTGTCTCGTCCGCTGAGCCTTCAATGGCCATCTGTGTAGGCGACTCCGGCAAACGGGCGGTGCTCTACCTCTGCTGCACTGCAATAGCAACCGCCGATATGAGCCAGCCACAGATAGCACAGCGCACAGGCGACGGACTACCAGCCGCAGGCGGCGAGGAAACGGCGGACCGTCCGGTCCATTCCGTACTCGAGCGCATCCGCCGTCACGCCATGGCCGATCGAAACTTCGGAAAGCTGCGGAATACGCCCGGCCAGCGCCGGGAGGTTGGCAACGGTCAGGTCGTGCCCGGCATTGACGGCAAGCCCAAGGGCGAGCGCCGCGTCCGCGGCTTTTCCAAGCTTTTCCAGCTCCTTGGCGGCTTTTGCGGGATCGCCGTGGCAGCCTCCGTAGGGGCCGGTGTACAGCTCGACGCGGTCCGCACCGAGATCGCGCGCAATGTCGAAGCCCGCCGGGTCCGGATCGGCGAACAGCGAGACGCGAAACCCTTTCGCCTTCAGCCGCCGTACCACCGGCCGCAGGAAATCGACCTGCCCGGCAAAATCCCAGCCATGATCGGAGGTCGCCTGCGACGGATCGTCCGGCACCAGCGTCACCTGCTCCGGCTCGCTGCGCTCCACGAGGTCGAGAAACTGTTCCGTCGGATACCCCTCGATGTTGAATTCGGCGTTCGGGAACTCATCGTCAATAAGCGCCCGCAACGGCGGCAGGTCGGCGAAGCGGATGTGACGCTGGTCCGGACGAGGATGCACCGTCAACCCATGCGCGCCAGCGGCGAGCGCGATCCGCCCGAGCCCGGTGACGCTCGGCCAGGGCAGGTCGCGGCGGTTGCGCAGCATGGCGATGGCATTGAGGTTGACGGACAGTTTCGCGGGCATTTTTCCGGCCTTCCTGGATTTAAGGAGGTTCCCTACAGGCCCGCAAGCGGGAACGAAAAGCGGATTCTTGTGTTCAGGACAATCACGGAGACAACGGAGACCGTTTCATGAGCATGCTCGAATCCGTACCTGCGGTGCGCCGCATCGAGACGGACCGGCGCGACCTCTCCGCCTTCGACATCGTCGGCCACGTCTCGGCGGCCGACGTGGAGAACCTGTTCGGCCTGCTCGAGGCCGCCTATGCCATCGACACCAAGGTCGACGTGCTGCTGCGTGTCGTCGACAATGAAGGCGTCGATTGGCCGGAGGTAGCGGCCGACACGATCGAACAAGGCAAGGCGCACGCCCGCGAACACGTGCGACGTTGCGCGGTCGTCGGCGAACGCGAGGGTCTCGCCGCCGTGCAAGGCCTGTTCCTCGACGCCAAGCCGGTGGAATTCCGGCAGTTCACGCCCGACGAGGAGGTGGCCGCATGGTCGTGGGTCAGCGGACGGCCGGCGTGAGGGCCCTGTCCCTCACCTGACCACGGTCAGCCGCTGCGCGGCGCGTGTTATCGCCGTGTAGAGCCAGCGCTCGCGGGTCTCGCGGAACGCAAAACTCTCGTCGAACAGCACCACATCGTCCCATTGCGAGCCCTGCGCCTTGTGCACGGTGAGTGCGTAGCCGTAGTCGAAGTCGTCGAAGCGTTTCTTCTGCTGCCAGGGGATATCGACCTCGGTATCCTCGAACGCCGCCTTGAGCAGCTTGATCTTGGCGACACCGCGGTCCGGGTCGTCCTCCTCCGGCGAGACCAGCAGGTTGATGCCGGGTTTCACCGTCTCGCGCGCCGCGGTCATGACCTTCCACAGCGAGCCGTTGAGCAGCCCCTTGTTGGGGTCGTTGCGCAGGCACACCAGCTTGTCGCCGGCCTGCGGATACTCCGCGGTGAAACCCTTCAGCTCGCGCAGCCGCTTGTTGTAGCGTTTTCGCGTCTGGTTGCGGCCGACCAGCACCTGATCGGCCTTCAGCACCAGATCCTGCGTCACCTGCTCGCGGCCGATCACCTGCGCCGTGCCGTAGTCGCCCTTCATGAACTCGCGGCCCTCCCGCACGTCGAGCGCCAGCCGGATGATCGGGTTGTCGCGCGCCTGCCGGTGGATTTCGGTGAGCAGGAAATCCGGATCGTGCTCGGTGAAGAAGCCGCCGCCGGAGATCGGCGGCAGCTGGCCGGGATCGCCCAACACCAGGATCGGGGTACCGAAACTCAACAGGTCGCGACCGAGCTGCTCGTCGACCATCGAGCATTCGTCGACGACGACGAGCTTGGCCCGGGCGATCGGGCTCTGCCGGTTGAGCGAAAAGGTCGGCGACATCGAGGTCTTGCCGGTCGTCTCGTCCTCGACCGCCTCCTCGCCGCGCGGCCGGTAGATCAGCGAATGGATGGTGCGGGCGTTGACGGCGCCCTTGGAGCGCAGCACCTGCGCGGCCTTGCCGGTGAAGGCGGCGAACTGCACCTGCCCGTCGACATGCTCGGCGAAATAACGCGCCAGCGTCGTCTTGCCGGTGCCGGCATATCCGAACAGCCGAAAAATCTGCGGCCGCCCGGCCTTCAGCCAGCGCGCCACCGCCTGCAGAGCGTCGTCCTGTTGCGGAGAGAAGTCCATCGTGCCGACAAACAGGATTCGAGGGTTCGGGGCAAGCCGCTCAAGCGCCGCCCTCAGGCGGAACGTTGCGAACGACGGGCCTGCTGCCCGGTCGGGTTCCGCCCTGCTGCTCCTCTACGCTTGTTCCGAGAGCACGGGCTGCAGCATCACGAATTGCCACCGTCGGACTGACCCCTCTCCGTTTCGCGAGTTCGCGGACAAGCGCCTCGACTTCGGGATTTCGAATTGTAAAGCCCATTGTCCAGCATCCTTCCATCGCCAGGATGAACCAAATATGATGAGAACACAAGGTGAACTTCTACCCGCCCCAGGGGCAATCGCTTCAGAGGCTGGCGCCGCCCCTCACCCCAGTCCTCTACCAGCGAAGGACCTCGCCCGGCATGCCGAGGCCAGGGTTTGTCGCATGATCCTTGTCCGAAAAGTCCGCGACTTTTTGCGTCGCTGACCTTCGGTTCGAGATCATGCTCCAGCGCGAAGCCATGCGAAGGCTATCCGCGGGCTCGATTCGAGCATCCGCGGGCCGGAGTCCAGCCTCCCTCTGCCTGTCGCCGAGGGCGATCACGACGTGTCGGCGCAGCGCGGCCGGAATGCGAGGAGCAGGCGGTCGAGCCAGGCGGTGTTCGGGCAGCGCCGGCGGCCGCGACAGGGCCGACCGGCGGCCCGAGGCGAAACCGGCGCCCGGTGGATCAATGCGGAGAAAGCGGCGGCGAGCGCGCGAAACTGCCTTGCCAGACGGGCGGCGCCGCCGGGATCGTCATCCGTGTCGGGTGCGGGACGTTCGGCCGGAAAGAGCGGCGAGGCCGGGCATCCGGCTTGCGCGGCCAACGCCCGTGCCGCCCGCTCGGCGGGACGCAGCAGCCAGAGCACGATATGGCGGACGGGCCAGGAGCGGCAGGCCGCCCGCTCGGCAAGGCCGGCGAGCGCGAGCAGCAAGGCGACGATGCGCCGCAGCGTTTCGTGATGTCTGTCGTCCGCCGAATAACCCTTCATGCCCCTTGTCCACGCTCAGGAAAAAGCAGTCTGACATGGATCGGTGCGAAAGGGAAGGAAAATATTCCTCTTCGGCTGCAAGCCCGCCTTGGCTACAGTTGCCATTTTGGTCGGCGCCCTGCGTCACCCCCTCTGTCCTGCCGGACATCCCCAACAAGGGGGGAGATTGGCAGCTTCGGCGACGCCACGCTTTTGCAACATCGGCGATTGGCGAAAGCAAAGCCGCCGGCCGATCTCCCCCTTGTGGTAGGGCAATCGCATATGGCGTTGGGCGGCGCCGTACCCCCACCCCTAACCCCTCCCCACAAGGGGCCACAAGAGGGAGGGGGACCGGCCTACGTCTCTGCCCGGCACCGTTCGTCGGCGATTTTGCGCGGCATCGCGGCCGCAAAGTCCCGCTCACATATCCGCAGGAGCCATCGGGGTATCCCTCACGGTCGTCCTTCCGGCCGACCGGAGGGAGAGCCGGAACCATTCCGGAACCGCCGCCGGGTCGTCGGTGCGTCGTCAACGCGACGGTTCCGGAATGGATCCTGGACAGCCTCCGCTTCGCTGCGGCTTCCGGGATGACGCAGTCGCGGCGGGCCCTCGCGACGCGGCGGCGCATCGGCATCATGCCCAAGGTGGAGATGTGTGAACGCGAAGGTCCTTCAGGGGGAAAGGACCGGGGCGAACGGCGGCGCCGGTCGCTGAAGCGATTGCCCTGCTACTCGCCCCGCCTCCTTGGAAGCGCGCACATCTCTTCCCCCAGAGCTTTTCCACTTTTCTCCGAATCTCGGAAATGCTCTATCTCTTTGTTTTTACGCAATTCCGGACGGAGAACCGGTTTCCACTCCTCCTGGAATTGCTCTCGGCGCCTTACGCCGCCTGCGGCACCGCCACCTCGGCGCGCGGCTGCGTCGGGCGGATCAGCAGAGACAGCGCCGCGGCGGCGATGGCGGTCATGCCGGCGATCTGGAAGGCGAGCGCGTAGTCGCCCTGCATCTCGCGCATGGCCCCGCCAAAGAAGGCGGCGGTCGCCGCACCCACCTGATGGCCGGCGACGATCCAGCCGAACACCATCGGCCCGCCGCGGTCGCCGAACGCCTCGTTGGAGAGCCTCAGCGTCGGCGGCACGGTGGCGATCCAGTCGAGCCCGTAAAGCACTGCGAAGGCCGCAAGGCTCCACGGCGAGAAGCCGGAGAGCGGCAGGTAGATCAGCGCCAGCCCGCGCACCGCGTAATAGACGCCGAGCAGCTTGCGCGGGTCGAAGCGGTCGGTGAGCCAGCCCGAGGCTGTGGTGCCGATGAGGTCGAACACGCCCATCAGCGCCAGCAGCCCGGCCGCCTGCACCTCCGGTATGCCCATGTCGCCGCAGAACGCAATCAGATGCGTGCCGACCAGCCCGTTGGTGGTGAAGCCGCAGATGAAGAAAGTGGCGAACAGATACCAGAACACCCGCGTCCTGGCCGCGTTGAGCAGGGTGGTGAAGGTCAGCGCCAGGAAATTACCGGACGCGGCCGCCACCTCCGGTTCCGGCCCTTCCGCGCCGTAACGGCGCAGGCCGACCGAGGCCGGCCGCTCAGGCACCAGCAGCCACACCAGGGGTACCAGCGCGGCGGTGGCGATCGCCACGGCGACAGCCACCGGCTGCCAGCCGCCGTGCTGCGCAAGCATGGCGAGCAGCGGCAGGAACACCAGCAGGCCGGTCGCCGCGCTCGCCGACATCAGTCCCATCATCAGGCCGCGGTTGGTCTTGAACCAGCGGTTGACGATGGTCGCACCGAGCACGGTCGCCACCGCGCCGGAACCGACGCCGGAAAGCACGCCCCAGGTTGCGATCAGCTGCCAGGGTTTTGTCATCAGCAGGCTGAGCGCGGTCGAGCCGGCCATCAGGAGCAGCGCGACGATCAGCGTGCGCCGCAGCCCGATCTTTTCCATAAGCGCCGCCGAGAACGGGCCGGCAAGCCCATAGATGAAGATGCCGATGGCGGCCGCCAGCGAGATCACGTCGCGGCGCCAGCCGAAGGCGTCCTCCAGCGGCACCATCATCACCGACATCGACGAGCGCAGCCCGGCGGCGATCAGCAGGCAGAGAAAAATCACGCCGACCACGACGAAGGCGTAGCGCTGGCCGAACGGATGCGGTTTTGCTATTGTCATGTGACTCACCGGTACGTATCTTGGGCCAACCTGATACGTACCGTTCAGTAACATTGTCAAGTGGCACCGCCGATGTCCAACGCGAAAAACATGCCGAAACCCTCTGCCGCACCGGTTCCGCGCGCCGCCGACCGCATCCTGGAGACGGCGCGGAAGCTGTTCTACCGCGACGGCATCCGCGCCATCGGCGTCGACGAGATCGTCCGGCAGGCGGGGGTCACCAAGCCCAGCCTCTATCGCAGCTTCGCCTCGAAGGACGAATTGGCGGCCTCCTATCTTCGAGCCTACGACCTGGAGTTCTGGAAAAAGTTCGATCGTTCGGTCGAGGCGCATCCGGGCGATGCGCGTGCCCAGATCCTGGATTTTCTGACGGGCGTGGGCCGGCGGACCGTGCATGTCGGCTACCGCGGCTGCGGAATGACCAACGCCGCGGTCGAATACCCAGAGCCCGGCCACCCGGCGCGCACCGTTGGCGAGGCAAACAAGCGCGAACTGCGCCGACGCCTGCGCCAGATGGCGGCCGACATGGGCGCGGCCGACGCCGACACGCTCGGCGACGGCCTGCTGCTGTTGATCGAAGGCGCCTACATCAGCGGCCAGTTGTTTGGCGCCGGCGGCCCGGCGGCGGCGGTGGCAGCGAACGCCGAGCTGCTGATCGACGCCAGCGTCAAGGCCGGGTGAGGTCAGCGGCGCGGAATACCCGACCGGTCATTCTCCAGCAGGATTTGCTTGCCGTGCGGGGTCGCCAGCGCGGCGCGTTGCCATGCGACCGTAAGCGCATCGATCTCATCGAGGCCTGCGACGCCCTTGTCGACGAGGATCCGCTCCAGCGCAGCCAGCCAGTGCTGGTAGTAGTCGTGACCGTCGGCGGCTGCCTCGTCGCGGTGGACTTGTTCCGACAGCGCCGCTGCCCACTCGCTCCACGTAAACAGCCCGCGCCGGTGCAGCGCCACCACCATGGCGAAGGCTTCGGCTTGCCAGGGTTCGGAAAACACCGGCTCGTCGACGCCCGGCGGCAGGCCGGGGCCCGAGCCCGCGTCAGGCTGGCTCAAGATAGCTCTCCCAGGCGTCGATCGAGATCGCCAGCGTCGGGTCGGCGCCCTCGCCCCAGATTTCCTCACCCGTGAACACCACGGTGTAGACGTGCTGCGGCTGCTCGCCGCCGCGATGGGCGTTGCTGTCGGGGAAGACGAAGCCGCCGCGCGCCGCCTCGACCACGCCGACCTTGCCGCGCGCATAACGCGGCAGCCGCGTGTGCCCGGTCGGATGAAAATTGCGGGTACGCACCCGCTCGCCCGGGCGAAAGCGCGGTTCGCCTGCCACCGGCCGGTCGCAGGGCCCGCCCCTGGCCAGCGTGGCGGCGACGTTTTCGGCCTTCAGAACCCGCTTCGGCGTGGCCGGCGGCGACAGCACGACGCGGCGCGCCAACTCGTCGTCGGTCAGGAAACGATGGCGCACCAGCAGCCGTTCCAGCGCCTTGATCCAGATCTGGTAGTAGCTCGACGCATAATAGTCCGCCGGGTGGAGCGACTCGCGCATGTGCCGGCTTTCGTCGATCGTCCAGGCGCCCATGGCGCCGGCGCACAGCGTCACACCGAGCGCCCGCTTCTCCCATTCGGCATGAAAGTAAGGCTCGTCCGTTTCGGGAGCGACCGGCCCGAAACCCATCTGCCCGCCAAGATCGTGCGGTCCGTTCATGCCGCCTCCAGCGCCAGGCCCGTGCCGATCATCGAATCGCGCGTCACCAGCCCGGCCAGCCGTTCTTCGTCCCAGCCCTCGGTGCCGTCCGGCCGCACCGGCACGACGAGGTAGCGCAGTTCGGCGGTCGAATCCCAGACGCGGATTTTCGTCTCCGACGGCAGGCTGACGCCGAATTCGGCCAGCACGCCGCGCGGGTCGATCACCGCCTTGGCGCGATAGGGCGGCGCCTTGTACCATACCGGCGGCAGGCCGAGCACCGACCACGGATAGCAGGAACACAGCGTGCAGACGACGAGGTTGTGGGTGTCGGCGGCGTTGAACACCGCCTGCATGTGCTCGCCCTGCCTACCGGTATAACCGAGGGAGGCGATCGCCGCGGTGGCGTCGCGCCGCAGCCATTCCGCATAGCCGGGATCGCTCCACGCCTTGGCCACCACCTTTGCGCCGTTGCGCGGCCCGATCCTGGTCTCGTAGGTGTCGACGATCACGTCGATCGCCGCCGGATCGATCAGCCCTTTTTTCGTGAGGATGGTCTCCAGCGCGCGAACCCGCGCCGCGAACGGATCGAGCTCGTTGTCGTGGTGGTGGTGGTCGTCGTCGTGATGGTGGGACATGGCTTGCAGCCTATTGCCGCTGCTCACCGCCGGCAAGCACCAGCTTTGCGCGGCCTGACGCGACTTCCGGCCAAAAAATTACTCGGCCGCTTGCCCCGAAGTGCCCTCGCCGGCAGGCATCGCGGCTCCGTCTTCGGCCCGTCCGCCCGCGAACCGTCGCAGCAGCCAATCCGAAAACTGCTCCATGTAGACATAAAGCACCGGCGTGATGAACAGGGTCAGCGCCTGCGACACCAGCAGCCCGCCGACCACGGCGACGCCGAGCGGCTGGCGCAGCTCGGCGCTGGCGCCGGTACCGAGCGCGATCGGCAAGGTGCCCATCAGCGCGGCCAGCGTCGTCATCATGATCGGCCTGAATCGCATCAGGCAGGCGCGATGGATGGCCTCGGTCGGTGCCAGGCCTTCTCGGCGCAAGGTCAGCGCCACATCGATCATCATGATACCGTTCTTCTTGACGATGCCGATCAGCATCAGGATGCCGATGATGGCGATCAGCGAGACGTCCATGCCGGCGAGCGACAGCGCCAGCAGCGCGCCCAGCACCGCCGAGGGAAGCCCGGTCAGGATGGTCAGCGGGTGGACGAAGCTCTCGTAGAGGATGCCGAGCACGATGTAGATGGTGAGGATGGCGCCGACGATCAGCAGTCCCTGGTTGGCAAGCGAATCCTGAAACGTCTTGGCGGTGCCGGCGAAGGTGTTGGAAATCGTCGGCGGCAGGCCGATCTGCTGCTTCAGCGCGTCGATCCGCGTCACGCTGTCGCCCAGCGCCACGCCTTGCGGCAGGTTGTAGGAGATGGTGACGGCCGGCAGCTGGCCAAGCTGGTTGACGGTGAGCGGCCCGGCGGTGCGTTCGACGCGGGCGAAGGCGCCGATCGGCACCAGGCTGCCGCTTTGCGTGCGCACCCGGATCGACTGGATGCGCTCCGGCGTCCATTCGATGCGCGGGTCGAGCTCGATGATCACCTGGTAGCTGTCGGCCGAACCGTAGATCGTCGAGATCTGCTGGGTGCCGAAGCCGGAATAGAGCGTCGAGCGCAAAATGTCGGCGCCGATGCCGAGCGCGGCGGCCTTGTCGCGGTCGACCACCAGCGTCGCCTGCAGCGCGTTGTCGGTGAGGTCGGTGGTGACGTCGACGAAGCTGGCACGGTCGCCGGCCATGACTGCCGCCAGTTTTGTCGCCCACCGGTCGGTCTCGCCGGTGTCGAGCCCTTGCACCACCAGCTGGTACTGGCTCTTCGAGGCGCGCGCCCCGATGTTGAGGTTCTGCACCGGCACCATGTAGGCGTTGATGCCCGGCACGTCGGCGAGCTGGCGCCTGAGCGTCGACAGCACCGTCTCCAGCGCCGGCCGCTCCGCCTTCGGCTTCAGCTCCACGAACAGCCGGCCGTTGTTCATCGGCGTCGAGCCGCCGCCCCCGCCGCCGCCGACCGAGGAGGCGACATGGGCGACAAAGGGCGAGCGCGCGAACACGTCGGCGACACGAGCCTGCAACGCCACCATGGCGTCGAAGGAAACATCCTGGCGCGCCTCGGTGGTGACCGAGAGCTGGCCGATGTCCTCCTGCGGGAAAAAGCCTTTCGGCGAACTCACGAGCAGCCACACCGACAGCGCCGTCGTCGCCATGAAGACAAGCACGACAAGCGGCCGCCAGCGCAGGCAGAAGCCGAGCAGCCGGTCGTAACCGCGTAGGAAGAGGCCGGCCTGCAGTGCCGGCGTCCCCCTCTCACCGTTCTTCACGGGGAGAGGGTCGGGGTGAGGGGCAGCGCCAGCTTCGGCGAGGTCGCGCCGCCCCTCATCTGGCTGCCGCCATCTTCTCCCCGTGAAAAACGGGGAGAAGAACGACGGCCGCGACGACCGCGCTTCTCCCCCCGCCTTCCGCTCCACCCTCAGCAGCCGCGAGCACAGCATCGGCGTCAGCGTCAGCGACACGAACATCGACGCCAGGATCGCCACCGTCACCACCACGGCGAACTCGTTGAAGATGCGGCCGACAACGCCGCCCATCAGCAGGACCGGGATGAACACCGCCACCAGCGAGATGGAGATCGACACGATGGTGAAGCCGATCTCGCGCGCGCCCTTGATCGCCGCGTCGAAGGCCGGCAGCCCGTCCTCCTCCATGTGGCGGACGATGTTTTCCAGCATGACGATGGCGTCGTCGATGACCAGCCCCACGGCGAGCGTCAGCCCCATCAGCGAGATGTTGTCGATCGACATGCCGAGCAGGTACATGACGCCGAGCGTGGCGATCAGCGAGATCGGCACGGCCACCGCCGGGATGATGGTCGCCGTCAGCCGCCGCAGGAACAGGAAGATCACCGCCACCACCAGCACGATGGTCAAGCCCAGCGTCACCTGCACGTCGTTCACCGCGGCGCGGATCGAGGTCGAGCGGTCGTTGAGCAGTTTTATGCTGGCCGCCGCCGGCAATTGCTCGTCGAAGGACGGCAGCATCGCCTTCACCCGGTCGACCACCGCCACCGTGTTGGCGCCCGGCTGGCGCTGCACCGCGAGCAGCACGGCGCGCGTGCCGTCGTACCAGCTCGCCGTGGTGTCGACCTCGACCGAGTCGATGACGCGGGCGACGTCGCCGAGGCGCACCGGATGGCCGTTGCTGGTGGCGACGATCAGGTCGGCGAAGGCGGCGGCGTTGTCGAGCTGCGTCTCGGCTGTCACGGTCAGCTGCTGCCGGTCGTTGGTCAGCGTGCCCAGCGGCGTGTTGCTGTTGGCGGCGGCCACCGCGTCCTGCAGCGTGTCGATGGCGATGCCGCGCGCCGCCAGCGCGGTCGGGTCGATCTGGATGCGCACCGCGTATTTCTGACTGCCGTAGATGGCGACCTGGGCGACGCCGTCGATGGTCGACAGCGCCGGCGAGATGACGTTTTCGGCGAAGGCGTCGAGGTCGGTCAACGGCACGATGTCGCTCGCCAGTGCCATCAGCAGGATCGGCTGGTCGGCCGGGTTCACCTTGCGATAGCTCGGCGGGCTGGTCATTTCCGGCGGCAGGCTGCGCTGGGTGCGGGCGATCGCCGCCTGCACGTCGGCCGCCGCCGCGTCGATGTCGCGGTCGAGCTCGAACTGGATGGCGATCGAGGTCGAACCGAGCGAGTTGGTGGTGGAGATCGAATCGATGCCGGCAATCGTCGCGAACTGCTTTATCAGCGGCGTCGCCACCGAGGTCGCCATCGTCTCCGGCGAGGCGCCCGGCAGTTGCGCCGAGACGTTGACCACGGGGAATTCGGCGCTCGGCAGCGCCGCCACCGGCAGGAACTTGTAGGCGAACAGGCCGCCCAGCACGAGTGCCAGCGACATCAGCAGCGTCGCCACCGGCCGGCGTATGCAGAACTCGAAGATCATGGCGTTTTCGCCGCGCCGGCAGGTTGCGCGGCCGGCCCCGCTTCATCCTCGGCGACGGTCGTGCCGCCCCCGCCTCGTGGAGCGGCGCCTGAGGCCGCCTGCTCGCGCACCTTGGTGCCTTCCGTCAGCCGCACCTGCCCTTCGACCACCACGCGCTCGCCGGCGGTCAGCCCGTCGCTGACGCCGCTCGCCTCGCCCTGGTTCACCGCCACCTTGACCGGCCGCACCGCCACCGTCTGGTCCGGCTTGACCACGTAGACGAACGGCCCGGCCTGCCCCGCCTGCAACGCCACCGTCGGCACCGAGACCAGCGCGGGCATCGTGCCGGCATCGACGACGATGTCGGCATATTGCCCAGGCCACAGCGACAAATCGGGATTGGGCAACGTCGCCTTCACGGCGATGGTGCCGGACGCCGTGTCGACGGTCGAATCGATGAAATCCAGCGTGCCGCTGCCGAGCGGCTTCGGGTCGCCGCCGCGGTGCAAGGTGACCTTCGGCGGCGATGCCGACGCCAGGCCCTGGCGCAGGAGATCCAGTTCCGTCTCCGGCAGGCTGAACGCCACCTGCAGCGGGTCCATCTGGGTGATCGTCACCAGCGGCGTCGGCGCCGCCGTGCTCCCGCCGCTGCCGGCAACGGAGCCGCTGGCGCCGCCATTGCCGCCCGAGCCGACCAGATCGCCGACGGCGACGTTGACGACGCCGAGCCGCCCGGCGATCGGCGCGGTGATGGTGGCGAAGCCGAGCTGCACCTGGTCGGCATCCAGCGCCGCCTGGTCCGCCGCCACGGTGGCGGCCGCCGCCTTCTCCGCGGCCAGCGCCTGGTCATAGGCCTGCTGCGTGCCGGTCTTGTCGGCGGCGAGATCGCGCGCCCGCTCCAGATCGGCCTGGGCGCTGACCAGCATCGCCTGGTCCTTGGCGAGCGTCGCCCGGTCGCGATCGACGGCGGCCTGCAACGCGCGATCGTCGAGCTTGAACAGCACGTCGCCGGCCGCCACCATCTGGCCGTCCTTCACCGCGATCGACACGATCTGGCTGGCGACGCGCGCGTTCACCTCCACCACTGCCGGCGACGACACGAAGCCGATGGCGTAGCGGCGGATCGGAAAGTCGGCGGTGGCCGCCGTCGCCGTGGTGACCGCGACGGCGAGCGGCTGATGCGCGGCCTTGCCGGGCGCATCGCCGGGGAGCAGCGCCTGCCGCAGCCTGCCGGTGGCGCCGGGCGCCAGCACCGCCGCCGCTGCCGCGCAGACCAGCACAAGGACGAAGATCAGAAGGATGCGACGCATCGCCGGCAGTCCCCGCGGTCGTTTCGGTCCTGCGCGGCCACCTCGGCGGCCGCCGCATGTCTCCCGATACATAGTCGCGGCGGAAGACCGGACAGCGGCGGAAAGCCTACATTAAGAACATTTAATCGGCGATTGCCGATGTCACTTCAGCATCGGCCACAACGTGGCGGCCAGCAGCAGGCCCATGGCGACGTTGAACCATTTCAGCCGCCGCTGGCCCGCGAGAAAGCCGCGCAGCGCCATGCCGAAGCCGGCCCAGGTCGATACGCTGGGAAAATTGACGGCCGCGAAGGCGACCGCGATCAGCACCACCGACAGGAACGGTGCGGCCGGGTTGGTGTAGACCGCCATCGCCGTCACCGCCATCACCCACGCCTTCGGGTTGACCCACTGGAACGCAGCGGCCTCGAGGAAGGTCATCGGCCGCGCCTTGGCCTCGCCGTCCTTGCCGAGCGAGCGCGACATGGCGATCCGCCAGGCGAGGTAAAGCAGGTAGGCGCCGCCGGCCACCTTCAACGCCAGATGAAGCGCCGGAAACGCCGTCAGCACCGCGCCGAGGCCGAAACCGACCGCCAGCAGCAGCAGCAGAAAGCCGATGGCGATGCCGGCCATGTGCGGAATGGTGCGGACGAAACCGAAGTTCACGCCCGACACCAGCAGCATGAAATTGTTCGGCCCCGGCGTGATCGAGGTCACGAAGGCATAGACGAGCAGCGCGGCCTGGCGCTCGTCGACACGCTGCACCCATTGTACGAGGGACGCGTCCTGATCTGGGAGGACGACCCCACGACGAATTTCCGGGAGAACGAGTTTCAGCCGGTCGGCACGCAGGAAAACGGCTGGGAGAACTGGCAGCGCAGCCCGTTCTTCCACATGCTGCGCGACGGCGAGACCTACATGCGCTGCCGCCTCGGCCAAGGTGAAACGCGCGGCTATGCCCAGCTCGACGAATTGCGCGAGGCCGGCCAGACCGACTGCCTGACCGTCGTGCACCGCCTGCGCGATGCTCCGGACATCCGCGATGTCGACGGTTTCTATGCGCGCTGGACGACGGCGGCGCCGCAAGGCTTTTCCGACGGGCAGGTCGACGCGCTGAAGCGGCTGACGACACAGCTCGGCCTTGCCATCCGCCTCGCCGCCCAGACCCGGCTCGCCGGAACGCTGGTCGAAACCTATCTCGGCCGCGACCCCGGCCGGCGTGTCCTGCAAGGCGGGATCACCCGCGGCCGCGTCGAAAAGATCAGCGCCGTGCTGTGGTTCTCCGACCTCACCAGCTACACCAGGCTGTCGGAGGAAATCCCTTACGAGCAGATGATCACCTTGCTCAACGACTATGCCGAAGCCGTGATCACCTCCGTCCACGACGCCGGCGGCGACGTGCTGAAATTGATCGGCGACGGGATCCTGGCGATCTTTTCCGGCGGCAGCGTGCGGGAGAACTGCACGTCCGTCGTCCGGGCCGGGCGCGCGCTCGGCGAAAAGATGCGCGAACTGGCCGAACGTCGCAGCGCCGAGGGGCTACCGGTCGCCAACGTGCATCTCGGCATCCATTTCGGCGACGTCTATTACGGCAACATCGGCAGCCCCGACCGGCTCGACTTCACGGTCATCGGGCCGGCGGTCAACGAGGTCAGCCGCATCGCCTCGATGTGCCATTCGGTCGACCGCCGCATCCTGTGCTCGTCCGAATTCATCGAGCTGCTGCCCGACGAGGAACGGGCAAACTATGTCTCGGTCGGCCGCTTCGCCTTGCGCGGCGTCGGTTCGGCAAAACACCTCTACACGGTCGACCCGGCGCTGCTTAAGAACCGGTAGCGGCTGCGCGGCTGCAAGTCCTCACCCAGCGGGCTTGCCGGCCGGAATTGACGACCGCGGCCCTTTCGCCGCAGCCGCCACACGCCGCAGCCCGGCCCGGTGGACGATGTTCGCCGGCGTCTTGATCGACGAGGCAAGCCCGAGCCGGTGCAGCAGCCGGATGAAGACCCAGCCAAGGTCGAGCTGTCCCGGCTCGATCCCGAGGCGCGCCGACTCCGGAAAGGCGTGGTGGTTTCCGTGAAAGCTCTCGCCGAAGGTGACGAGACCGAAGCGCGGCAGGTTGTAGCCCTGGACGGCAACGCCGTCGACGCTCCAGCCCTGTTCGCCGCGGCGATGCGCGAAATGTCCGACGAGCCAGTGCCCGGTCAGCGACACGGAGACCCGCACCGCGATGCCCCACACCACCCAGGGCAGGCCGCCCAGCCAGAACAGCAGCAGCGCGAGCGGCAGTTGCTGCAGCATCCATGTCGCCTCGAGGAAGCGATAGAACCTGTCGTTGGCGACCCTGTCCTCGATCGCGAAGCGCGGCGGATTGTCGAGATCGACCGCGCAGTGCATCTGCCAGAACGCGTCCTGCAGGAACGGCCGCCGGTGCGCATAAAGGTCGTGGCATTGCCGCTGGCGCTGAGCCCAGTCGCGAATGTCGTGCGCGTAGATCATCCCGAACGGGCCGGCCATGCCAACGAGCGTGCCGAGATAGACCAGCGCATGTTCGAGCCAGACAGGCACATGGAACGAGCGATGGATGAGCAGCCGGTGCATGCCAACCGAATGGCCGAGGCAGATGGTTACGGCGGTTAGTGCCACGAACACCGCCACGGCGTCGGGCGAGACGGTGAGCGGACCGCCGATCAGCGCGACGCCAGTCAGGGCCGCGACCCACAGCGATTTTCCCGGCACCCACACCACCTTGCCGGCGACGGCATCGCTCTTCGGCTGCGAGATCATTCGTCCAGTGGATATGCACGTCATTGGCATGCCCTCCCTCTCCGGATCACAATGAGCGGAATGGAACAATCCGCTTGAACATGTCCACCCCGACAGCTATTTAGGCAATCAACTAATTACCTACGTTACGTGAACTTTTGCAATTAGGCAATATCCTAATTGCCTAACACTAGACGAGCCGGACGTCACGCGACGATACCGCGAAACCTGCGAGGAAGATCGTTTTGGACGAATTCGTATCCGAGGAAGCGAGCGACGGCGAAAGCCGGTCGATCCAGCAGGTCTTCAACGCGCTGTCATCGCAGCCGCGGCGCAAGATCCTCGCCTATCTGTCGGCATCCAGCCTGACCGCCGGCGAAATCGCCGACCGCTTCGACATGGCCAAGCCGTCGGTCTCCCAGCATCTCAGTGTGCTTGAAAACGCCGGCCTCATCACCAGGCAGAAGAAGGGTCAGTTCGTCCATTACGCGCTGGTGCCGAACAATCTGGTGAACACGCTGAACGGCTTCGTTCAGGAGGTCTGCCCGGTCAGCCGCCCGCTGAAAAAGGAAAGCCAGGCGCGGGCGCGCGACGAAACCGATCGGTAACAGCTCGGCAGGAGGGAGATGCCCTCGGAGTTCACATGCCTTGCGGGCCGCGGTTCATCGCCGCGACGCCAGTGCGGCACACCTCGACCAGCCCGAGCGGCTTCATGATGGCGATGAACTGCTCGATCTTCGAAACCTTGCCGGTGATCTCGAAGATGAAATGCTCGGTATTGGCGTCGATCACGCTGGCGCGGAAGGCGTCGGCCAGCCGCAGCGCCTCGACCCGGCTGTCGCCGGTGCCGGCGACCTTGACCAGCGCCAGCTCGCGCTCCAGCGGCCGCTCCTGCCCGAGCTCGTTCGCCCGCACCGACAGGTCGACGACCCGGTGCACCGGAACGATGCGCTCGAGCTGGTGCTTGATCTGCTCCAGCACGTGCGGCGTGCCGCGCGTCACCACGGTGATGCGCGACAGGTGCTTTTCATGTTCGGTTTCCGAGACGGTCAGGCTCTCGATGTTGTAGCCGCGCCCTGAAAACAGGCCGATGACGCGGGCGAGCACCCCCGGCTCGTTGTCGACCAGCACGGACAGCGTGTGCGTCTCGGGCCGCTCGGTCTCGCGGGCGATGAAATAGGCGGAGCCGGTGGGCTGAAGCTGGGCGTTCATTTGTCTGTGCGATCCTCAAATTTGATACCGAGCTGCCATGCTCGAATGTGCGTAGCGCCCGTTCGCAGCGCATTGATTGCCTCGTCTGGCGTTTGTCCCACCGCGATCCAATCTGGCGGGTTCCGCCAGAACGTCGCAGCTTCAACATCGCTGTCGGAGGGGCCGCCATCGCCAATCAGGCAGAACTGCGCACGAGTCATGGCCTCGCCTACAAGGTCTGAACCATTCGCAATCGCAAGCCACGCCCCTCCGGAATAGGCGCCGCCATACCGATCCTGCAAGACGACGATGGGATACTCGCCGTTCTGAACCATGTCTCACACCAGCTCCCGGCCCTTGGCGTCGATGGCATTCGCCACCGCCTCGTCGGTGGCCTCGTCGGGCAGGAGCATCTCGTTGTGCGCCTTGCCGGACGGGATCATCGGGAAGCAGTTGGCGAGGTTGGCGACGCGGCAGTCGAACAGCACCGGCTTCTTCACCGCGATCATCTCCTTGATGGCGTCGTCGAGGTCGCCCGGCTTCTCGCAGCGAATGCCGTGCGCGCCATAGGCCTGCGCCATCAGCACGAAGTCCGGCATCGCCTCGGTATAGGAATGCGACAGCCGGTTGCCGTGCAAGAGCTGCTGCCACTGCCGCACCATGCCCATGTACTGGTTGTTCAGGATGAAGATCTTGATCGGCGCCTCGTATTGCACCGCGCAGCTCATCTCCTGGATGGTCATCTGCACCGAGGCGTCGCCGGCGATGTCGATGACCAGCGCGTCGGGATGGGCAATCTGCACGCCGAGCGCGGCCGGCAGGCCGTAGCCCATCGTGCCGAGGCCGCCCGACGTCATCCAGCGGTTCGGCTTGTCGAAATGATAGTGCTGCGCCGCCCACATCTGGTGCTGGCCGACCTCGGTGGTGATGTAGGTGTCGCGGTCCTTGGAGAGCTCGTAGAGCCGCTGGATGGCGTATTGCGGCATGATCACGTCGTCGTTCGGCTTGTAGGCGAGCGAGTCGCGCGCCCGCCAGCGGGCGATCTGCTCCCACCACGGGTAGAGCGCCTTCTTGTCGGCCTTGGCGGTCGCCCGCCACAGCCGCACCAGATCCTCCAGCACCCGGCCGACGTCGCCCAGAATGCCGATGTCGGCGCGCACGTTCTTGTTGATCGACGACGGGTCGATGTCGATGTGGATCTTCTTGGAGTTCGGCGAGAACGCGCTGATGCGGCCGGTGATGCGGTCGTCGAAGCGCGCGCCGATGCACAGCATCACGTCGCAGTCGTGCATGGCCATGTTGGCTTCGTAGGTGCCGTGCATGCCGAGCCAGTTCCTGCCCGACGCCGGATAGGCGCCGAGCCCCATCAGCGTCGAGGTGATCGGAAAGCCGGTCAGGTCGACCAGCTCGCGCAGCAGGTGGCTGGCCTCGGGGCCGGAATTGACCACGCCGCCGCCGCTGTAGATGATCGGCTTCTTCGCGGTCGCCAGCAGCGCCACCGCCGCCTTGATCTTGTCGAGGTCGCCCTGGACCTTCGGCTGATAGCTGGTGCGCGGCGCCGTCTGCGGCGGCACATAGGTGCCGCGCGCGAACTGGATGTCCTTCGGCACGTCGACGACCACCGGTCCCGGCCGCCCCGTGGTGGCGACGTGGAACGCCTCGTGGATGATCGAGGCGAGTTCGTTGACGTCCTTGACCAGCCAGTTGTGCTTGGTGCACGGCCGGGTGATGCCGACGGTGTCGCATTCCTGGAAGGCGTCGGAGCCGATCAGCGTGGTCGGCACCTGGCCGGTTATGCAGACCAGCGGGATCGAATCCATCAGCGCGTCCTGCAGCGGCGTCACCGCGTTGGTGGCGCCCGGTCCGGAGGTGACCAGCATGACGCCGGCCTTGTTGGTCGAGCGGGCGTAGCCCTCCGCCGCGTGGCCCGCCCCCTGCTCGTGGCGCACGAGGATGTGCTGGATGTCGTCCTGCTGGAAAAGCTCGTCATAGATCGGCAGCACGGCGCCGCCGGGATAGCCGAAAATATGCTTGACGCCGTTGTCCTTGAGCGCCTGGACAACCATCTCGGCGCCCGTCATCTCGCGCCTGCCGCTCTCGCTCCTGGCCGTGCTCGTCATCTCGTTCATCCCGTCGGGTTCTGCTGCTTTTGGCTGTGGTTTAGTCGTGTTGCGGGCAATAAAAAAGGCCCCCTGGAGGGAGCCTGCTCGGTGCGCATGGGAGGACGTCGCCCGGCGGTCACACCGCCTTGCCCATGCGCCTTCCTACGAGAATAAGGGTCGTCATCATGGCGGCGGACGATAACTTGGAAATGACCGGTGTCAAGCCGGAATTTCCAAGGCGGGTTCGACAGACGGCGGCGATTCTGCGCTCTTCGCCGCCCGGCTCGCCAGATACGCATCGAACTTGCGTCGACTTGGATGCTGCCGCAGCACGGCGGCTTCCAGAATGGAGGCCGCCAAGTCCAGGTGTCTCTGTGCTTCCGCCACCTCCCCGAGCAAGTCGAGACACCGGCCCATCTCGAAGTGCGTCACGCCGTGTTTGCGGTGATGTGCGCCGAAGACCTTCGGCGATTGCTCGACGATCGTGTCCAGCATCTCCTTCGCCTCGGTCGCCTTGCCCTGATCGATCAGACAGGAGGCGAGTGCATATCGACTCGTCAAGGTATAAGGGTGCTCGAGGCCTTTCACCTTCTCATAAATCGGCAACAGCGCGCGCAACTCGGCTTCCGCGTCCGCCGCTTTGCCCTGATCTTGCAGACAGGAGGCGATTGCGTAGCGCGTCGTCAACGTGCTCGGATGCTCGATGCCTTGGACCTTTTCTTCCAGCGGCAGCAGCGCGCGCAATTCCGCTTCCGCCTCCGCCGCTCTGCCCTGGTCTTGCATACAGCAAGCGATGACATATCGCGTCGTCAACGTATTGGGATGCTCGACGCCTTCTACCTTTTCCTGTAGCGGCAGCAGCGCACGCAGCTCGGTTTCAGCTTCCGCCGCTTTGCCTTGTTCTTGAAGGCAGGAGCCGATTGCTCCGAGAGTGTTCAGCCTGTCAGGGTGCTTGATGCCCTTTCCCTGTAGCGGCAGCAGCGACCGCAGTTCCCCTTCAGCCTCCGCCGCTTTTCCCTGGTTTTCCAAGGCCACAGCTCGCATGAAACGAAGGGAAAGCGTCGTTCGCCACTCCTGTGCATAGGCTGGAAGTGAAGCAAGTACTCGGTCGAGAACCGCCTGAGCTTTTGCCGGACTGCCGAAATCATTCAGAAAATTCGCGCGCAGCATCTCGAAATCGAGCCGCGTTTCGAGATCCGTGCCGGGCGTCTGATCGAAATGCCGCGCGAGAATGGTCACATGCTTTGATGCCTTGTCGAGTTGTCCCGACCACAAGGCACAGCGACCCACGCTGATGCGGGTGACCATCACATCCGGCGACTCCCCGCCATGTTCACGCAACAATATCTGAAGGGCCCGCTCGTAAACGAGCGCCGCGATGCGATAGTGCCCGGCCCTGAACTCGATCGCAGCCAGTGCCAGCACCGCACCGGCATCGTACGCATCCGCTTGCAACCGGCGCCGCAACTCCGCGATCTCCGCATCCTCGATATTGGGTTCGCCCACCGTCGGCGCAGCTTCGGCCGGCGCAAGCCGCGCGTCGATCGCCGCGAGTTGCGCGCGTGCTGCGGGTTCGTCCGGATCGGCCGCAAGCCACCCCATGGCATGGTAGCGTGCCGCCTCGAAGGCAGCATCCCCGTCCTCGACACGTGCCAGGGCGGCATCCGACAACACCTTATAGACGAACGCCAGCGCCGGTCCTTCCGCTTCGTGGAAAGCCTCGGCCTCTGCTGTGGCGCGTTCCGTATTGTCGTCGCTCAGCTCGCGCGCGATGCGCGCCCTGACCGATTCCACGCTATGCTTCGCCAGTTCAGCGGCAATTTCAGCCTTTTCCGCCGACAGTTCGCTGTTTGCCTTGCGCTCGTAGCCAATCGCCGCCTCCAGCTTTTCGCGCTCCTTGGCGAAGTCGATCGCATATCTGGACGCACGCCGCACGAGATAAAGAAAGAGGCCAATCACTGCCGCGATAATCCCGGCCGCCCATTGCAGGTACGTTACGACATGCTGGAGTTGTTCGTCCGGTGGCCGCTTCAGGAACTCCTGCAACAGGCCGATCAGATAGGTGGCAAAATCGTTCAACATCCTGCCTAACCCCACGCGTTAACCACATCAGATTAGGAGATGGAATTGTCGCCTTACAAGTACTGCCGACGCGCGTTGCAAGATATTCTGGAGCAAAGCGCTTTCTGGGCGGTTGGGCCGGCATGTCACCAACAGCAACGCCTGATTTCCGTCGATGCGCTCAACATGGTGAGCTTGCAAAGTGCAGCTTTCTGACGGCCGTCAACCGGCTACCAGCGGCCTTTCACCGCCGCGCGAAACGCTAAGTTGCCGCCACCGATGCGTTTCCAGTAGACCAGCGTTCCCGTCAGCCCGCCATGCGGCTTCAAGGCAAAATCCGGAATCTCGCCGGCGAGCGTAAAACCGAGCTTTTCGTAGAGGCCGCCCGCCCCCTCCTCGGCTGCGGTGTCCAACACCAGCAGCGTCTTGCCGCGCGCCACCGCCGCCTGCTCGGCGTCCAGCATCAGCTGTTTCGCCAACCCCCTGCCCCGCCGGTCTGGATGGGTCATCAGCTTGGCGATCTCGGCGCGGTGCGGCTGGTTTTCCGGATAGTCGAGCAGCAGCGTCACCGTGCCCGCGAGGTCTTCGCCCACCCAGGCGCCGAGCACGACCCGCTCGCCGCGACCGGCCGCCGCCAGCGACGACGCCCAGAAAGCGTCCGCCCGCTCCGGCGCCAGCGGCTGCATGAAACTCACCGACCCGCCGGCCGCCACCGTCGCCACCAGCAGCGCGCTCAGCGCGGCCCGCATCACCGGCGTGTCGGTCAACGGCCGGATGTCCACCGCCGTCGCGGCGCGATCGCCCGCCGGGGTCGCAGCCAGCTCCTTCTCCATGAACACGCTCAGCGGGTCGGGCCCGTAGCCCCCGAACGGCCCGCGGCGGACGAAGCCGGAGCGCTGGTAGAGGCCGAGCGCCTCGCGGTTCTCGGTGCCCGTCTCCAGCCGCAGCATCGCCAGGCCGGCATGGCGCGCCCGCGCCTCCAGGTCGGCGAGGATCGTCTTCGACAGGCCCTTGCCGCGCGCCGCCGGCACCACCCACATGCGCTTCAGCTCGGCCCAGCCGTCGTCGAACACGACGGCGCCGGTGCCGACCGCCACGCCCTGCTGGTCGCGCGCCACGACGAAGCGCACGTTGTCGGCGCTGAGCGCGTCGAGCGGCAGATAATGGTTGCTCTCCGCCGGGTAGAGCGAGGCGCCATAACGCTCGCCGTCCTCCAGCAGGCCGAGCACGTCGGGTGTCCGCGGGTCTTCCAGCCCAAGCCGAAAATCCATGAAAAAACCTCAGTCGAAATGGCCGAAACGCCGGCGTTTTCGCCCGCGCCTGATCTCGTCCACGCGGGCGCCGTCGGCCGCGCTCAGGTGGCGCCCGCGTTCCAGCAGCTCCAGCGTGTATTCCTCGTAGCTCAGGCCCACCGCTTCCGCCTTGGCGAGGCGGAACAGCGCGATGTCACGCGATTTCGGCTTCCACGCCGCCGCATGCGCACGTTTCCAGTGCAGGAAACGATGCGGGTCGCCGCCCTTCCACCCCGGCCCCTCATAATCGCCGATCGGCGGCCCGCCATTGTCGCCGATCTTTCCGCGTCGACCCATCGCTCAGCGCCTCGTCAGTGCGACCAGATAGACGGCGGGCGACGGCCCCGGCGCATGGAAGGTGCAGTCGGTGGGCGGCCCGAGCTCCAGGCAGTCGCCGGGCTGCATCTCATGCACCACCGCGCCCTCGGAAAAATTCAGCCGGCCGTCGATCAGCCAGATCAGCTGGCGGATGAAGGTGTAGGACGCGGCGGGAAAGCTCACCGACTGCCCCGCCGGCATCACCACATGCACCAGTTCGAGCGAGCTGTCCGACGGCGGCGACAGATGACGGCGCACATAGCCGGTCGCCGGATCGCGCCACAGCGGCTGGTCGGCGGCGCGCAGCAGCTTGCCGTGCCGCATCTCGGCGCGCGCGATCAGCGCCGACAGGGTCAGGCCGAACGCCGCCGCCACACGCACCAGCAGCGCCGCCGTGGGGCTGGTCTCGCCGCGCTCGATCGCCGAGAGCATCGCCTTGGAGACGCCCGACCGCTCCGCCAGTTCCGCCAGCGACCAGCCGCGGCTGCCGCGCTCGACCCGCAGCCGCTCGGAAATCGCGGTCGCCACATCGTCTTCCATAACATCCATTCGTCCAATATACTGGACAACAGAAAGCATGCAAGCCTGGCATGAAGGAGATCACGCCGTCATCCCGGCAGACCGGATGGAGAGCGCGGATCTATTTCGGAACAGTCGAGGATTCTTGTCGCAGCGTCGCGCCTCCTGCCTGTGCCAACGCTCGCCCGGCCCTTCGACCAATGGACGGGATTGACGCGCGCCGCACGAGGCGCATTCTGGCGCCTCGGAGGAGGCCGGGACGATCCCCCGGCGCAGGGCGCATGGCGGCCGAACGGGAGCATATTCTCGAGATCGAGCGGGTGATGGCCGGCGCGGCCTCGGCGCGCGACCAGACGGTCATCCGCTCCTGGATGCGCTGCATCGACGAGCACCGACTCGACCCGGCCCGGCCCTCCCGCGCCTACATCGTGCCCGACACCCAGCTGCGCGAGCACCGCGAGCAGTCCGAGCGGCTGATCGCGATTGCGCGTACCGGCCTCGAAAACCTGTTCCGCCAGGTCGCCGGGCAGAACTACGTGCTGCTGCTCGCCGACGCCAAGGGCGTCACCGTCGATTTCCTCGGCGACCCACAGTTCATGGACCAGTTGCGCGCCGCCGGCCTCTATCTCGGCTCGGAATGGTCGGAGAGCCGCACCGGCACCTGCGGCGTCGGCTCCTGCATCGTCACCGGCGAGGCGATGACCATCCACCAGACCGACCATTTCGACACCACCCACACGCCGCTGTCCTGCACAGCCGCGCCGATCTTCGATTCCGGTGGACACCTCACCGCCGTGCTCGACATCTCTCTGCTGCGTTCGCCGCAGCCGAAGGTCAGCCAGACCCTGGCGATGCATCTGGTCACCGCCTCGGCCCGCCGCATCGAGCTCGCAAACCTGATGGCGCAGATGCGCTCTGACTGGGTGCTGCGCTTTTCGCGCTCGCCGGAATTCCTCGACGTCGACCCCGAGGCGGCGGTGGCGCTCGACGGCTCCGGCCGCATCCTCGGCACCACCCATGGCGGCGCGCAGCTGCTTGCGTCGATGTCGGGAGCGGACTGGCGGCGCTGCGGCCCGCTCGTCGGCCAGCCGATCTCGCGTTATCTCGACATCGGCATCGACGACCTGCCCAGCCTCATGCGCGGCCGCCCCACCGAGGAGCGGCTGGTGTTCGGGCGCGACGGCAGCGCCGTGTTCGCCCACGCCATCGAGCCGCAGCCGCAACGCAGCGCGAAGTCCCGGCCGGAGCTGGTGCCGCACCCCATCCGGGCGCTCGGCGGCGGCGACGCCGCGATGGAAGCCGTGCAGGCCCGTGCCGCAAAGCTGGCGCGCACGGAGCTGCCGATCCTGATCCAGGGCGAGACCGGCACCGGCAAGGAATATCTGGCGCGCGCCATCCACGAGAGCGTTCCGCGCGACGGGCCGTTCGTCGCCGTCAACTGTGCCGCCATCCCCGAACAGCTGATCGAGAGCGAGCTGTTCGGCCACCTGCCCGGCGCCTTCACGGGTGCCGCAGCCAAAGGCCGCAAGGGGCTGATCGAGGCCGCCGACGGCGGCACGCTGTTCCTCGACGAGATCGGCGACATGCCCTATCCGCTGCAGGCGCGGCTGCTCAGGGTCATCGCCGAGCGCGAGGTTCTGCCGGTCGGCGGCACCCGCGCCCGCCGCGTCCGGCTGAAGATCGTCTCAGCCTCGCATCACGATCTGCGCGCTCTCGTCGCCGAGCGCCGCTTCCGTGAAGACCTGTTCTTCCGCCTCAATGCCGCCACGCTGAACCTGCCGCCACTGCGCGAACGCAGCGATTTCGAGTGGCTGCTCGATCGGCTGCTGGCGGAGCGCTCGGCCCGTGCCGGCATGAACGTGACGCTGGCGCCGGCGGCGCGGCTGGCGCTGATCCGACACCGCTGGCCGGGCAACATCCGCGAGCTCGCCAATGCCATCGACCTGGCGCTGGCGCTGTGCGACGGCGAGGAGATCAGCGTCGGCGACCTCCCCGAGCTGGACGGCCGGGAGCCTTCGCCGTCCCTGCCGAGATCGCCCGACGACGAACGCGCGATGCTGCTGGAGGCGCTCGCCGCCAACGGCTGGAACATTTCGGAGACGGCGCGGCGGCTCGGCGTCGACCGCACCACGGTCCATCGCCGCATGAAGCGTCTTGGCCTCGATACCGCGAACTGAACGACTGTGGCGAGCCGTGGCACGCCATGGCTGCGCGCCACACCGGCGCCACACGGGAACAAGGGTCACGCCATGGCTGAACCACCAAACCGCTGGAAACAATAGCTTATCCGACCGGCGGCGAAACTGGCACAGGCATTGCGTCAACGGATTGCGGTGACGCGCCGGAGTGAGGCGGCGCGTCCACGACAACTGAAATCGTGGAGGAAAACGATGCTTGACAAGACGCCCGCTACAAAACTCAACGCCCTGCTGGAAACCTTTGGCGGCGCGCTGACGCGCGGCGACATCGACGCAGCGGTCGATTGTTTCCAGGACGACTGCTACTGGCGCGACCTCGTCGCCTTCACCTGGAACATCAAGACACTGGAGGGCAAGGACCAGGTGCGCGCCATGCTGGAGGCGCAGCTTGCCGCCACCGGGCCATCGAACTGGGCGGCCGCCGAAGGCGAAGCGGCAACAGAGACCGACGGCCTGATCGACGGCTGGATCAGCTTCGAGACCAAGGTGGCGCGCGGCTTCGGCCACATCCGCGTCAAGAACGGCAAGATCTGGACGCTGCTCACCACCATGGCCGAGCTGAAGGGTCATGAAGAAAAGGCCGGCTTCACCCGGCCGATGGGCGCCAAGCACGGCTCCGGTCCGAACCGCAGGACCTGGAAGGAGGAACGCGAGGAGGAAACCGCCGAGCTCGGCTTCAGCCGCCAGCCCTATTGCGTCATCATCGGCGGCGGCCAGGGCGGCATCGCGCTCGGCGCGCGCCTGAAGCAGCTCGGCGTGCCGACCATCATCATCGAGCGCAACGAACGGCCGGGCGACAGCTGGCGCAAGCGTTACAAGTCGCTCTGCCTGCACGACCCGGTCTGGTACGATCACCTGCCCTACATCGATTTCCCGAAGAACTGGCCGGTATTTTCGCCGAAGGACAAGATCGGCGACTGGCTGGAGATGTATGCCAAGGTAATGGAGCTGAACTACTGGTCCTCCACCGAGGCCAGGAGCGCCAGCTATGACGAGACAGCGAAGGAATGGACCGTCGTGGTCGAGCGCGGCGGCAAGCAGATCGTGCTGAAGCCGAAGCAGCTCGTGCTCGCCACCGGCATGTCCGGCCGCCCCAACCTGCCGACATTCCCCGGCATGGAGAAATTCAAGGGCGACCAGCACCATTCCTCCAAACACCCCGGGCCGGACGCCTATGCCGGCAAGAAGGCCGTCGTCGTCGGCTCCAACAACTCGGCGCATGACATCTGCGCCGCACTCTGCGAAGCCGGCGCCGACGTCACCATGGTGCAGCGTTCGAGCACGCATATCGTGCGCTCGGACACGCTGATGGATATCGGCCTGGGCGCGCTTTATTCCGAGCAGGCGGTGCGCAACGGCATCACCACCGCCAAGGCCGACCTGATCTTCGCCTCGGTGCCGTACAAGATCCTGCACGCCTTCCAGATCCCGCTCTACAAGCAGATGAAGGAGCGCGACGCCGCCTTCTACGACGGGCTGGAAAAGGCCGGTTTCATGCTCGACTGGGGCGACGACGGTTCGGGCCTGTTCATGAAATACCTGCGCCGCGGCTCCGGCTATTACATCGATGTCGGCGCCTCGCAGTTGATCATCGACGGCAAGATCAAGCTGAAGAGCGGCTCGGACGTCGCCGAGATCACCGAGGACGCGGTCGTGCTTAAGGACGGCACCCGCCTGCCGGCCGACGTCATCGTCTATGCCACCGGCTACGGCTCGATGAACGGCTGGGCGGCGGAGCTGATCTCCCAGGAGGTCGCTGACAAGGTCGGCAAGTGCTGGGGCCTGGGCTCCAGCACCACCAAGGATCCCGGCCCGTGGGAAGGCGAGCAGCGCAACATGTGGAAGCCGACCCAGCAGGAGGCGCTGTGGTTCCATGGCGGCAACTTGCACCAGTCGCGCCACTATTCGCAGTTCCTGGCGCTGCAGCTGAAGGCCCGGCAGGAAGGCATTCCAACACCCGTGTATGGTCTGCAGGCCGTCCATCACCTGCGATAGTTTGGGCTGACCCGAACCGCGCCGGTCGGACCCGAGCCGCAGTGCTTGCGGCTCGGGTTCGCGTGCCGCCGCACGGCATTTTAGCGATCCCGTTAGGACTTTCTCGACCATCGCGTCACACGCGACCTTAACCCGGCGTTTGTAGGGTTCGTCGTTATGGATGCGGGGACGTGACCGAAGAAATGTTCGTAGAACGCGACCGATCCGCCGGGGAAGCTACGGTGCAGGAAAGACGCGACGCGGCGCAGAACGACAAGCGCATCCTGGGCCATGTGGTGCAGTGCGACGGCGCTCGCGCGACGATCGCGGCCTTCGCCGACACCGAGGAAGGTGCTGTGACGGGCATGTGGACCGTCGGCAAGATGATCTCGATCAATCTCGGCCCCATCCGCACCGTCGGCCTGGTCTACGCCATCGGCAAACCCGACCGCTCGTGGAATCTCGACGACAAGAATCCGATCGAGGTGAATGTAGAGCTGATCGGCGAGGTGCGCGATGGTGTCGCCCCGGCGCCGCCGGCCTTCGACCGCGGCATCACCCAGTACCCGCATATCGGCGCCATCGCTCACCGCATCCGCACCCGCGACCTGCAGGCGGTCTATGACCTTGCCGGCCGGCCGGCGGTGACGATCGGCACGCTTTCGCAGGACGACGCCATCGACGCCCGCATCGCCATCGAAGATACGCTGACGCGCCATTTTGCGGTCGTCGGCACCACCGGCGTCGGCAAGTCGACGGCGGTATCGCTGCTGCTGCGTAAGACGATCGAGGCCAAGCCCAATCTGCGCGTGCTTATACTCGATCCCCACAACGAATTCGCCGCCGCGTTGTCCGAATATTCCGTCAAGCTCGACACCAGTTCTCTGGAGCTGCCGTTCTGGCTGTTCCGGCTGGACGAACTGACGGAGGTTCTTTTCCGCGGCCGCGACCTGATCCCGGAAGAGGTCGACATATTGCGCGACCTCATTCCCGTCGCCAAGAACGCATACCGCAACACCCAGTCCTCCAGCCTGGTTCGACGTGGCCACGACTCCATGACGGCCGACCTGCCGGTGCCCTACCGCATGGCCGACCTGCTGCGCCTGATCGATGAACGCATGGGCCAGCTCGACAGCAAGAACGACCGGCCGACGCTGAAGTCGCTGCGCACCCGCATCGAATCGGCGCTTGTCGATCCGCGCTACCGCTTCATGTTCGCCTCCCGGATGGTGGAGGATTCCATCCACGAGACCATCGGCAAGATCTTCCGCATTCCGAGCGAAGGTCGCCCGGTGACCTGCTTCGAGATGGCGGGCCTTCCGTCGGAGGTGGTGAACTCGGTCTGCTCGGTGCTTGCCCGCCTCGCCTTCGATCTCGCCTTGTGGAGCGAGGGCAAGCTGCGGCTGCTGCTGATGTGCGAGGAAGCGCATCGCTACATGCCGGCCGACCACCGCCTCGGCTTCGCCCCGACCCGCCATGCTCTCGCCCGCATCGCCAAGGAAGGCCGCAAATACGGCTGCTTCCTCGGGGCGGTCACGCAGCGACCGGGCGAGCTCGACCCGACCATCCTGTCGCAGTGCTCGACCGTGTTCGCCATGCGCCTCGCCAACGAGAAGGACCAGGCGATCATCAAGTCGGCGATCGCCGACTCCTCCGCTTCCAGCCTGTCGTTCCTGTCGTCGATGGGACAGCGCGAGGCGATCGCCTTCGGCGAAGGCGTCGCCACCACCATGCGGCTGAAATTCGAGCGGCTGCCGCCGGAGCGAATTCCCGGCGTCGGCAAGCATCATGCCGCCGATGTCGTCGAGGGCGACGGCGGCGAGGTCGATCTGCCGCGTATCGTCGAACGCCTGCGCAATGTGCAGAAGACGCAGACGGCGCTGCTCGGCACCGCCGAGCCCGTCGAAACCTCGCTGCAGGCAGGCGACGCCGGCTACCGTCGCGCCGAACTTGCGGAGCAGCGTCAAAGCGTTCCCGCTCCGCGCGAGGAAGCGCGCGTCGACCTTCGCAACGCCACCTTCGGCCTGCGCCGCTGACGACTCGCCATCCCGTCCCAAGGATGGCACCGCGTGCTTCGTCCGGCGATCGTCACCCCGATCTGATGCTTGGCCCGTTCGGCCGTACGATGCGATCGCGAGAGGAAAAGAAGCGTCGGACATCGATGCCGCGTTTCAACCATAACGAGTGTGGAGCCCGGCGCGGCGGCGATCGCCGCGACTGCGGTTTTCCGGTTCGTAAAATCAGTATGGTGAAGCTGTCCGTCAGGGCTGTCGGCGTCGAAAGTCCCGAATCGTCAGGTCCGGGAGATCGTGCGTCAGGTCGGCCGCGCGACTTTGGCTGCGGTTTTCCAGTAACCCATTGATACCCGGCCGAGTTGCAGGCCTGACGAAACGCAAAGAGAGCTGCTGCGAGCCGGCGTTATACCCTCAGGCACTGACGCGGTTGCGGCCTTCTTTCTTCGCCTGATAGAGTTGCTGGTCGGCGCGGCGGAAGAACTCTTCCGCGGTTTCCTTGCGGTCCCAGACGGCGAGGCCGACGCTGGAGGTGATCCGCAGCCGCACATTGCCGGACAGGATCGGCATGTTGGCGATGCCCTTGCGGATACGTTCGGCCAGCCGCGTCAGCCCTTCGACGTCCATGTTCGGCGCCACGACGGCGAATTCCTCACCACCCAGGCGCGCCACCACGTCGTGGTAGCGGGTCATGTCCTTCAGGCAGCCTGCCACGGCGCGCAGCACCTCGTCGCCAACGTCGTGGCCATGGGTGTCGTTCACCTGTTTGAAGTGGTCGAGGTCGAAGATCATCAGCCCTACCGGCTTCTCGATCTTGTCGAATTCTTCCAGATATTCCTTCAGCGCCTCATCGAAATAGCGGCGGTTCTGCATACCTGTCAGCGCATCGGTCAACGCCGCCTGCTCGAGCGTCACCGAACGGGCGCTCAGCGTCCGGGTCATGGCGCGCAGCTTGCCTTCTTCCTTAACCTGGGTGCGGATCAGCGGGTAGATGAAGAACACGCCGAAGAACAGCGCCGTCATGATCAGCACGCCGGTGGCGAACAGCAGCCGGTTGAGCAGGACCAGATTGTGCAGGCGCTCCGCCTCCAGAGTGGCGCTGGCGCCAGCCTGCAGCACCTCATACGCATAAAAAACCAGCCCGCCCGCCGCCAGGATGACGACGATGAACACGAAGAAGGCCGACTCTGACTTGTGGAAGCGCATTGTCTCTCCGCACAGGCACGATCTGCTTATCGCACCTGCGGCCTTACGGAGCGTTAATGGCAGCAACCTTGACGCGAAATTCGAGGCGCGTGTCAGCGTTGTTGCGGGTCATTCTACGTTGACCCAAGAACTTGGGGAAGAATCGCCTTCGCCGCTTCGACTCGTTGCCACCGAAGCCCAAACTGATGGCGAAACCACGTCATCTGGCGTTTTGCGTATTGCCGCGTTGCAATCTTTGCGCGAAGGATCGCCTCGCCCTCGGCAATTTCTCCGGCCGCCGCGGCGGCGAGTTCCCGCACGCCGATCGCCTTCATCGCCGGCAGGCCGGGGTCCAGCCCGAGCCGCATGATTTCACGCACCTCGTCACGTGCCCCAAGCTCAAGCATGCGGTCGAAACGTGCCTCGATCCGGCCGACCAGCGCCGCGCGCTCAGGCTCGATGACAAAAAGTCTCGCACTGCCACGGTCGACCAGCGGCTGGCCGCGCATCGCCTGCCAGTCGCGGATCGATCGGCCGGAACCGTCCAGCACCTCCAGCGCCCGAACAATTCGCTGGCCGTCGGTTGGGCGCAGTTGCATGGCCGTCTCGGCGTCCTCGCGCATGAGAACGCGGTGGAGCTTTAGCGAACCTTCCTCGGCCAGCTTGTAGCGCCAGCGCTCGCGTATGTGCGGCGGGATCGTTGGCATCTCCGACAGCCCATCGAGCAAGGCGGTGAAATAGAGGCCGGTGCCGCCGGTGAAGATCGGCACCTTGTCCGCCAGCTTGCCCTGGTCGATCAACAGGTTGACGTCGCGCAGCCAGGCGCCGGTGGAATAGGGCGTCGAGGGATGCACGTGGCCGTAGAGATGGTGCGGCGCGCGGACCAGGTCGGACGCGGCAGGGCGCGCCGTCAGCACGTCGAGCACGGCGTAACCCTGCATGGAATCGGTATTGACGATGGCGCCGCCGAGCCGTTCGGCGAGCGCCAGCGCGGCCGCCGACTTGCCGCTGGCGGTCGGCCCGGCTATCAGGATCGCGTTCCTGAGCCGCCCCTCCCTTTCTTCCTGCACGGATCCTTCCATGTCGCTCGTGGCCACGCTGATCTCGCATCCGGCTTCACCCGCCGTGACGGCGTCCGTCGTGGATATGGCATCGGCCGCCGTCAAGGCAACCGCGGTGCGCTGGCTGGCACACGACATTGCCTGCGACCTTGTCCTGCCGGAAGACGCAAACACCGAGGAAGCCAATGAACGGCTTCATGCCTTACTCACAGGCACGCCGGTGGACGTGGTCGTGCAGCCGGCCGAAGGCCGGGTCAAGCGGCTGCTGCTCGCCGACATGGATTCGACCATGATCGACCAGGAGTGCATCGACGAACTAGCGGACGAGGTCGGCCTCAAACAGCATGTGGCGGCCATCACCGCGCGTTCGATGAACGGCGAGATCGCCTTCGAGCCTGCCTTGCGCGAGCGCGTGGCGCTGCTGAAGGGATTGGACGTCGGTGTAATCGACCGCATCATCGCCAACCGCCTGACGCTCGCCTCCGGCGGCCGCGAACTCGTCGCCACCATGCGCCGGCACGGCGCGTGGACGGCGCTGGTTTCGGGTGGTTTCACCGCCTTTACCCAACGCATCGGAGAAAAGCTCGGCTTCGACGAGAACCGCGCCAACCGGCTGATCGAGGCGGAAGGCCGGCTGACCGGCGAGGTCGCCGAACCCATCCTCGGGCGCGAGGCCAAGGCGATCGCACTTGCCGAGATCGCCGCTCGGCTTGGCCTCTCGCCGGCCGACACGATCGCTGTCGGCGACGGTGCCAACGACCTCGACATGCTGGCGCTGGCCGGCGCCGGCGTCGCGCTGCACGCCAAGCCGGCCGTTGCCGAGAAGGCACGCATCCGCATCGACCATGGCGACCTCACCGCCCTGCTCTACCTCCAGGGCTACCGGCAGGGGGACATTTGCCGATGACGCCGCTGCATACCCAGCGTCTCATCCTGCGCAACTGGGAGGAACGCGACCGCGGCCTCTTCCACCGCATCAACTCCGACGACCAGGTAATGCAATTCTTTCCGTTTCGCCGCGACAGGGCGACCAGCGACGCGGTCATGGATCGCATGCGCGGCGAGATCGAGGCCGATGGCTACGGCTGGACCGCAGCGGAGATCACCGAGACCGGCGAATGCATAGGCTTCATCGGCCTGCATGCCGCCGAAATCGGCGGCGTCGCGCCGGCGGGCGCACACGAGATCGGCTGGCGCCTGGCGCCGGAATTTTGGGGCAAGGGTTACGTCACCGAAGGCGCGGCGGCGCTGCTCGACTTCGCTTTCGACAAGCTCGGGCTCGACGAGGTCATCTCCTTCGCCGTCTGCGCCAATGACCGCTCGACGGCGGTCATGCGCCGCCTCGGCATGCGCCACGACGGCACGTTCGACCACCCGAACGTGCCGGATACGCATCCGGAACTGAAGCGCCACGACCTCTATCGCATTTCTCGCGACGCTTGGCGGCAAAGGCAGCTTTGATCACAGCCAAGATTCGCGGGCGGGAGCGGAGGATCGATCGACGCGGGCGGGCAGGCCTGCGTCGACTCCCGCACAGCAGACCGGCTGGCGCTACTCCAGATAGCCCGACGGGTTGACCGGCGCCGAGTTCTTGCGCACCTCGAAATGCAGCTTCGGCGCGTCGGCATTGCCGCTCATGCCCGATACCGCGATCTCGTCGCCGCGCTTGACCTTCTGGCCGCGCTGCACCTTGAGTTCGCTGGCGTGGCCGTAGACGGTAACGAGGCCGTTCTCGTGGCGCACCAGCACGGTGTTGCCGAACTCCTTGAGGCCGTCGCCGGCATAGATGACGACCCCGTTCTCGGCCGCCTTCACCGGCGTGCCCTCCGGCACGGCGATGTCGATGCCGTCGCGGCCAGCACCTTTGCCGTAGGAAGAGATCACCTTGCCGCGCACCGGCCAGCGCATGCGGTCGATGCCGGTGGAATTGGGCGCGGCTTCCGGCGAGCTTTCCGCCTGCTCGATCACCTTGTCGGCCTTCTTCGGCGGCGTGTAGGCGGCTACCGCCTCGCCCTCCGTGGCCTTCTTTGCCGTGGGCGGCACCGACGCGGTGGAGACCGGGTCGACGGCGGTCGCCTTGGCCGGCGCTGCCTTGGCCGTCACGGTTTCGCCCGCCGCCGGCACCTTCAGCGTCTGGCCGATGCGCAAAACGCCATCTTCCATGCCGTTGGCGGCCTTGAGCGCGGCGACGCTGACGCCGGTCTTCTTGGCGACGCGGGTCAACGTATCGCCGTCCTGCACCGTGTAGGCGCCGGCTGCAACCGCAGGCTTCGCCGGCTTGGCGTTGGCGGTCGCCGTGGTGTCCGCTGCGGGTGGGGTCTGGCTTTCCTTCACCTTCGGCGGCTGCGGCAGCACCGCGACCTTGTCGGTCGGCGCCTTTGTCGGCAGCGGCACCTTGTTGGCCGGAACGTCGTATTTCGTGCCGGTCGAAGATTTTGCATCGGCGACGTTGGGATTGCTGTCGGGCGCCGACACCGGCGCCTTGTTCGAATAGACATAGGTCGGAATCACGACCTTCTGGCCGGCCTGCAGGCCGCTGCCCTCGCTCAGCCCGTTGACCTTGGCGATGACGTTGGCCGGTACGCCGAAGCGTCGCGACAGATTGTAGACTGTCTCGCCCTGCTTGACGGCGACCTGCGTGCCGCCGGCGCGCGACCAGCCGGCCGGCTCCTCGATTTCGGCGACCATCTGCGGCTGAGGCGGCTGGGCGACCGTGCCGGTGGTCGCCCGATCGACCGGGGCAGCGGCAAGGGTCGGTGCAGGCTTGGGTTTCGGCGCGGCAAGCACGGGAGCGGCAGCGGGCGCCGGAGCAGCCGGCGCGGCGGCGGTCAACGTCGGCTGCGGCGCGGGTTGCGCGGTTGCCGGCGTCAGCGCGGCACGACTGACCGAACCTGTCGGGACACGATCCACCGGCGCGGCCGCGACGTTGTCGCCCGGATAGGACTGGCCCTCGTTGTTGATGATCTGGCGCTGATTCGCCGTCGAACCGGTGAATATGTCGTCGACGGAGCCGAAGCGCGCCACCTGAGAACTGCAGCCGGCGGTCAATCCCGTCACCAGCAGCAGCGCTGCGCCGGACCAAAGCCTGCGCTTGTCTGACCGCAATACACTCACCAGCATCGCAACAACCCGCTTATACCCGGTACCAACTGGCATGATTAAAGCGCGTTAATCTTACCGGCCGGTTAAGGGCCCCGACGCAATGCCGGCATTTTTTAAGCGGTTGCCCTGGATTTAGGCGTTTCGCGTTTGCGGTTCAGAGAACGGCGGCGAGGCCCTTGGTGATCGGCTGGAAGCGGACCTCGCCGATATCCTCGCGCTCGAAGCGGCTGCCGACCTTGGTCAGGCGGACGAGCGCCTGCCGGCCCTCTTCCGGACCGATCGCCGCCACCATGGTGCCGCCTGACGACAACTGGTCGACGAAGTTGCGCGGATGCTGATCGAACGCCGCCCACACGATAATGCGGTCGAAGGGACCCTCGGCGACCAGCCCGTTGGCGCCGTCGGCGTGGCGGGCGTGGATGTTCTGGATGCCGAACTGTTCGTAGCGCTGGCGCGCCTGCTCGATCAGTGTCTTGTAGCGGTCGAGCGTGGTGATGCGGCCGGCCAGCCGCGAAATCACGGCGGCGCTGTAGCCGGAGCCGGTGCCTATCTCCAGCACGCGGTTACCTGGCTCCAGCACGAGCGCCGCGATGATCAGCGCCTGCAGGTCGGCGCCTTCGATGGCCTCGCCGCATTCGATCGGCAGCATGCGGTCGGACCAGGCGAGATGGGCGAATTGTCCGGACAGGAACGGCGCGCGCGGTGTCGCCTCGAACGCCGATATCACTTCGCGCGAGACGCCGCCGCGACCGCGCAGCCGCAGCATGAAGGCGGCGAACCCCTCACGCTCGGCGCCGGCCGCCATCATGCAAGCGCCTTGGTCAGCTGGTCGCGCACTTCATGCGCGGTGAGATCGAGCTTGAGCGGCGTCACCGAGATGTGTTTTTCGCGCAACGCATGCAGATCGGTGCCGCTGCGCGGCTCGACGGTCTCGCGGCCGAACCGCAGCCAGAAATACGGGAAGCCGCGACCGTCGGCACGCTCCTCGACCCACATGCCATAGGCGAGCTTGCCCTGGGCGGTGACGCTGACGCCTTCGACTTCCTCAGGCGCGCAATTGGGAAAGTTCACGTTGAGGAACACGCCCTGCGGCAGGCTGGTGGCGAGAAGCTTTTCGAGCAGCGCCGGTGCATGATGCTCGGTCGTTTCCCACGGCAAGTCGCGGCCGATGCCTTCCTGCAGCCGGTAGGACTGGCTGAGCGCGATCGAGCGGATGCCGAGCAAGGTGCCTTCCATGGCACCGGCGACGGTGCCGGAGTAGGTGACGTCGTCGGCGACGTTGGAGCCGGAATTGACCCCGGAGAGGATCAGGTCCGGCGGCTCCGGCATAAGCTTCTTCACGCCCATGATAACGCAGTCGGTCGGTGTGCCGCGCACGGCATAATGCCGGTCGTCGATCCTGCGCATGCGCAGCGGCTGCGACAGCGACAGCGAATGCGCGAAGCCGGACTGGTCGGTTTCAGGCGCCACCACCCACACGTCGTCGCTGAGGCGGCGCGCGATGCGCTCCAGGCATTCGAGGCCCTCGGCATGGATGCCGTCGTCATTGGTCAGGAGGATGCGCATCTGTCAGGCCCCGATTCTGTCGAGCCCACCCATATAGGGGCGCAATGCTTCGGGAATGCTAACGGAACCGTCCTCGTTCTGGTAATTCTCGATGATGGCGATCAGCGCCCGGCCGACGGCGACGCCCGAACCGTTGAGGGTATGGACGAACAGGTTGCCCTTGCCGGCCTTGTCCTTGTAGCGGCCGTTCATGCGCCGTGCCTGAAATTCGCCGCAGACCGAGCAGGACGAAATCTCGCGATAGGCGTTCTGGCCGGGCAGCCACACCTCGATGTCGTAGGTCTTGCGCGAGCCGAAACCCATGTCGCCGGTGCACAGCACAACCGTGCGGAACGGCAGGCCAAGTTTCTTCAGCACAGCCTCGGCGCACTCGGTCATGCGCTCGTGCTCGGCGAGCGAGGTCTCCTGGTCGGTGATCGATACCAGTTCGACCTTGTAGAACTGGTGCTGGCGCAGCATGCCGCGAGTGTCGCGGCCGGCCGAGCCCGCCTCGGAACGGAAGCACGGCGTCAGCGCGGTGAAGCGCAGCGGCAGCTCGTCATGTTTCAAGATCTCCTCGCGCACGAGGTTGGTAAGCGGCACCTCGGCTGTGGGGATGAGGCCGAGGCGGCTTTCGCCATGCGGCACGAAGAACAGGTCGTCCTCGAACTTCGGCAGGTTGCCGGTGCCGAACAGCACCTCGTCGCGCACCAGCAGCGGCGGCTGCACCTCGGTGTAGCCGTGTTCGGTGGTGTGCAGGTCGAGCATGAACTGGCCGAGAGCGCGTTCGAGCCTGGCCAGTTGGCCCTTGAGCACGGTGAAACGCGCGCCGGAGAGTTTTGCGGCTCGCTCGAAATCCATGAGGCCGAGCGCCTCGCCGATCTCGAAATGCTCCCTGGCCCAGTTCGGCCGCGGCCGGACCTCGCCGACCTTGCGCACCTCGACATTGTCGTGCTCGTCGCGGCCGACCGGCACTTCGTCGAGCGGCGCGTTCGGGAGCACGGCAATCGCATTTTCCAGCGCCGCGTCGTTGTCGCGCTCGGTCTGCTCGGCGCTCGACAGGAACGCCTTGATTTCGTTGACCTCGGCCTTCAGCGTCTCGGCCAGCGCCATGTCCTTGGCGCGCATTGCGTTGCCGATCTCACGCGAGGCGGCGTTGCGGCGCTCCTGCTTGACCTGCAATTCGCCGAGATGGGCGCGCCGCGCCTCGTCGAGCGACAGCAGGTGATCGACGGTCGCCTGCGCCTCGGCCGGCGACCACTGGCGCTTCACCAGCGCCTCAACGAGCTGTTGCGGTTTCTCGCGAATCCATCTGACGTCGTGCATGGGTCTCGATCGAAAATCGGTTGCGGCAAATCACGCCGCCGCTCATGCCGGACCCATGCCCCGGTGTCAAATCACGGTCGCTGCCCCGCCCTCGCCGGCACTCACCGCGCGACGGCCCGCTCGCGCCCGCCGCGTACGGCGTCGAAGCGCGGTTTCCAGATCGTCACCAGCAGCACGGCCATGCCGATGATGAACACGTGGTAGAAGCGGTCGTCCGGCAGCGGGAAGCTGGCGAACTTGCCGAGCGTGCCGATCGCCAGCGCGAACAGCAGCGCGTTCTGCCTTGACGTGACCGCCCGGCCGTAGCGGTTGAGCAGCGCCCAGCCCGCCACGAACAGCGCCAGGATCGCCGGCCAGTCGCTGTGGATCAGCGCCACGACGACGCCGCGCACATAACCCTTCAGCATCGCCATCAGCGAGAAGTCGGGCTGGAAGCCGATCATCGAGTTCTGGATCTGCACGCAGGAGAAGTAGAAATGCGCCCACCAGCCTGGATGATGGCCGAATTTCGAGATGGCCATGCAGGCAACGAAGGACGCGACGAAGGTCACCAACAGGGGCCGGATACGCCAGCCGAATACGACAGCGGTGATCAGCATGGCGAAGATCAGGATGATGTTGTCCGGCCGTACGAACACGCTCGCGAACAGGAGCACGCAGCCGAACGCGTCGCGGCCGCGCACGAAGGCGTAGATGGCCGCCATCGACACCAGCGACAGCAGCATGTCCGGCACGACGGCCGAGGTCATCTGCGCCTGGTCGGCCAGCATCAGCAGCGGCGCCAGGATGAAGCCCGCCTGCAATGCGTTCTCGCGCGCCAGCCAGTAGAGCATCAGCGCCCCGACCAGCAGCGAGGGGATGACCGACAGCAGGATCGCGGCATTGGCCAGCCCGACCACCGGCTCCATCAGCCGCATCAGCCAGATGTAGGCGACCTTGACCCGGTACATCGACAGCTGCGACTGGAAGTCGACGGGATTCTCCCACTGGTGCTTGTTGTAGGGATTGCCGTACTGGATCTCGTAGAGTTGCGCTTCCGGGGCGTCAGCCGAAATGATGCTCCACGTCGCCGCGTGCAATTCGGCCGGGTCCTGATAGCGGTCCTCCAGCGCCGTCGCTACATAGGCGACCATGTCCCAGTTGTAGTCGGGCTTGAGCAACCCGTAGAGGGCGATGCCCAGGCAGACGAGGGCGAAGAACACCGCCCCCAGCCGGTCCAGCAAGGTGCGGCTGTCGGCCGCCTGGGCAAGACCCTTGCCGACGCCTGTGTCCAGCGCCCAGGAAATCGGTGCGCGCTCGCTCTTGATCATATTCCTCTCGCCCCTTGGGTAGCCGGCGTCCCCTCGCCGCCGCGATCAGTTCAGCTCATCTGACTTTTCACGAAATCCTTGACGATCGACACGATGCCGCGCGACAGCAGGTCATCCAGCGCGCCAACGAAGCGATCGACATGCTCGCGGCCGCAGATCAGCGGCGGCTCCAGCCGGATGACGTTGCGGTTGTATTCGGTGAAGGCGACCAGCACGTCGTAGTCGCGCAGCAGCAGCGAGCCGACGAAACCCGACAGCGAGCCCTTCAGCTTGTCGTCGAGCACGCTCACAACCGGGCGCAGCACCATCGGCAGGGTCTGCGAGAAGTCGTGGAACTCCAGCCCGACCATGAAACCCTGGCCGCGCACGTCCTTGACGATCTTGGGATGCTTGGCCTGCACCTCCTTCAAGCGCTGCAGCAGGTAGGCGCCGGTGTCGCCGGCATTGTCGATCAGGTTTTCGTCGTAGAGCGTGTTGAGGCCCTCGATCGCGGTGACGCAGGCCTCGCCGATGCCGCCGAACGTGGCCATGGCATGGATCATCGCCGTCTTCGGCGTGCCGTAGGCCTTCATGTAGACCTCGCGCCGGGCGATCATCGCGCCGACGGCGGCCTTGCCCGCGCCGAGCGACTTTGCCAGCGCGGTGACGTCGGGCACGACGCCGTAATGCTCGAAGGCATAGAAGCGGCCGGTGCGGCCGTAACCGCACTGCACCTCGTCGGCCACCCACAACACGCCGTACTGGTCGCACAGCGCCCGCAGCTTCTGCCAGAACGCCGCCGGCGCCTGGATGATGCCGCCGCCGCCCTGGACGGTCTCCAGCACGATGACGCCGATCTCGGGATCGTTGCGGAACAGCCGCTCGACCGTCTCGATATCGCCGAACGGCACGCGCACGGTGTTGTCGGTCACCTTGAAGTCGGCGCGGTAGAGCTGGCCGTCGGTGATGGCGAGCACGCCCTTGGTCTTGCCGTGGAAGGAATTCTCGGCATAGACGATTTTCGGCCGCTTCGGCCCGGCGGCGCGTTCCGCCAGCTTTACCGCCGCTTCCATGGCCTCCGAGCCGGACGAGCCGAGGAAGACCATATCGAGGTCGCCCGGCGAGCACTGCGCCAGGTTGTAGGCGAGTGCCGCCGCATATTGCGACATGAAGGCGATGGCGATCTCCTGCCGCTTCTCCTCCTGGAACTTCCTGCGCGCCTCGAGGATGCGCGGATGGTTGTGGCCGAACGCCAGCGAGCCGAAACCGCCGAAGAAATCGAGGATCTTCCGGCCGTTCTGGTCGATGTAATACATGCCCTCGGCACGCTCGATCTTCACCTTGTGGAAGCCGAGCAGCTTCATGAAATGCAGCTGGCCAGGGTTCAGGTGGCTCTTGAACAGGTCGGTCAGCCGGGCGATGTCCATCGCCTTTGCCTGCTCGACCGACATCAGCGCCGGCTTAGGAATGCCGCCGGGAACGAGTGCCGGAGCTTCGATGGTGGGGCGCACTGCCGTCTCCGGCTTGGTCATGACGTTCATCTAGGAAACTCCTATTCGGCCGGGACGTGGCTGGCGGCGGGCATGCGCCCGGCCTTCTTGGCGCGGTATTCGGTGTAGGCGGCGATGAGCATGTCCTCGTCGCGATACTGCGGCACCCAGCCGAGGTCGCGCTTGCCCTTGGACACGTCGAGCACGCATTCCTCGTCGGCGATCAGGTACTGCTCGGGGTCCATGATCGGCATGTTCATGAGATCGAGCAGGTCGAGCGTGCGTTTCACCGCCCAGCCCGGCGTCGGGATCAGCAGCGATTTCGAGCCGGCGTGACGGATGAGGTCGCCGAGCAGCTTCCTCACCGGCGGCGGGTTGAGGGAACCGAGATTGTAGGCCTCGTTGGGAACGCCGGCCTTGAAGGCCAGCCGCGCGGCTTCCGCGCAGTCGAACACCGAGATGAACTGGTAGGGATTCTTGCCCGAACCGATCATCGGCACCGGCAGGTTCATGTCGATCAGCTTGAACAGCTTCTCGAGGATGCCGAGCCGGCCCGGTCCGATGATGAGACGCGGACGGAACAGCGAGATCGACATGCCCTTGTCGCGCCATACGGCGGCGAGTTTCTCGGTCTCCCACTTTGACATGCCGTATTCGCCGAGCGGCGAGACCGGATGGTCCTCCGTCATCGGATAGGTGACGGTGTGGCCGTAGATCATATCCGTGGTGAAGTGCACCAGCTTCGGCGCGCCGGCCTTGTCCATGGCATGGATGATGTTTTCCGTGCCGAAGTAGTTGACCGGGTAGAAGAAGTCGTGGCGCTTGGCGCGCACCTGGATCGGCGACAGCATCTTGGCCGACAGGTTGTAGACCATGTCGTCGGCCTTGAGACCGACCGCCTGCACGGTGGCCGGGTCGGTGACGTCGCAGTGGACGAACGCAGCCTTTCGATAATGCGGCAGGTCGCTCTTGACGATGTCGGCGACGATGACCTCATGGCCGTCGGCGAGAAGCTTGGGGGCAAGGTGACGGCCGACGAAACCGTCGCCGCCGAAGATGATGTGTCTCATTTTGAGATCTCACTGGTTTGCAAGGGGGCTGCAGCAAGCTTCGTGCCATCGTCGTGGCTGGCACTGCCGCTCTGGGCGATGAGTACGGTGCCGACGCAGATGAAGGCGATGCCGGCGATGCGCCAGGCGTTCAGGTCTTCATGGAAGATGAAGTAGGCGAACACGGCGACCGCCACGTAGGCGAGGCTCAGGAACGGATAGGCGTAGGACAGCTCGACCTTGGACAGCACGTAGAGGTGCGACGCCATCGAGATGACGAAGGTGCACAGGCCGAGGAACACCCAAGGGCTGAACACGATCTGCAAGATCTTGAGGATCGGGTTGGTGCCTTCGAACGATAGCGGCCCGAGGCTCATCATGCCGTGCTTCAGCATAAGCTGCGCGGCGGCGTTGGTGAGCACGGTGAAAAGGATGAAAGGCAGGAATTTCATGTTTTTCGCTCGCTTTGTTCCAGCCTTAGCGTAGACCCGGAAACATCCCGTGAAGTCTGCCGCTGCATTTGACTAAAATTGTATGTACCCGCCCACCGCGCCCTACTCGGCCGCGCGCACGAAGCCGCGGTCGCGGCTCTTCAGCCGCATCGCCGTCCGTGCCCAGAAGCTGGACATGAAGGCGGGGTCGCGCATGAATTCGAGCCGCTGCCAGTCCGGAAACGAGGCACCGAAGGCATCCGCCGACATGCGCGCGTCCTTGTAGGGATTGATCGCGCCGCCGGCGGCGACGGTGATCGCATCGAGTTCCCTGAGCAGCGCCAGCGTCGCCGCACCCCGGTTGGGAAAGTCGAGGGTCAGCGTATAGCCCGGCCGCGGGAACGACAGCATCGCCGGTGAGGCGACGCTGCCGAACCGCTTCAGGACGGTGAGGAAAGAGCCCTGCCCGGCGGCGCGCGCCGCGTGCAGCAGGACGGGAATGGTCTGGCGCGCCGCCTCGAACGGCACCACGCTCTGGTGCTGGAACAGCCCTTTCGGGCCGTAAAGGCGGTTCCAGTCGGCAACGCCGTCGAGCGGGAAGAAGAAGCCGTTGTAGCCTGTCACCTGCTGGCCGGTGGCACGGCTGCGCCGCCAGCGATAGGCGGCGTTGAAGGCGGTCAGGAAGGGCCGGTTGAGCACGTTGAGCGGCGGCTGGAACGGCACGGAAAGGCGCCTGCCCGGCACCGCGGCCTGCCTTGCGCCATGCTCGGCGTGATTGCCGGCAAGCAGCAGCCCCCGCCCAGCCCGCCGGCCACCGGCAAGCTGGTCGATCCAGGCAACGGCGTATTCGTTCTGTGCATCGGCCGCTTCGGCCCGGTCGAAATATTCGTCCAGGCTGCCGAACGGCGTCACGGTTTCGGCGACGTCGAGCGAGGGCACCCGCATCAGCCGGATGGAGGCCGACAGGATCATCCCGGTCAACCCCATGCCGCCGATAGTCGAGGAGAACAGGCGGGCGTTGGAAGCGGGAGTGCAAGTGTACTGCTTGCCGTCCGACTTCAGCAGTTCGAGCGACTGCACATGGCAGCCGAAGGTGCCGCGGCGGTGATGGTTCTTGCCATGCACGTCGTTGGCGATGGCACCACCCAGCGTCACGAACTGGGTGCCCGGCACTACCGGCGGAAAAAAGCCGTGCGGCGCGGCATAGGCGATGATGTCGGAGAGCAGTACGCCCGCTTCGGCGGTGAGAATACCGGTCGCGGCGTCGAAGCCGAGAATATGGTTCAGCGGACGCATGTCGGCCAGGATGCCGTTCTGCGCCTGGCAGCTGTCGCCGTAGGAACGGCCGTTGCCGTAGGGCAAAATCATGTCCGTGCCTGCGCGCCCGCTCTTCATCAGGGCGATCGCCTCACGCGCCTGCATGACGCGCTGCGTCGGCGGCGTCGTGCGGCCGAAGCTTCCGTGGGCGCTGTCCATCAGTTCACCAGCCCCGCGGTCACCAGCATGATGGCCCCAAGCAGCACCACGATCTGGCTGCGCCAGTCGCGCACGATGAACACCACCGGGTCGTCGTGCAGTTCGTCGCGGCGCGCCAGAATCCAGATACGCATGGTCAGGTAAAGGACGATCGGTGCCAGCGGCCACACCATCCACGGGTGCGGGTACAGTTCGCGCACCGCGGCGCTGTCGATGTATAGCGCCAGCACCAGGGCGGAGGAGAAGGCGGACGCCATGCCGGCCTGGGCGATGATCTCCTGGTCCTCGGCGCGATAGCCGCGACCGGCGATACGCTCGCCCGGCACCAGCACGGAAGAACGCAGCTCGACATAACGCTTCACCAGCGCCAGCGACAGGAAGAAGAAGATCGAGAAAGCGAGCAGCCAGAAAGAGACGCCAATATCGGTGGCGGCCGCACCCGCCAGGATACGCATGGTGTAGAGGCCGGCCAGCATCAGCACGTCGAGCAGCAGCATGCGCTTGACCGACAGCGAATAGGCGGTGGTGGCGACCAGGTAGGTGGCGAGCACGACAACGAACAGCGGCGGGAGGAAGGCCGCAGCGATGAAGCTGACCGCCAGCAGCAGCAGCATCGAGACCATGCCGAACTTCATGGACAAAAGCCCGCTGGCGAACGGCCGGTTGCGTTTGGTCGGATGGCGGCGGTCGAGCGCCAGGTCGAAGAAGTCGTTGAGGATGTAGATCGCGGAGGCGGCCGCGCTGAAGGAAACGAAAGCGACGATGCACTGCACCAGCATTCCGATGTTGAAATATTCGTGCGACAGCACGACCGGCACCGCGATCAGGCCGTTCTTCAGCCACTGATGCACGCGCAGCATCTTGAGGATGGTCTTGGCCGACGGCTTCGGCGTGGCGATCAGCTCGCAGCCATGCCTGGCCTGCCAGCGCGCGGCACTCCGGTCCGGCGCGACGACGGCGGCCTCACGGGCGGCGTCGAAAATCTCGATGTCGTGGCGGCTGTTGCCGTAATAGTCGAAGCCGCCGTCACCATAGGCGGCCACCAGCGCGGCACGCTTGCGGTGCGAGGTCAGGTTTTCCGCCCCGTCGGTCGCCAGCACGGCGTCGAACAGGCCGAGATGCGCGGCGATCGCCTCGGCAAACTTGCGCGGCGTTCCCGTTGCCAGCACCAGGCGGCGACCGGCGGCGCGGTCGGCGTGCAGTCGCTCCAGCACTTCCTTGCGGTAAGGCAGCGCAGCCGGATCGATATCGACGCGCTTGGCGATTTCCTGCTTCAGCGTCGCCGGCCCGCGGGCCAGCCATAGCGGCACCATGAACAGGAACAGCGGGTTCTTGCGCAGGAGAAGGAACAGGCCTTCCCACAACAGGTCGGTAGCGATAAGCGTGCCGTCGAGGTCGACCGCCAAGGGCACCGCGTTCTTGTCGGACCGTACGTCCATAACATGCTTTCCGATGTTGCCTGCGAGCACCGGCTCTCGGTGTCGTTGCGACGGCTATAGCGGAGGGACCGTTAGGGACGGTTAATGGGGCGGCCCGGCGACGGCGCGGCGAACCGGCTTTCATTTTCAGGGTTAAGCGAAGGCAACCCCGAAAGCTAAAAGGCCGGACAAAATGCCCGGCCTTTTGTCTCGGTCCAATACGTCGGGAGTTTACCTGATGCGGGCGACGCCGCCCGAAATCTCGATCGTCTCGCTGCCGGTCAGCGCCTCGCGGTCGCCGTTCGGCATGGTCACGAAGCAGCCGCCGCTGCAGAACTCCACCGTCTCGCCGGCGGCCAGCGCCAGTTCCGACTTGCTGCCGCCTTCCGTGACGATCAGCGTGCGTGGTTCGGAGTCGAGGTTGACCGCGCTGGCCGCGTGCGCTCCGTTGCCTATCACGAGTAGGCATACGGCCGCGACAACGAAGTTTTTCATGGCGTTTCGGTGTTTCCACCGCCTCTGTTTGAGGGCTCCTTGCCCCATCGAGGAGAGCTTATATTCGTATGAAGCTGAACGCCAACTGAATGACATGTTCATGCCACATTTGCTCACGCGTTGGTGTCGTCGTGGTCCATGGGATCGGGCTTGCGGCGGCGGCGCTTGCGTGTCGCCATTTGTTTCTGCGCCTCCTCGCGCTGCTCGACCGCCTCGGCCAACTCGGCATGCGCCCTATCGTCGTCGGCCGGCCAGAGCGGCTTGGGCGTGAGGTCGATCGGCGCCTGGGCCGGAATCGCCATGGGTATACCCTCTCGCTGAAACGCGTCGAGCACGGCGAAACGGAGGTCGTTCTGGACGATCCCGCCATTGCCGATATCGGCCAGGAAAACGCGGATCTCGAAATTCATCGACGTCGGTGCGAAGGCCGTGAAGGCGACGAAAGGTTCAGGGTTTTTCAGCACCAGCGGATGGCTGGACGCCAATCCCAAGAGCAGCGCATGCACCTTGCGCGGGTCGGCTCCGAACGCCACCGCGACCGGTATCTCGACGCGGCCGAGCTTGTTGCGGTGCGTCCAGTTGCCCACCGCGCCGTTGATCAGTTCGGAGTTGGGCAGGATCACCGTCTGGCGCTGGAACGTCTCGATCTCGGTGGCGCGCACGCTGATCTTCTTCACGGTACCTGATACCGCGCCCGCAACGACCCAGTCGCCGGCTTTGAACGGCCGTTCGGCGAGCAGGATCAGCCCGGAGACGAAGTTCGATACGACGTTCTGCAAGCCGAAGCCGATGCCGAGCGACAGGCCGCCGGCGATCAGCGCCAGGTTGGAGAAATCAATGCCGGCCGCCGATAGGCCGACCAGCGCCGCCAGCGCCAGGCCGGCATAGCCGACGACGGTGCGGATCGAATTGCGCACACCGGTGTCGACGCGGCCGCGCGCCATTACCGAGCCGTCGAGCCAGCCCTGGAACCAGCGCGTGACGAAGAAGCCGACGACGAAGACCAGCAGACCCCACAGGATACCGGTCAGCGACAGGGTGAACGAGCCGATCTGGATGCCGGTGGCTATCTTGTAGGCCCAGGCCACGATATCGCCGGGCTGGAAGCCCCACTGGAACAGGATCAGCGGCACGCCGATCACCACCACGGCGATGTTGATCAGGATGCTGATCAGCAGGCTGACCTGGTCGAGCCCCGCGTCGTCCAGGCTGAACCAGCGCTGGAAGCGCGTGCCGATGCCGGTATGCGCAAAAGCGCCCTCCTCCGCCACGGCGCGCGACGACAAAAAGCCGATATACATCGTCGCCAGCAGCGCGCCGGTCCATACGATCTGCTGCGAGATGAAGCGGGCAAGCCCGATATAGCCGAGCAGGGCGGCGGCGATGGTGACGATGCCGAGCCCGTAGCAGGCGAGCCGGATCATCGGCGGCCACCGCCGCGGCCGCCCGTCCTCGTCGGCGAACGGTCTCACCAGGCCGCTGCCGATGACGAGCAGGCCGATCAGCACCGTGGCTACCAGTGCTTCGCCGACCGTCAGTGACAGTGGCGCATCCAGCGTCTCGTAGACGGTGCTGAAGAAGAAATCGACGCCGCTGAAGGCAGCCGTAGCCGACATGATCCAAAGCAGTTTGGAGGCCGCACCCGACTGCACCGGAATGAGCCGCCACCCGGGCAGGCTTGGCGCCAGCACGGCTGCCCCGAGGCGGTGCACGAAAAACACCAGGCCGATCACGGCGAACAGGGCCGCCAAGATCGGGCTTATGTCGCCTCGCAGCACCTCGAAATACTGGAAAAAAAAGAACGTGGCGCCCAGGAAGACACCCAATGCGGCCGACGGCAGCAGCGTCGACCAGAAGGCGACTGACAACCGGCTGAGATAACTTGGATCCTTCCTCTCGGGATCGGCCTCGAACAGATGGCCGAACAGCCTGCGCCCGCCGACCAATAGCACCAGCGCCGCGATGGTGGCGAAGAAGGCGGCGGCAAGTACCGAGCTGAGCTTGAAGTTGATGACGAAACGCAGCCATGCCGACACCGAGCGATAGAGGCTATTCGACGTCGTGTGGAATCCCTCGACGACCTCGCCGGCAAGGCCGGTGCCGATCTCGTAGCGTTTCAGCAGCAGCCGCGAGAACAGGTCGCGGCGCATGTCGGTGATGCGCAGGATCAGCTTGTTGACGCGGATGGACAGATCCTCGGCGACGCCGAGTGCCGCATTGATCTCGGCCTTCTCCGCCATCAGCGCCTGCCGCTCCGAGGCGACGATGTCCGGCTCAGGTGCGGCCCCTTCGGCGGGCGGCGGGCCGAGCCGGGTGATGCGGTCGTTGATTTCGTTGAGGCGCGGTCGGAAGGAGACGCTGCTGTTGATCAGTTCGCGCGCAATCTCCTCGAGCTGCAGTCGTATTTCGACCAGCTTCAGGTCGTCGTCGGCATTGGCGTCGATCTTCTTCTCGAGCTCGTTAGTCCGGAAGGTCATGCCGTCGATAACGGTGCGCTGTTCATCGACGATGTCGGAGCCGGACTTGCCCAGCATTTGCGCGAACGCTGGCAGCGGCGCCAGCGCCAGCACAAACAGCAGAAGGACGAATCGGAGCGGGGCTCTGAACATGCGTACGGCTGAATCCGAGCGAAACCGGCAAAAATACGTCGGCGCGGAGTGATACCGGTCCATGCGGACGCGGGCAAGCGCAAGTCGGTCCTGTGAAAAGCGGTGGCGCAAAACTGGCCTTCGCCGTGTGGCGCGGCCTATAGTGTGCCCTTGCTCGTAAAAGGAACAGCCCTCCCCGATGGCGGAATATTCTGCGTTCACCATTCTCAAGAACGCGCTCACCGGAAACCGTGACTGGAAGCCGGCCTGGCGCAAGCCCGACCCGAAACCTTCCTACGACGTCGTCATCATCGGCGGCGGCGGTCACGGCCTGTCGACCGCCTATTACCTCGCCAAGGAACACGGCATCACCAACGTGGCGGTGCTGGAAAAGGGTTACCTGGGCTCCGGCAATGTCGGCCGCAACACCACCGCGGTGCGCTCCAACTACCTGCTGCCGGAGAACATCCGCTTCTACGAGCAGTCTATGAAGATGTGGGAAAACCTCTCCCACGAGCTCAACTACAACGTCATGTTCTCGCAGCGCGGCGTGCTCAATCTCGCGCACACGCCGGCGCAGCTCGACGACTATGCCCGCCGCGGCAATGCCATGCTCCACCTCGGCGCCGACGCCGAGCTGATGACGACCGACCAGATCGCGCGGCTGGTGCCCGGCCTCGACATGTCGAGCTCCGCCCGCTTCCCGATCGTCGGCGGCATGATGCAGCGGCGCGCCGGTACGGCGCGACACGATGCCGTCGCCTGGGGTTACGCGCGCGGCGCCGACCGCCGCGGCGTCGATATCCTCGAAAACTGCGCCGTCACCGGCTTCCTCAAGGACGGTGACCGTGTCGTCGGTGTCACCACCACGCGCGGTGAAATCAGGGCGAAGAAGGTGGCGGTCGCGGTTGCCGGCTCAACCGGGCACGTCATGCGCATGGCCGGTATCGACAGGCTGCCGATCGAGAGCCACGTGCTTCAGGCGTTCGTTTCGGAGTCGCTGAAGCCGTTTATCGACACGGTCGTCACCTTCGGCATGGGCCATTTCTACATGGGACAGTCCGACAAGGGCGGCCTCGTCTATGGCGGCGACCTCGACGGCTACAATTCCTACGCCCAGCGCGGCAATCTGCCGATCGTCGAGGAAGTGATGAGCGAGATGGTGGCGCTGTTTCCCAGCCTCGCGCCGGTGCGGGTGCTGCGCTCATGGGGCGGCGTCTGCGACATGTCGATGGACGGCTCGCCGATCATCACCACCGGCCCGCTGCCGGGTATGTATCTCAACTGCGGCTGGTGCTACGGCGGCTTCAAGGCGACGCCGGTATCGGGCTGGTGCTTCGCCTGGACCATCGCCAAGAACGCGCCGCACGAGCTCAACGCCCCGTTCACGCTCGACCGCTTCCACCGCGGTACGGTGATCGACGACAAGGGCCAGGGCGCGACGCCCAGGCTGCACTGACTGGACAACCATGCTGATCCCCTGCCCTTACTGCGGCCCGCGCGACGTCTCCGAATTCACCTACCAGGGTGACGACAACCGCGTGCGTCCCGAGCCAGGCTCGACCGACGTCGCCGCGTGGAACGCCTACATCTACGACCGCATCAACACGGCCGGCGATTTTCGCGAGCTCTGGCAGCATTCGGGCGGCTGCCGCGCCCATCTCAAGGTGACACGCAACACGCTGACGCATGCGATTTCCGAGGTCGCGTTCGCCCGGCCGTCGGCAGGCCACGCGGCCGAGCGCAAGCGCGGAGGCCGGCCATGAGCCCACGGCGCAGCACCGGCGGCAGCCGCGTCGACCGCACCCGCACGATACGTTTCACCTTCGACGGCCGGCCGTTGACGGGTCATGTCGGCGACACGCTTGCCTCGGCGCTGCTCGCCAACGGCATTTCGCTGCTCGGCCGTTCCTTCAAGTATCATCGCCCTCGCGGCTTGCTGTCGGCCGGCGTCGACGAGCCGAACGCGCTGGTGACGGTGCTGCGCGGCGAGGTGCGCGAGCCCAATATCCCGGCCACCACGATCGAACTTTACGACGGGCTGGTCGCGGTAAGTCAGAACCGCTTCCCCTCGCTCGCCTTCGACGTCGGCGCCGCCAACGGCCTCGCCGGCAACATCATCGCCGCCGGCTTCTACTACAAGACCTTCATGGGACCGGTGATCGGCCCGCTGAAGGGCACGCGCTTCTGGATGTTCTGCGAGCACTTCATCCGCCGCGCCGCCGGCCTCGGCCGCGCCGGCACGGCGCCCGACACCGCGCGCTACGAACGCATGAACGCCTTCTGTGACGTGCTCGTCGTCGGTTCGGGGCCCGCTGGGCTGATGGCCGCCAAGGCGGCCGCCGACAGCGGCGCAACGGTTATCCTGGCCGAGCTCGATCCGCGTTTCGGGGGTTCGGCCAACTGGTCCGGCGAAACGATCGACGGCACGCCCGCTTCCGTCTGGGCCGCCGGCGTGGTGAGCGAGCTCGCCGAACGTGACAATGTGCGAATGCTTCCGCGCACCACCGTCTGGGGTTATTACGACAACAACACCATGGCGGCGCTGGAGCGCGTCACCGACCACAAGGCCGCGCCGGCCAAGGGCGAACCGCGCCACCGCCACTGGACCATCCGGGCGCAAAACGTCGTGCTCGCCACTGGCGCCTTCGAGCGCCCCTTGATCTTTCCGGGCAATGATCGTCCCGGCGTCATGCTCGCCGGAGCGGCACAGCGTTTCGCTGGCGAGTTCGGCGTGCTGCCGGGTGAAAAGGTCGTGCTGTTCGCCAACAATGACGGCGCCTATGCGGCGGTCTCGGCGTTGCGGGATGCCGGCGCGACGATCGTCGCCATCGTCGATCCGCGTCGCGAGGTGTCGCCGCAGGCCGCGGCTGTCGCCACGGCCGTGGGCGGCCAGCTCCTCACCGGCCATGCGGTCGTCGCCACGGAAGGCACGAAGGCGCTGCGCGGCCTGAAGGTGCAGCCGTTCGACCTCGCCTCCCGCCAGCTTTCCGGCGAGCCCCGCCACCTCGAGGCCGACTGCCTGCTCGTCTCGGGCGGCTGGTCGCCGGCGCTGCATCTGGCCAGCCAGGCCGGCGCCTTGCCGAAATGGGACGAGCGGCTGCAGGCTTTCCTGCCGCCGCAGCCGACCCAGGGCTGGATCGGTGCCGGCGCCTTCAACGGACGTTTCTCCACCGAAGAAGCCCTGGCCGAGGGCATTTCCGCCGGCCTGAGCGCCGCCGGCGGAACCGGCCATCCTGCCGCCGCGCCCGACGTCGACGACGCCGCGCCATTCTCGCCGCCAGCGCCGGTCTTCGAAATCCCGGCCAAGGGCAAGGCTTTCGTCGACCTCCAGCACGACGTCACCGCTTCCGACGTGCGGCTGGCGCATCGCGAGGGTTTCGTCTCGGTCGAGCACCTGAAGCGCTACACCACGCTCGGCATGGCCACCGACCAGGGCAAGAGCTCCAACGTGCCCGGCCTCGCCATCATGGCCGAGGCGCTGGGCAAGCCCATCCCCGAGGTCGGCACGACACGCTTCCGCCCGCCCTTCGCGCCGGTGTCGATCGGCTCGCTCGCCGCCGAGCGCTATGGCGACCTCAAGCCGGAACGGCTGACGCCGATGCACGACTGGCACGAGGAAAACGGTGCCACCATGTTCGCGGCCGGCCTGTGGTTTCGCCCGCGCATCTACGGCAAGCCTGGCGAGACCATCGAACAGGCCTATGTGCGCGAGGCCAAGGCCGTGCGCGAGACGGCCGGCATCGTCGACGTCTCGACGCTCGGCAAGATCGCCGTGCAGGGACCGGACGCCGCCGAGCTGCTCGACCGCGTCTACACCAACATGTTCTCCACGCTCGCCGTCGGCAAGGCGCGCTACGGCCTGATGCTGCGCGAGGAAGGCATCGCCTTCGACGACGGCACCACCTGGCGGCTCGGCGACAACGATTTCCTGATGACCACGACCACGGCCAATGCCGGCAAGGTCATGCAGCATCTCGAATATTATCTCGACGTGGTGTGGCCGGACCTCAAGGTGCACGTCACCTCGGTCACCGACCAGTGGGCGGGTGCCGCGATCGGCGGCCCGAAGGCACGTGAGATCCTCGCGGCCTGCGTCACCGGCACCGCCGTCGACAATGCCACCCTGCCGTTCATGGGCATCGTCAAGGGCGAGATCGCCGGCGCGCCGGTGATGATCTGCCGGCTCTCCTTCTCCGGCGAGATGGCGTTCGAGGTTTATTGCGGCGCCGGCCACGGCACCCATGTCTGGGAAGCGCTGGTGGCGGCGGGCCAGCCTTTCGGCCTCGTCCCCTACGGCCTGGAGGCGCTGGGCACGCTGCGCATCGAGAAGGGCCACGTCACCGGCGCCGAGATCGACGGCCGCACCACAGCGCACGACCTGCACCTCGACTGGATGCTGTCGAAGAAAAAGCCGTTCATCGGCTCGGCCACGCTTGGCCGCGAAGGGCTGGTGTCGGAGGAACGCCTGTCGCTGGTCGGCCTGATCGCGCTCGACAACCTGCCGCTCAGCGGCGGCGCGCATGTCGTCGACAGGCTGGACGAGGAGAACCCGCGCCATTCGCTCGGCCACCTCACCGCCTGCTGTTATTCGCCGGCGCTCGGCCGCCACATCGCGCTGGCACTGCTGCGCGGCGGCAAGGCCCGCCACGGCACCCGCGCCTTCGTGTCCGATCCGCTGCGCAAGCGTTTCGGCCCCGTCGAGATCGTCAGCCACCACTTCTACGACCCAGACGGGAGCCGCATGCATGGTTGACGTGCTTTCGCCCTTGCAGCCGGTTTGGCGGCCGGGTTCCCACGGCAATTTCGCCGAGCGCGTCGGCGTGGTGCTCTCCGAGACCGCGCCAGGTTCGATCGTTCAGGTTAGCGCCTGGCCGGGTGAGGAGAAAGCGGTGATCGCGGCGATCCGCCTGGCGGCCGGACTTGCCTTGCCGGACGGCGCCGGCGGCGGCGTGGTCACCGGGACCAACGCCGCCTTCGGCATCGCGCCGGGCAAGTTCCTGGTGATCGGCGTGGAGGAAGGGCTAGCCGAAGCGCTGCTTCAGGCCGTTCCGATAACCGTCGGAACGGTCACCGATCTTTCGCATGGCCGCACCGGTCTGCGCGTCGCCGGCGCGAAGGCCGAATGGGTGCTCGCGAAATTCTTCGCCGTCGATTTTTCGCTGACGGCGCTGCCGGTCGGCTCGGGCATCTCCACCAACCACCACGACGTCTTCGCCCAGATCCAGCGCACGAGGGCCGATCGCTTCGACCTCTACGTCTTCCGCTCCTTCGCACGCAGCTTCTGGAAGGCGCTGTGTCACGCCAGCGAAGAGGTAGGCTTCGAAGTGCGATAGGAACCCTTACCCTTGCCGCTTTGCCAGCGACTGGACGGGCAGCACGAAAGCCCAATAGTTTCGCCCCTCTGACGGTGTTATTCTTCCACCTGCAATTCCAAGGCCTCAACCGCGAGCGAGCGCGCGAACCATGGGTATGCAGTGTCGATTTCCGATGCTTTTCCTTGCTGGCACCCTTGTGCTGGCGGCGGTCGGAACGACTGCGGCGGAGCCGGCCAAGAACATCGTCGTCTTCGATTTCGAGATGATGGATACCAGCGCGTCGGCCGGCCTGATCCCACAGGATGAGCTCGACACCCGGTATCTCAGAGAATCCACGCAGGTCGCCAAGGACTTCCTGCTGTCGACGGGCGACTACAGCATCGTCGACCCGGGACTGGCAGCGAACGACCTCACCAAGGCCGGCGCCGTCCGGGATTGCAACGGCTGCGAGGCGCCGATCGCCCAAAAACTCGGCGGACAACTGGCCATGACCGGCATCGTCAACCGGGTCAGCCGCACCGAATACGAATTGCTGATCAAGGTCGTTGACGCCGACACGGGAGCGCCGGTCGCCATCGGCTATTCGGGCCTTCGCCTGGGCGCCAATTATTCCTGGCCGCGCGGTGCCAAATGGGTCATGGAAAGGCGCATCGCCGCCAGGCTTTCCGCCGAATGACGGGCATGGCATTCATGAAGCGGAGGCACGACCTCCGGCGTTAACCCGTCCGCCCGTGGCTCGTCAGTATCTCCAGCACCTGCACGCTTTCCGGCAGCTCTATCAAAAATTCGGCGTCGCGCGGCAGGTGATGGATTTTGGTCGGGTCACCGCCGGTGAAGCGCGACATCGCCTCGACGTTTTCCCAATAGGAGATCGTCATGAACACGCTCTCGGTCGCGCGGTCCTCGCGAAGATTCTGAACGCCGAGCGCCTTCTCCATCAGCGGCTTGATGCCTACCCCATAGAGATAATCCTGGTATGTGTCGGCCACGTCTCGCCGCGTGCGGCCTTGCCAGATGCGGGCAATCGTTGGCTTTACGCTCATTTCCATATCTCCGTCGGCGGATTCGCCGCTCGCCCATCGCTCATCTCGACACGCGTTTGCGCAACCGCCCGGTCAAGCATGGCGCCGTCTGGTGTCGCGTCAAGGGAATGCGCGATCATTCCTGCAAGCCCGTGACGCCCGCAATGCTCGCCCTCTTGCATGGCCTGGTGATCTAACGCACATTTGTGGGAACAGTCATCCTCACCAAGACTTAACTCCTTCGTGAACAGAATATCCTGCCCGCTCGCGGGCTTGGGGGCGATGGTGCGAGCAATATGACAGCGGAGATCGATGGGTTCGATGCCGGCCGGCTTTCCGGCGCACCGGCCCGGCGAAAGCCGCGCCGGCTGTCGTCGCTGTTCGCGCGTCTGGCCGCCGACGCCAAGGAGCGCATCACCGTCGCCGATATCCTCGAGGCGCTCGGGGACCGCAGTTTCGCGGCGCTTCTGGTGTTGTTCGGCGCCTTCAACCTTCTGCCGCTGCCGCCCGGCGGCACCACCGTTCTCGGCCTGCCGCTGGTCATCATCGCCGCCCAGCTGACCTACGGCAGCAAACGCGCCTGGCTGCCGAAGTTCCTGGCAGACAAGTCGTTGTCGGCCGACCGTTTCCGCGGCCTGATGGACCGCGTCATCCCCAGGCTGGAAAAACTGGAGCGGCTGGTCCGCCCGCGCTACTGGCCGTTCTGGCGCCGGCGCGGCAACCGCGTCGTCGGTTCTATGGTGCTGCTGCTCGCCGTCATCGTCACCTTGCCGATCCCATTCGGCAACTGGCTTCCCGCCTCCGCCATAGCGCTGCTCGGCATGGCCCTGTCTGAGCGCGACGGCCTGCTGCTTGCCCTCGGCAGCGTCATCGGCACGGCCTCGGTCGTTGTCGTCGTCTTCGTCGTCGGGGCGGCGGGCGCCGCCGCCAACGCGACGCTCGGCTGGATGTTCTGACAGCATGGCGACCCGTCGTATCGTCGTGGTGACCGAAGGCGGCCAGCATGTCTGGGGTCTCGTAAATGCCATTGCGGACCGGCTTGGCCGTCCGACGGTGATCGTCGAGCAGCCCGAATCGAAATGGTCCCTGCTGAAGCGCCGCGCCCGCCGTCAGGGCTGGCTGTCGGTGTTCGGCCAGATTGGCACCATGGTGATCGTGCGCAGCTCGAAGGTGCTTTATGCTCGCCAGATGGCGGTGCGGACGGCAGCGTCCGGCTTCGACACCACACCGCCGCCGGCTAACTCAGTGATCGAAGTGCCGTATGCCGGCAGCCCGGAATTCCTTGCGGCGCTGAAGAGCCTGGAACCGGAGGTAGTGCTGCTCGCCAGCTGCCGCCTGCTCAAGGCCGACGTGCTCGCTGCCATCCCCTGCCCCGTGCTCAACTACCATCCCGGAATAACCCCCAAATACCGCGGCATGAATAGCGGCTACTGGGCGCTCGCCACCGGCGACCGTGAAAATTTCGGGTCGACGGTCATGCTGGTCGACGCTGGCGTCGATACCGGCGGCGTGCTCAGCCAGGTGCGCGGCCACCCGGCGAAGGGCGACACCATTGCCACCCACGCGCTCACCCAGGCCGCGTTCTCGCGAGAAACCGTTGTCGCCGCGCTCGAAAACGTGCTGGCAGGCAAGCTCGACACCATCGACCCGGGCCTGCCGTCGAAGCAGTGGTACCACCCGACCGTCTGGTTCTACCTGTGGACGGGGTTGACGCGCGGCGTCTGGTGATGGCGGATCCCCGTCCGCCCGCAATCCGGGCGTTGAACGACGCCACCCTCCGCAATCGGCGATTTGGACCGCCTTTCAAGAAATCGCTCCCACCTCTCGGCTAGACACCCTACATTGACCAGATGGCCGAGATTGATCATCGGGCAATTATCGCGCGCCTATCGCATGAGGAACGCCAAGCCATCACGGCGAAAGCCGACCGACCCGGCCTGTTTCGGATCGCCCTTCATGGCGGGCTGATCGTTGCCCTCGCCTTCATGATCGCACTTGGCCTGCCGTTCTGGCCGCTGCTCCTCCTGCCGCTCGGCGTCACGATCGTCTTCCTGTTCACGCTGGAGCACGAGGCGATCCACGACACCGCCTTCGCCACGCCCTGGCTGAACCGGGCCGCGGCCACCGTGCCCGGTTTCCTCCTCCTGCTGCCGCCGGTTTGGTTCCGCTATTTCCACTTCGCCCACCACCGCCATACGCACGACCCGGACAACGATCCCGAACTGATGAGCCCAAAGCCGGAAACGCTTTGGCAATACGTCAAATACCTCTCGGGCGTCCCTTACTGGACAGGCATGCTCCGCGTCTTGCTGACCAACGCGACCGGCAAGGGCCGCGATTCTTATGTCCCGGAAAAGGGTCGGGCCAAGGTGATGGCGGAGGCGCGTTGCATGCTAGCCGCCTACGCTGCGCTGCTGGCATGCTCGCTCGCCGCCGGCAGCACCTTGCTGCTGTGGGTTTGGGTGGTGCCGGTACTGCTCGGCCAGCCCTTTCTGCGCGCCTATCTGCTCGCCGAGCACACGCGCTGTCCGCATGTCGCCAACATGCTCGAAAACACCCGCACCACCTTCACCACCGCGCTTGTCCGCTTCATCGCCTGGAACATGCCCTATCACGCAGAGCACCATTCCTATCCGGCGGTGCCGTTCCACCAGTTGCCGCGCTTCCACGAAATCGTCGCCGCGCATCTCAGGAGCACCGAACGCGGCTACCTGCGATTCCATCGCGGCCTGATCGCCGACATCGCCCGCCGCACGCCCTGACGTCGCTACACCATGAACGCTTTGTCCCGACGCGCTTTTGCGACAGGCGGGCGCGTCGTTTTTGAAGGCCCGCGCGTCGCCGGATGAGAAGCAGCCCTACGGTGCTTACGGCAATGCTCCGGCAGCAGAAATCAACGGGTTCCGCATGGCCGATCTGATCGTCGTTTACTGGCGCGACATTCCCGCCCAGGTCATCGTCAAGAAGGGCCGGCAGAATGCCAAGCGCGAGCTGCCGCTGCGCTTCACCGAGGCGATCGACATGGCCGCGATGCGCTCCGGCGCGGCCGAGACCGACGCCTATCTGGCCGAGTGGCGCAAGGCCGAGCCGGTGCCGGTCGGGGACGACCTGGAAGCCGAGGCGATCAAGGCGGCCGCGGAGCTCGATGCGGCGTACGACCGGGAGCGGCTGGTCGCTCTCGCCAAGGCAGGCGGCAAGGAACATGTCTGATACCCAGCCGATCGCGACCACCGCCAAGGGGCCGGCGAGTGCAGCGCCCGAGACCGTCCCGCCCGCCGCGACCGGCGGCGTGACCCAGGCGACGGTCGTCAAGAAGACGGCGCCGAAAAGCGACTACAAACCCGCCGACGTGTCGCCGCAGCGGCGCGTGCAGCGCTCCTATTCGGTTCGGCTGTGGTCGATCCGCCATTCGCGCCTGCTCGAATGGTTTTACGCGCGTTTCGCCGACATGTTCCTGTTGCTCCATCCGCTGTGGAAGGGCATCGGCTACGGCCGCGTCGAGGCGCCGGTGAAATTCGTCGAGAAGCGGGTGAAGGGCTTCATGTTCGACTGCCGCATGTGCGGCCAGTGCATCCTGTCCTCCACCGGCATGTCCTGCCCGATGAACTGCCCCAAGCAGCTGCGCAACGGCCCTTGCGGCGGCGTGCGCGCCAACGGCAATTGCGAGGTCGAGCCGGACATGCCGTGCGTCTGGGTCAAGGCCTGGGAAGGCTCGCGCAACATGGCCAGGGGCGATGCCATCCTTGCGGTGCAGAAGCCGGTCGACCAGTCCCTGCGTGAGACCTCGGCCTGGCTGCGCGTCACCGCGCGGGCCGCCGCCGAGCGTGAGGCCGCCAAGGCGGGTGCCGCATGATCAGCGGGCGTCCCCCACAGATCGACGAGAACCCCGCCGGCATCGACCTGCCGCTGGAGCCGCTGCCGGGGCATTCCTCGCGCGGCCGGCTGGAGCGCGTGCTGCGGCGCGGCGAGTTCGCCGTCACCACAGAGCTGAACCCGCCCGACAGCGCCGACCCGGAAGACGTCTACAACCGTGCGAAGATTTTCGACGGCTGGGTCGACGGCATAAACGCTGTCGACGCCTCCGGCGCCAACTGCCACATGTCGTCGGTCGGCATATGCGCTCTGCTCACCCGCATGGGTTACGCGCCGATCATGCAGATCGCCTGCCGCGACAAGAACCGCATCGCCATCCAGGGCGACGTGCTCGGCGCGGCGGCCATGGGCGTCGCCAACATCCTGTGCCTCACCGGCGACGGCGTGCAGGCCGGCGACCAGCCCGGCGCCAAGCCGGTGTTCGACCTCGATTCGATGTCGCTGCTAGAAACCGTGCGCATCATGCGCGACAACGGCAAGTTCCTGTCGGGCCGCAAGCTGACCACGCCGCCGAAACTCTTCCTCGGCGCCGCCGTCAACCCGTTCGCTCCGCCTTACGATTACCGACCGATCCATCTCGGCAAGAAGATCGCCGCCGGCGCGCAGTTCGTGCAGAGCCAGTACTGCTTCGACGTGCCGATGTTCAGGACCTTCATGCAGACGGCGCGCGACCAGGGCTTCACCGAGAAGGTTTTCGTCCTGTGCGGCGTCGGTCCACTGGCCTCGGCCAAGACGGCCAAATGGATACGCTCCAACGTGCCGGGCATCCACATTCCCGATGCCATCATCAAGCGGCTCGAAGGCGCCCAGGACCAGAAGAAGGAAGGCAAGCAGATCTGCATCGACATCATCAACGAGGTGAAGGAAATTCCCGGCGTGTCGGGCATCCACGTGATGGCCTACCGGCAGGAGGAGTACGTCGCCGAGATCGTCGATGAGTCGGGCGTGCTGAAGGGCCGCCAGCCATGGAAGCGCGAGCCGCGACGCGACGACCAGATGGTCGCCGAGCGGCTCGGCCACATTCTGCATGACAACGTTACCGAAACCCAGGTGGACATGGTGAAGACGGCGCATTGAAGCGCGCCGATACCTTGCAGCCACGCTGACAGCGACATAAAGAACTCTTTATATCTCACGGAGCCCAAATGACCCGGACGATCGTTGCCTCGGCCAAGAGAGAAATCGTGATCGGTTTCGATCAGCCCTTCTGCGTGATCGGCGAACGCATCAACCCGACCGGCCGCAAGAAGCTGGCTGCCGAGATGCAGGCCGGCAATTTCGAGACCGTCATCAAGGACGCGCTGGAGCAGGCCGCTGCGGGCGCCACCATGCTCGACGTCAATGCCGGCGTCACCGCCGTCGACCCCAATGCCACCGAGCCGGCGCTGCTGGTGCAGACGCTGGAGATCGTGCAGGGCCTTGTCGACCTGCCGCTGTCGATCGACTCCTCCGTGACGGCCGCCATCGAGGCCGGCCTCAAGGTCGCCAAGGGCCGGCCGCTGGTCAACTCCGTCACCGGCGAGGAGGAGAAGCTGGAGGCGATCCTGCCGCTGGTGAAGAAATACGACGTGCCGGTGGTCGCCATCTCCAACGACGAGACCGGCATTTCGATGGACCCGGACGTGCGCTTCGCCGTCGCCAAGAAGATCGTCGAGCGCGCCATGGACCACGGCATCAAGCCGGAGGACGTCGTCGTCGATCCGCTGGTGATGCCGATCGGCGCGCTGGGCGACGCCGGCCGTCAGGTGTTCGCGCTGCTGCGCCGCCTGCGCGAGGAGCTCAAGGTCAACACCACCTGCGGCCTCTCCAACATCTCCTTCGGCCTGCCGCACCGCCACGGCATCAACGGCGCCTTCATCCCCATGGTGATCGGCGCCGGCATGACCTCGGCGATCATGAATCCCTGCCGGCCGCAGGAGATGGAAGCGGTGCGCGGCGCCAACGTGCTGAACGGCACCGACAAGGACTGCATGACCTGGATCAAGACCTACAAGGACTATAAGCCCGGCGAGCATGCCGCGCCGGCGCCAGCCCCGGTGATGGTCGCGGGAAGCGGCGACGCTGCCGGCGGGCGCCGCCGCGGCGGGCGCGAGGCGCGGCTGGGCCGGGGGTAAAGATGGTCGCTACGCAGGTTATCCCTTCTCCCCGCGCGCGGGGAGAAGGTGGCCCGAAGGGCCGGATGAGGGGCCGCACCCACTCGTCAAGGCTCGCACCGCCCCTCATCTGCCTGCCGGCATCTTCTCCCCGTAAACGGGGAGAAGAAAGCTAGTCATGAACTCCCCCGCCAACCTCACCGACCCCCTCGTCCTGTTCATGCCGTCGGGCAAGCGCGGGCGGTTTCCGCTCGGCACGCCGGTGCTCGACGCGGCGCGCTCGCTCGGCGTCTACGTGGAAAGCGTGTGCGGCGGCCGCGCCACCTGCGGGCGCTGCCAGGTCGAGGTGCAGGAAGGCAATTTCGCCAAGCACAAGATCGTCTCGTCGCTCGATCACATCTCGCCCAAGGGCCCCAAGGAAGAACGTTACGACCGCGTGCGCGGACTGCCGGAAGGCCGCCGCCTCTCCTGCTCGGCGACGATCCAGGGCGACCTCGTCGTCGACGTGCCGCAGGACACGGTGGTCAACGCCCAAGTGGTGCGCAAGGCCGCCACCGACCGCCTCATCGAACGCAACGCCGCCGTGCAGATGTGTTACGTCGAGGTCGAGGAGCCCGACATGCACAAACCGCTGGGCGACCTCGAGCGGCTGAAGGCGGTGCTGTCCGCGGATTGGGGTTGGAAGGATCTGCGCGTCGCCCAGCAGCTCATTCCTCAGGTGCAGAAAATCCTGCGCAAGGGCAACTGGGGTGTCACCGCGGCGATCCACAAGGACATGGAGTTCTCGCGCGCGACAATGATCGCGCTGTACCCCGGCCTGAAGAACGAGGCCTATGGCATCGCCTGCGATATCGGCTCGACCACCATCGCCATGCATCTGGTGTCGCTGCTGTCGGGCCGCGTCGTCGCCACCTCCGGCACGTCCAACCCGCAGATCCGCTTCGGCGAAGACCTGATGAGCCGCGTCTCCTACGTGATGATGAATCCGGACGGGCGCGAGGCCATGACCAAGGCGGTGCGCGATGCCGTCAACGCGCTGATCGGCAAGGTCTGCGAGGAAGGCGGCGTCGACCGCCTCGACATTTTCGACAGCGTCTTCGTCGCCAACCCGATCATGCACCACCTGTTCCTCGGCATCGACCCGACCGAGCTCGGCCAGGCGCCGTTCGCGCTGGCGGTTTCCGGCGCCGTTCAGGGCTGGACCAGCGAGATCGGCATCGACGTCAACCCCGGCGCGCGCTTCTATACGCTGCCGTGCATCGCCGGCCATGTCGGCGCGGACGCCGCCGGCGCCACGCTGTCGGAGGGACCGTACCGGCAGGACCGGATGATGCTGCTGGTCGATGTCGGCACCAACGCCGAGATCATCCTCGGCAACCGGAACCGTGTCGTCGCCGCCTCGTCGCCGACCGGCCCCGCCTTCGAGGGCGCCGAGATCTCGTCGGGCCAGCGCGCCGCCCCCGGGGCCATCGAGCGCGTACGCATCGATCCCGAGACGCTGGAGCCGCGCTATCGCGTCATCGGCACCGACAAGTGGTCGGACGAGGAAGGCTTCGATGAGCAGTCGTGGACGACCGGCGTCACCGGCATCTGCGGCTCGGCCATCATCGAGGTGGTGGCGGAGATGTATCTGACCGGCATCATTTCGGAGGACGGCGTCGTCGACGGCGCGCTCGCCGCCCGCTCGCCGCGCATCATCCCGAACGGCCGCACCTTCTCCTACCTCCTGCGCGAGGGTCGCCAGGGCGAGCCGCGCATCACCGTCACCCAGAACGACATCCGCGCCATCCAGCTCGCCAAGGCCGCGCTTTATGCCGGCGTCAAGCTGCTGATGGAGAAGCAGGGCGTCGAGACCGTCGACACCATCCGCTTCGCCGGCGCCTTCGGCTCCTTCATCGACCCGAAATACGCCATGGTGCTCGGGCTCATCCCCGACTGCGAGCTCACCGAGGTCAAGGCGGTCGGCAATGCCGCAGGTACCGGCGCGCTGATGGCGCTGCTCAACCGCAACCACCGCCGCGAGATCGAGCAGGAAGTGTCGAAGATCGAAAAGATCGAGACCGCGCTGGAGCCGCATTTCCAGCAGCTCTTCATCGACGCCATGGCGCTGCCCAACAAGGTCGATCCTTTCCCGAAACTCGCCGAGCAGGTGAAACTGCCGCCGCGCAAGGTGTTGAGCGACGATGGCGGCGGCGACGGCCAGCCGCGGCGGCGCTCGCGCGAGGAACGAGCGGCGCGGCGCGGCCGTTGAACGCGCAGCCGGCAAAGACAATGCCGGATGCCGAAAGCTTCATCCGCGCCAATCTGCGGCTCGCTCCGGTTCCCGGCCTGGCCGAAATCAGCCTCTACACCGCCCATCCCGGAAGCCGGCTGTCGCGGCTCGCCGAGACCGACACCGGCGGCTCGGCCTCGCCCTATTGGGCGTTCGTCTGGGCCGGCGGCGCCGCCCTCGCCCGCTACCTGCTCGACCACCCTGAAACCGTTCGTGGGCGCAAGGTGCTCGACCTCGGTACCGGCTCCGGCCTGGTGGCGATCGCGGCCGCCAGGGCGGGGGCAAGCGAGACGATTGCCGCCGACGTCGACGGCCATGCCATCGCCGCCGCGCGCCTCAACGCCGCCGCCAACGACGCGATCATTTCGCCGTTGCATGCCGACCTGACGGCTGGCTCGCCGCCCGCCGTCGACCTCGTGCTGGCCGGCGACGTGTTTTACAACCGCGCCGTCGCCAGGCGGGTCACCGCCTTCCTCGACCGCTGCCGCGCCGCCGGCATCGACGTGCTGATCGGCGACCCCTACCGGCGATGGCTGCCGCGCGCCCGGCTTCGTGCGCTCGCCGATTATGCCGTGCCCGACGTCGGCTTGGCCAGTGGTGCAGCGCTGACGTCCGGCGGCGTATTCACCTTCGAGGCGAAAACCGGTTCCGCGGCACGCCGCGCCGTCGCGCCAGCCAGCGCGGGCAAAGACGACGACCCTACGCCCGCCGCCGTTCGCTGCTCGCGACAGCCTGCTCGATCGCCCGTTTGAGTTCGTCGCGAATGTCGGCGGTCTCGGCCAGCACCTGTTCGACCTTCATGAAATCGAGCACGCGGAAACGCGACACCGCAGGCTTCAGCAGGATATCCGGCTGGCTGTGCTCCAGCTTGCCCGAAATGATCGACTGCATCATCAGCTGGGTCGCGCCGAACATCATGTCGATCGAGCTCAACCGCGAGCGGTCATTTTCTTCCGGCGCGCCGACCACGTCGATGGCGATGACGATGTCCGCCAGGCCGGTGACGAGATCGAAGGGCACGGGGTTATAGATGCCGCCGTCGATCAGCAGCACGTCGTCGCGGCGCACCGGGCTGAATACCGCGGGAATGGCCGCCGAGGCACCGAGCGCCGAAATCAGGTCGCCGGTTTCGAGCACGGCAAGCTTGTGCCCATAGAAATCGGTGGCGGTCACCTTGAGCGGAATCTGCAGGTCTTCGAAACGGTCGGGAATGGCGTCCGGCAGAAACACCTTGAGGATACGTTCGACGTTGAACTGGGTGACGCGGATGCCGCCCTGCAAGGCTTCGGCCAATGTTCCCGGACGCGCCCGCCACATGCGGCTGGCAACCTCGGCGCGGCGGCCGAGGATCGAGGCGGCGTAGTGCCTGATGTCACGGCCGGCCATGCCCGCCGCCATGCCCGCACCCATGATCGCGCCGATCGACGAGCCGGAGATCGCCACCGGCTTGATGCCGAGTTCGTCGAGCACCTCGATCACATGGATGTGGGCTAGGCCCCGCGCCCCGCCCCCACCGAACGCGACCGCGAATGTCGGGTCCATCAGTTCGCCTCGCTTCCCGCCTTCTCCGGCGGACCGACGATCAGCACCGCGGGCTCGGCGCTGAGCAGCTTGTTCGCCACCGCCCTGGTTTCCTTCAGCGTGACCGCGTTGATGTAGTCGGCACGGTGCTCGATATAGTCGGCGCCCAGCCCGTCAAGCTGCAGCTCGACCAGCGTCGAGGCAATCGAGCCGGAGGAATCGAGATTGTTGATGGCGTACGCGCCGATCAGATATTTTTTGGCAGCGGCGAGTTCTGCCTCGGTCGGCCCGTCCTCGGCCATGCGCCTGACCACGTCGCGGATGATGCCGAGCGTCTCCTCGCCCTTGCCGGCGCGGGTCGAGGTGCCGATCACCAGCGCGTTGGCGTTCTCGTAGTTTACGATCGAGGAATCGATGCCGTAGGTCAGGCCGCGACGCTCGCGCACCTCCTGGAACAGGCGCGAGGTAAAGGTGCCGCCGCCCAGGATGTGGTTCATCAGCACGGCGGCAAAGAAGTCGGGCGCACTGCGGGCGACGCCGGGATAAGCCAGGCGCAGTCCGGTCTGCGGCAGCGCGTATTCGTAGCGGATCACTTGCGCCAGCTTTGGCACGACGTCGGCGACCGGCGTCAGCACCGGCTTTTCCGGCAGCGCGCCGAACAGCTTGTCGAGATCGCGCTTCAGCGTCTCGGCGTCGATCGCTCCGACCACGGCGACACGCAGCTTTTCGCGCGCGAACAGCGCTTTGTGGAAAGCCCGCAAATCGTCGGCGGTGATCGTCTTCAGCGATGCCTCGGTACCCTCGTCCGGCCGCGCATAGGGGTGGTCGCCGTAGAGCGCGACCATCCAGCGGCGACCCGCCTCGACTTCCGGGTTGCGCGCCTGGCTCTGGATGCCGGCCACGACCTGGCTGCGAATACGATCGAGCGGCGCCTGGTCGAAGCGTGGCGAGGCGATGGCGAGCCGAAGCAGGTCCAGTGCCTCGTCCTTCTGGTCGGCCAGCATGCGCATGGCGCCGTATATGTTGTCGCGGCGGGCGCTGAAGCTCATCTCCGCACCGGCGTCGTCGAGACGCGTCTGGAAGGTGTCGCTGTCGAGCTCGCCGGCACCTTCATCGAACAGGCCGGTCATCAGGTTCGCGAGGCCTTCCTTGCCGGACGGATCCTGCGCCTCGCCGCCGGCGAAGGAGAACCGCAGCGACACGATCGGCACGGAATAGTCCTCGACCAGCCAGGCGGTGATGCCGCCGTCGGAACGGACTTCCTGTATCTTGACAGCCGCTTGCGCCGGCAGGCTGATCAACAGCAGGAGGAGGCTGAAGGCTAGCACCGCGGCCTGCGGCATCGTCCGGTGTCGCATTAATGCTCCGTGAGTCATCCCTGCTGCCCCGATCAGTTCGATGTGTCCGGGGACGGCAACAGATAGGCGGTGACCGACTGGCCGGTCAGGTATTTCACCGCCGCCGCCTTCACCTGATCCGCCGTCACCGCCTTGATGCGGTCCGGCCACGCCTGCACGTCGGCAACGGTGCTGCCGGTGGTGAGTGCGGCGCCATACATGTTCGCCATGCTCGACGGGCTGTCCTGCGCGAAGATCATGCTGCGCACCAGCCTGGTCTTCGCCCGTTCCAGCTCGTCTGCGGTCACGCCATCGCGCTGGATACGCGTTACCTCGGCGTCCACCGCCGTCTCCAGCTTGGCAAGGCCATCGGCGCCGCGTGGCGTGCCGTAGACGGTGAAGCTGGTCTCGTCGAGCTGGGTGCCGTCATAGTAGGCGCCGGAGCCGGCGGCGAGGTCGCTCTTCACCACCAGCTGCTGGTAGAGCCGGCTGCGGTTGCCGCCGCCGAGGATTTCCGACAGCAGGTCGAGCGCTTCCGCCTCGCCTTGCTCGGCGGTGCGGTAGGACGGCGCCAGCCAGTATTTGGCGAAGCTCGGAATGGTGACGCGGGCGTCAACCATGGTGACGGTGCGGCTGGTGTTCTGCTCCGGCTCGGTCGGACGCAGGCGCGGCGGCAGGTCCGGGCCGCGCGCCACCTTGCCGTACGTCTCTTCGGCCATGCGCCGCACCGCGTCGGCGGTCACGTCGCCGGCCACCACCAGCACGGCGTTGTTCGGCCGGTAGTAGCGGTCGTAGAAGGCGACCGCGTCGTCGCGGTTCAGCTTCTCCATCTCGTGCATCCAGCCGATCACCGGCACGCGGTAGGGATGGTTCTGGTAAAGCGTCGCCTGCACTTCCTCCGACAGCAGCGAGTCGGGATCGCCCTCGATGCGCGAGCGGCGCTCCTCCAGCACCACGTCGCGTTCGGTGCCGATCACCGCGTCGTCGAGGATCAGGTTGCGCATACGGTCGGCTTCGAGCGCCATCATCGTGCCGAGCGCTTCAGGCGCCACGGTCTCGTGATAGGCAGTGTAGTCGTAGGAGGTGAAGGCGTTTTCGCTGCCGCCGATCTCCGCGACCGTGGCGTCGAACTCACCCGGCTTGTGGTTCGTCGTGCCCTTGAACATCAGGTGCTCGAAGAAATGCGCGATGCCGGATTTTCCCGGCGGTTCGTCGGCGCTGCCGACCTTGTACCAGACCATGTGGGTGACGATCGGCGCGCGGTGGTCGGGGATGACCACCAACTCCATGCCGTTGTCGAGCAGGAAGTTCGCCACCGGCTCGCGCTCCCGCGACGGTTCTGCCAAAGCTTGCGGCAGCGGCAGTGTCGCCGCCGCCAGCAGCAGCAGAGCTGTCGCGAGGCGGCGGAGCGGTGGGACGACAAGCGGCATGGCGGCTCCTGGAACGAACGTGCGGCCTTATATGGGCCACCCACGCCGGGCGGAAAGTGAATTGTTCGTCATCTTGACGGCGAAAGGGGCCGAAGTCAGGCAGCCTCGAAGAAGCGCACCACCGTATCGCCATAACTGCGCTCGTCGAGCGGCAAAAACCCGTCGACCGGGCCGAACAGCGCGGACGCCGTCTCCTCGACCACGCACAACGCCTTGGGCTGCAGCCAGCCACCCTCCAGCGCCGAGCGCAACGCCCGCTCGCCGAGGCCCTTGCCATAAGGCGGATCGGCGAAGACCAGATTGAACGGCTGGATGGTGCCGGTCTCGCCGAGACGGGTAGCGTCGCGGCGGAAAATTTTGGTGCGGCCGGTCAGGCCGAGGGCCTCGATGTTGGTGCGGATGAGGCCCCTGGCCTCGGCCGATTCCTCGATGAACATGCTGAAGCCGGCGCCGCGCGACATGGCTTCGAGGCCGAGCGCCCCGGTGCCGGCGAAAAGGTCGAGCACCCGGGCGCCCGCGAGCTTTTCGCCGAAGCGATGGGCGATCACGTTGAACACCGCCTCACGGGTTCTGTCGCTGGTCGGGCGGATGTCCTGCGAGCGCGGCGTGACAAGCGGACGGCCTCGGAACTCCCCGCCGACAATGCGCACCGCGGCTACGAGTCCCGGCGCGGCTTGCCGGAGCGCGGCGGTCGCGTGCCGCGGTCCGGACGCTCTGACGGCGCACCGCCGCGCGGCTTGCCTTCGGCGCCAGGCTTCTTCTTCGACAGGAAGCGCCCTTCTTCGCCGCCCTTGCCCTTCGGTCGGGGAGCGGCTGACGCCGCTGCTTCATCCTTCTTGCCCTGCGGCCGCGCGCCCGGCGCCATCCAGACATTGGCCTTGCGGGTGCCTGGCGGCTCTATCGGCCGCTGTTCGCGTTCGCCCTTGCCGCGTGGGGGCCGGTCGGCGAAAGCCGGCTTCGGCCCACGTTCGCCGCGTCCGTCGGAGGCGCCACGTTCGGACTTGCCGAAACGGCCCTCAGCCTTGCCGCCACGGGCACCGAACGCGCCGCGCTCCGGCTTGGTCGAGAGCCGGCCGAGAGCGTCCTCGCGCACACGCGCCTTGTCGCGGCCGCGGTTCTTGATCAGCCCGCCCTCGCCGATGTCGAGCGGCCGCGCCGTGCGCGTTGCCGGCCGTTCGGCCGGGGCTTCGCTGCGGCGCGTCGGCTTGTTGGAGAAGGGCTTGACGATGTCGGCCTCGAAATTGGCGCCCGACTCCTCGATCAGCCGCTCGCCGAGCTGCTCGCGCAGCAGGCGGCCCTTCAGCTCCTGCACATGGCCTTCCGGCAGTTCGCCGAGCTGGAACGGTCCGAACGAGACGCGGATCAGCCGCGTCACCTCCAGCCCGAGCGCGCCGAGGATGTTCTTCACCTCGCGGTTCTTGCCTTCGCGCAGGCCGATGGTGAGCCAGGCATTGGTGCCCTGCTCGCGGTCGAGCGACGCCTCGACCGCACCGTAGAACACGCCGTCCACGGCGATGCCGTCCTTGAGCCCGTCCAACGCGGACTCCTCGACCTTGCCATGCACGCGCACACGGTAGCGGCGCAGCCAGCCGGTCGCCGGCAGTTCCAGCGTGCGCGCCAGCCCGCCGTCGTTGGTGAGCAGCAGCAGGCCCTCGGTGTTGATGTCGAGCCGGCCGACGGTGATCAGCCGCGGCAGCTCGGCCGGCAGCACGTCGAACACGGTGCGCCGTCCTTCCGGGTCGCGGCTGGTGGTGACCACGCCGGCCGGCTTGTGGAACAGGAACAGGCGGGTGCGCTCTACCGGCGGCAGCGGCTGGCCGTCGAGCTCGATCGTATCGTCAACCGTCACGTTGAAGGCGGGAGTGTCGAGCACCTTGCCGTTGACCTTCACCCGCCCGGCGGCAATCAGCTCCTCGGCGTCGCGGCGCGAGGCGATGCCGACGCGCGCCAGCCGCTTGGCGATGCGCTCGCCGCCGGCCTCCTCGGCGGAGATTTCGGTACGGGATTTTTTCTCCCCGAAAGATTTCGCCCCTTCCGGGCGCCTCTCGAACGGCTTCTGCCCGCCGCGAGGCCCCGCGCCGGACGGTTTGTCGAAGCGCCGCGGCCGGTCGCCATCACCGCGTGGCCGGTCGTCCCGCTCGAAACGGCGCGGGCGTTCGTTGTCGCCACCAGCGCGCTCGCCACGATCGAAGCGGCGCGGCGGACGCCCCGTGTCCGGGCCTGCGTCTTCGGAGCGGCGCTTGACGAACGGCTTGCCTTCAGGTCTTGGGCCGGCACGAAACGGCCGCTCGGCGCGTTCCGGTCGGGCGGCATCGCCACCCTCACGCTGCTCCGACCGCTCGCGACGGCCCGGCCGCGCGCCGCGCTCGCCACGGGGTTCGAACGGCTTGTCCCCGCGCGGCTTGAACGGCTTGCCGTCCGCACGCGGCCGAAAAGATTTTGCCACGCGCTCGCCGGAAGCGGTCTCGCCCGGCTCGCGCGGCCTGAAAGCAGGCCTCTCGCTACGAGCTGGCCGCTCACCGGTCGCCGTGTCGTTATCGAAGCGGCGTGAGGCAGCCGCCTTGCCGCCGGCGCGGAACGGCTTGCCCGCCTTGTCGCCGAAGCCCGGCTTGCCGCCCTTGCTCCCCAAACCGGGCTTGCCGCCCTTTGCTCCGAAGCCGGGCTTGCCGCCCTTGCCGCCGGCACCGCCACGCGGACCGTCGAATTTGCGGCCACCAGATGCCTGGCCGCCCTTTCTCGGAGGTTTCTTTTGTTCTTCGTCCATGGCCTTTGCCTTTCGCGGCGGGGTGTAGCAGTAACGTTCCCGGCGTGCGAGGGAAATGTCTTAGGGTGAGCCGGTGAAACGCCCGGATTTCATGAGTTTGGCGCTTGCCGAAGCCGAGGCCGCCGCCGCCCGCGGCGAAGTGCCGGTCGGCGCCGTGCTTGTCCGTGACGGCAGCGTCATCGCCAGCGCCGGCAATCGCACGCGCGAGCTGAAGGACGCCACCGCGCACGCCGAGATGCTGGTGATCCGGGCAGCCTCGCAGGCGCTCGACGCCGAGCGGCTCTCCGGGGCCGACCTCTATGTCACGCTGGAACCCTGCGCCATGTGCGCCGCGGCGATCTCCTTCGCGCGGCTGCGCCGGCTGTATTTCGGGGCGATCGACGAAAAGGGCGGCGCGGTGGTCAGCGGCGTGCGTTTCTACGCCTCGCCGACCTGTCATCACGCGCCCGACGTCTATGCCGGCATGGGCGAGCGCGCGGCATCGGATTTGCTGAAACGGTTTTTTCGAGATCGCCGGGACGGCTGACTGGCACCCGCCGCGTGCAGATCAAGCGTGCAGTTCGAGCTACCAGGGCAAAATGTCGGCCCAGCTCCTGTCGCCCTTCTTGCGCGCCGCGGCCTTCAGCCGCCGCTCCTTCTTGATCTCGTCCTCGCCGAGTTCGCCGGTGGGCGCGCTGGCGGCGGTCTGGCGATAATCGAGCGGCGGCTCGCTCAAATATTTGCGCGTGGTCGGGCTGCCCTGGCGCTCTTCCGCCAGCTTCTTGCGGAACGCCTCGCTCTGCTTGGAGGTGCTGAAGCCGACCGGCGCCACGCCGGTCTCCAGGTGACGCGTGTTCATCACCGGGTTCTTGTCCTTCGGGCCGGCGGTTGCGCGCGCCAGATCCGGTTCGATCTGCGGCTTCCAGAACGGGTTGTCGCGATTCTCGTCGGCGTCGGCGCGCATGCGGGCACGCTTCTCCTCGGGTGATTCCACCCACGCCGGATTGTCCGCCGAAGCGACGCTTTCCTGCGGCGCCGGCAGCGCCGCTGCCTGGCCCTTGGCCGGCCGCACCAGTTCGGGCCGCGGCTTGTAGTCGATCGCCGCGCGCTCCGGTGGGCCGAGCGACAGTATGTTGCTGACGTCGCCGACCAGTTGCTCGGTCGAGGTCTTGTCGGTGCCGTAGGTCGGCGCGCTCATGCAGCCCGAAAGCGCGGTCGCGCCGATCACCAGGCCTGCGGCCACGAGGCCTGTGCGGCGGTTTCCCGTCATCAGCAGTGTCAACGCAATAAGCCTCTCGATTCGCCCGGATCGTCCCCGGTACGCAACTGGCCGGAAAATCCGGCAATAATTTGTCGGCCAGACTGGTTAACGCTCTACTGCATACCGGCAGTCAGCACAACAAGTCGGGCCTTTTTCGACCGGCCAGGCCGATTTTTCAGCCGAGCCGGCCAAGTGCCTGCAGTTCATGCAGCGCAGCCGCGTCGCGCGCCGAGACGTCCGGAAATTCCGGATCGGAGCCGACGTCGTCGGTGTAGCGCCATGAGCGCGCACATTTTTTTCCGCTCGCCAGCATTGGCACGACGGCTACGCCCGGCACCTCGTCCAGCCGAAAAGCATCGGCCGGCCCCTCGCCCGCCGACACGGCAATCGCGCTGGTGATGGCGATCTCGGCCATGTCGACGTCCTTGACCGCCTGAAAAAGCTCGGCGTCCGCGATGAACACCGAGGGCGCCGCCTCCAGAGACGAGCCGATCACCTTCTTCGCCCGCTCGATCTCGAGCGCGGCCGTCACCGCGCCGCGCACCTTGCGCACCTTGCGCCATTTTTCCGCCAGTGCGTCGTCGCGCCAGCCCGCCGGGATGTCGCGGAACTGCTCGAGGTGGATCGAGACCTGGCCGGGATAGCGCTCCTGCCAGGCCTCTTCGGTGGTGAACGGCAGCATCGGCGCCAGCCACGTGGCGAGATGATCGAACAGGTGCCGCACCACGTGCACCGCCGCCAGCCGGCGCTTGCTCGACGGGGCGTCGCAGTAAAGCGCATCCTTGCGGATGTCGAAATAGAAGGCCGACAGGTCGACCACCATGAAGTCGAGCAGCGCCTTGGCGATGCGCTTGAAGTCGAAGCCGTCGTAACCGGCGCGCACCACCTCGTCGAGTTCGGCAAGCCGGTGCAGCATCAGCCGCTCCAGCTCCGGCATGTCGGCCAGCGGCACCACGGTGCCGTCGTCATGCGCCAGCGTGCCGAGCATCCAGCGCATGGTGTTGCGCAGCTTGCGGTAGGCATCGATGTTGGTCTGAAGAACGTTCTTGCCGAGCCGCTGGTCCTCCCAGTAGTCCGTGGTCATCACCCAAAGCCGCAAGATGTCGGCGCCGGACTGCTTCATCACGTCCTGCGGGACGACGGTGTTGCCGAGCGACTTCGACATCTTCCGCCCCTCCTCATCCATGGTGAAGCCATGGGTGACGACGGTGTCGTAAGGGGCGCGGCCGCGCGTGCCGCAGCTTTCGAGCAGCGAGGAGTGGAACCAGCCGCGATGCTGGTCGGAGCCTTCCAGATAGACGTCGGCCGGCCATTTGAGATCCGGCCGGTCCTCCAGCGTGAACGTATGGGTCGAGCCGGAATCGAACCAGACGTCGAGGATGTCCTTGACCATGGTCCACGGTTCGTTGGCGCGGCTGCCGAGGAACCGCTCGCGCGCACCTTCCGCGAACCACGCGTCCGCCCCTTCAGCCTCGAAGGCGTCGAGGATGCGCCGGTTGACGGCCTCGTCCTGCAGCACATTGCCGTCGTCGTCGGCGAAGACGGCGATCGGCACGCCCCAGGCGCGCTGGCGCGACAGCACCCAGTCCGGCCGCTCGGCGATCATGGCGCGCAGGCGCGTCTGTCCCGCCGCCGGCACGAAACGTGTCTCGTCGATGGCGTTCAGCGCCCGCGACCGCAACGTCGTGCCATCGTCCAGGGTCTTGTCCATGTAGACGAACCATTGCGGCGTATTGCGGAAGATCACCGGCTTCTTCGAGCGCCACGAGTGCGGATAGCTGTGCTTCAGCCGGCCGCGCGCAAAAAGCATGTTGCGCGCGATCAGCGCGTCGATAACCGCCTTGTTGGCATCGCCCTTCTTGCCGTTGTCGTCGATGACGCGCGCCGCCCCGCCCTCGCGGTCCGGCCCGAAACCCGGCGCGTCCCTGGTGAGGAAGCCGGCATCGTCGACGGTGAAGGGGATAGCGGTGTCGATGCCGCGGGCGCGAAGGTCCTTGCCGGCGTCCATCCAGGCGTCAAAATCCTCGCGGCCATGGCCCGGCGCGGTGTGCACGAAACCGGTGCCGGCGTCGTCGGTGACATGATCTCCGGGCAGCAACGGCACGGCGAATTCGTAGCCGCCGCCGAGACCGGCGAGCGGATGTGAAAGCGTAAGGCCGCCAAGCTCTTCCGCCGAAACGCTGCGAAGCCGTTCCAGCGTCACCTTGGCCTTGGCAGCCGCGTCCCCGGCGAGCGCATCGGCGAAGATCAGCTTTTCGCCCGGCTGCGGACCGAAATCGTTCTCCGCCGCCGTGACCTCGTAAAGGCCGTAGGCGACGCGCGGCGAATAGGCGACAGCGCGGTTGCCGGGGATGGTCCAGGGCGTGGTTGTCCAGATGACGACTGCAGCATCCCAAAGGGGTTCTTGCGGTGTTGCGCCGGGGACGGAATCGGTCGATCCGAGCCGAGCCACCGGAAACTTCACCCAGACCGTGTCGCTCTCGTAGTCCTGATACTCCACCTCGGCCTCGGCCAGCGCCGTGCGCTCGACCACGCTCCACATCACCGGCTTGGAGCCGCGGTAGAGCTGGCCGGTGGCGGCGAATTTCAGCAGCTCGCCGGCGATGCGCGCCTCGGCGTGGAAATTCATGGTCGTGTAAGGGTTCTTGAAATCGCCGATCACGCCGAGCCGCTGGAACTCGTCGCCCTGCACCTTGATCCATTTTTCGGCATAGGCGCGGCACTCCTGCCGGAAGGCCACCATCGCCGCCGGGTCGGAGAGGTCGGGCTTGGCCTTGCCCTTGGCGCGGTAGTTCTCCTCCTCGATCTTCCACTCGATCGGCAGGCCGTGGCAGTCCCAGCCGGGCACGTAGTTGGAATCGTAACCGCGCATCTGGAACGAGCGGGTGATCACGTCCTTCAGGATCTTGTTCAGCGCATGACCGATGTGGATGTTGCCGTTGGCATAGGGCGGGCCATCATGCAGCACGTATTTCGGCCGCCCCGCGGCGTCCTCGCGCAGCTTGCGGTAGAGGTCCATCTCCTGCCAGCGGGCGACGATCTGCGGCTCCTTCTCCGGCAGGCCGGCGCGCATCGGAAAATCCGTCCGCGGCAGATAGAGCGTCCTGGAATAGTCGAGCTTGTCGTTTGCGTCGGTCATCGTCTTGCCATGTGCTGCCCGGCCGGGAGAGTGCCAGGGCGTTCAACTATCACGATCTGGAAAAAGCGCGAGGGCGCGCTGGGCAACAAAACGTCCCGGAGCTTCCGGCGGCCTCAGGCCGCCCGGAAGGCCGGGCATATAATTCGTATCGCGATCGCAAAAGGCGCGTTCATGGCCGCGCTTTTAACCGAGGCTGCTTCGGGAATAAAGCCGAAATGCGCGCTGGAGGGCGGCCGCTCAAGGAATGGTGAAATCGAAGCGGTACGTCGCCGACATGCCGAGCATGAACTGGTCGCGCGAGCCGCGCTCCTCCACCAGCGAGGAATCCGCCGCGGGTCCGAGCAGGCGCTGATATTCGGCGAAAGCGCTTGTGGTGATCCTGTCGGTGGTCTTCCAGGTCACCGCGCCGCCGGCACCGGCCGAGCGCAAGCCGCCGCCGGGATTGTATTCGCTCAGGCCCGACGCGGCACTCTCCTGCGCGTTTACGCCGTAATAGGTCTCGAAGTAGTCGGCCGAGGCCAGCGAGAGGCGCGGCCCGCCGGAAACCCGGATCGTCTCGGTGACGTCGGCGAACGCATCGACCGCGACGTCCGCGACGAAGCCATGATGCGCGCCGACGCCCTGCCTGAGCTCGCCGCGCACGCGCACCCAGTCGGTGGGGTAGACTTCGGCGAACGCGCCGAGTTCGGCGCCCCAGCCGACATCGCTGAGCCCGCGAAGGTCGTCGGAATCCTCCTCGTCGCGCGGAGACAGGATCTTGCCGACCGCGCCGGCCCGGAACGCCCCGGTGTCGTAGAGCGAGAACGAGATGTTGTCGTTGCGCGACACGAACCGCGCCTCCGGCCCGACCTTGCCCAGCGAGATCATCGGCGCGGCGCGAAAGATCGTCTTGCTGGAGCCCTCGAATTCCGGCGCCGAAAAACCGGCCGCGCCGACGGTGAGGTACCAGTCGCCATGGACCCAGTCGAAGAAGCCGCCCTTCTCCTCCGCACCGGCGGTCGTCACCGGACCGGCGAGCAGCGCCATCATGCCGCCGACAACCACTCGCTTCATCGCCACCGCTCCCGATCGCCCGACATCCTCGGGTTTTGCGGCAGGACAGTAAAATTTGATTTAAATTCCATGTGTTCCGGACGAAACGCGCCAATGCCATTCCGCCCACCTGATTTAGAACCTGTCGGAAACGGGAAGTCTCGTCAGATCCAGCTCCAGTCGGCGCCATGCGCAAACCCCATGCCACGGCGATCCGCGGGCTCGATTCGAGCATCCGCGGGCCGGCATTCAGCCTTCCCTGTGCCTGTCGCTGAGGACGATCACGATGTGTCGGCGCGGCGCGGCTGGAACGCGGGGAGCAGGCGGTAAAGCCAGACGGCACAGCGGCGGCCGCTGCGCCGAGGGTCGGGATCGGGCCGACCGGCGAACCGGAGCGAACCCGGCGCCTGGCGAAGCAATGCGGTGAAGGCGGCGGCGAGCGCACGAAACCGCTGTGCGAGACGGGCAGCGGCGCCGCGACCG